>ERZ780157.4331-NODE-4331-length-10895-cov-2.889576_pt1 | contig 10895 bp, 14 predicted proteins | sample MGYA00511169_ERZ780157 | MGnify/ENA primary metagenome ERZ780157 (study PRJEB29588, sample SAMEA1965149) | human gut metagenome | biome: human gut; feature: human-associated habitat; material: faeces | place: Denmark | collected 2008/2010 ...
GCAATTATGCCTCTCAGCTCTGTTTGTGTGATGTGTGTCAGTGGAACATCTATGGCCACATCAGAGAGCACTCCATTTCTGGGTATCTCCAGAGCAATTACAACAAGTTGGATCGGATCAAGAGAGATATCGCCGAAGATGCTCGTTCTTGTCCTGGAAGTGACGTTGTCTCGTACCTGGAGAACAACTCGCGGACGTTCATCCGGTTCCGAAATGCAATCAGCGCCTCCGACTGTGGTGGTGATCGCTACCTGGACTGGGCGAGAACGCTGAACAGTCTGGGTATCTCGCTTGACATCTGCTCCACGAGAGATGCCTATTAGAGAGAGTGTTTGATTCTTGTGATTACCATCGAAGTGGGTTTGTTTCAGAAGTATCTGGAAATGATTTAGATCAATACTGTCATCCTGGTAATCGCAAATGCACTGTTGAAGACATGATTAAGGTAAAGTGAAAGAACACCCTCATTCTGTTCTCACTGATCATGCTCTATGCAAATGCTACAGCAATTGTGTTTGGTGTAGATCAGAAAGTGATTCTCCCATTCACTGATTCAACACTACGCATATGTGTATAGAAGGAATACAAAGCTGTTGGATTGTATTTCAAAGTGTTTCATTTCAAGATCGTTACAACACGGAGTTAGCCACTGTTGTGTCTCTCCTTCAGTAGCTAATACACTTCTCTTGCTTCACAACAAGAATCACTTCGGTTGCAGAAAAAAGTCTTAACAGAATAGTTAGCATACGCTTTCAGATATTCTTCATTTTTACTTTCATCATGCTGTGTATTGGTTGTATGAAGACGGACGGCAATTATGCCTCTCAGCTCTGTTTGTGTGATGTGTGTCAGTGGAACATCTACAACCACATCAGGGAACACTCCACGCCTGGGCATCTCCAATCCAACTATGATCTGTTGGATTGGTTCAAGAAGACCATTGCTGGCGATGCCTGCTCCTGTCCCGGCAAGGACGTTATGTCGTATCTGGCGAATAACTCCTGGGCTTTCATACGGTTCCAAGGCGCGATTTGCTTCTCCTTCCATGATGGTGGTCGATACATGGATTGGGCTAAAACGCTGAGCAACCTCGGTGCTTCTCTGGACATCCGTTCCACGAAGGATGGCTATTCGTAGCCCAATGGGATCGCGTGATCTTCCTCGAAGGAGGTTCGTCAGAAGAATAAATGGATATAAACATAATTAATACCAACATATTGGAAATCACGAGCGCACTGTGGGAAGGAACATAATGCACGAGGGCAATAACCAACGGGAAGTGAGTGGCCTCACGGAAGAGAGCGAATGCGCCCTTCCCTCCAAGGAACACAATTCTCAGTAAGGATTCCACTATTACCAGGGATCCATCATGCAAGACAACCCCTTCAACCCTAATAGGGGAGAGCCTTCTTTTAGTGGTAAAAGGGAAGAGGAACGGAAAACGCAAGCGAGGGGCGGAACCGAGGAATTGCCGTTCAAATGTGCATTTGAAGGATGTGACTACAAAGCCTCCTCGCTCAGCCTGTTGGACGCACACATGTGTATCCACACGGGCGCTATTTCGTTCAAATGCAGTCATCCTGGATGTGCCTACTCGACAGCAAATCGCGCCGACATGAAGAACCATATTATGAGTCACCTGAAGACGAAGTCGTACAAGTGCACATATAAGGGCTGCTCCTTTGTGACATCGTCTCCCGGTGAGTTGAGAGCGCATATTCGGATTCATTCCGCTGAGAAGCTCCTGAATTGTCCCTACGTTGGTTGTGATTACGTAACAACTACGGTGTCTGCGCTGAAGGTGCACATGTGCACGCACAGCAAAGTGAAGCCTCTCAAGTGCCCTTTCGCGGGGTGTGCCTTTGAAACCACGAGCAAGATTGGGTTGCAGGGTCACTTGCGTGTGCATAAGGAGGATCGATTGCACAGCTGTCCTCGTGCTGGATGCAGTTTTGTCAGCGAAAGCAAGACGGCACTGAAGAGACATCTCGCTACCCACTCGAGGGAATCGCTTCCTCCCGTGTCTGAACAGTCTCCAATGAGTGTTGTACAAGAGAAAGAGCGATCCAGTCTTCCAATGGAGCCAATCCAGCATAGGAGTTCTTTTGACGGCTGCGACTCCATTTCTACAACGAGCGAGGATGCGGAAGTGCATTCATTCATGCACTCGACAGAGAACTTGCTGAAGTGTCCTTTTAGGGGTTGTTCCTTCGTTGCTACTGACTTCAACAGTCTGAGGGATCATGCGTTCTTCCATGCCGATGAGCGTTTGTAGCTGCTTCTTTCATTTCCCTCGATGCTGTGCGGTGGAGAATGTGTCGTTCCCCTCCTCGTCTGCTTTTCTGAAGTCGCTAGTGCTTGGGATGGGTTCATTGCACGTGGGAGTTGCTTGTACCATATTGCGATTCGATCTGTATTGTTTGATCCACAACCGTGTGTTCTGCAAGGTAGTTTCCGCCAGGACGGAAACACTAATGATTTGAGGCGAGGATGCGAACGAAGAAGGAGAATCAGTCATTCAAGTGCAGTCTTGAAGGATGTGATTTTGTGGCTATGAGTGAGGAAGAGCTGAGGGCGCACGAGTTCTCTCACAACGAAGCGAAACTGTATAAGTGTGGGTTTGGAGACTGCAACTATTCCACCAATTCCGCTACACTGCTGAAGATCCACGCGTTTGATCATCTCGGGCAAATCGAGTATTCCTGCTCCTACGAGGGCTGTAACTATAAAACGATGGACGTGAAGAAGCTGGAGAAGCACGAGCGCGAGCATTCGGAGAACGTAGAGTTCAAGTGTTCCGTTGAAGGATGTGACTTCCAAGGGCACTCGCAACGAGAGCTGCAGAGACATATGAAGATCCACACGGAGGAGCACCCGTATAAGTGTATGTTCGAGGATTGCTCCTTTGAGGCGGCGACGAAGAACGAGCTGAAGGCGCACATGAGGACCCATTCCTATACGCACTCCTTTAAGTGTCCGTTTGAAGGATGTTCCTACTTCACAAAGCGAAGTGGCGATTTTGAGCTGCATCTAATGAGCCATTCGTGCGATAGCACGTATAAGTGTCCGTTTCCGGATTGTGGCTTCGCGACGGATACTCGAAGGGAGTTGAAGGAGCACCTGCAGACGCATACGGGAGACAAGCTTTTCAAGTGTTCCATGCCTGGCTGCGATTTCGAGACGAACGACGAGCGTTACTACAAGATCCACGTGCTCATTCACGACGTCGACACGAAGTACGAGTGTCCCGTGGCACATTGCAACTATACAACGCGTACGAAGCAGCTGTTCCAGGTCCATATGCTTTCTCACACAAATGAGCGTCCATTCAAATGCGATGTCGAGGGATGCACCTTTTCAGCAAAGACGAAAGGCGCACTGAAGGCGCACAAGGTGATTCATTCGCCGGAGCGCCCGTTCAAGTGCCCCATCAAGGGATGCACATTCGCGACCACGACCGCTTCGCACGTGCGCGTTCACCTGCGCAGCCACTCCGAAGAGCGTCCGTTCAAGTGTACGTACGAGAACTGCTCGTACGCGGCGAAGAACCTGAACACGCTGAAGAGGCATATGATGGTGCACACGGGCGAGAAGCCGTTCAAGTGCACGTACGAGGGGTGTGACTACGCGGCGCGCACGAAGCGAGCGCTGGCGACGCACATCCTGACGCACACGGGCGAGAAGCCGTACAAGTGTACGTTTGAGGGATGCGACTTCGCGTGCAACGACCCGAGCAATTTGAAGATGCACATCTACACGCACACGGGCGAGAAGCACTACAAGTGTACGTACAGTGGGTGTACTTTTGCGACAAAGAGAAAGGACGCCTTGAAGCGCCACATGGAATCGAAGCATTCTTCGCTTGTTTGTTCTCAAGAAACACATCATCTCTTTCCCCTCCCAACCATCTTCGACACCGCCTTCACATAACTCGCCATTCCCTCGTATGTGTAGGGCGTCGGCGGTGGCAGCTCGATCGCTCGCGCCTGGATGTTGCGAACGACCGTCGCGTTCTTCGTCACGGAGTACGGGTTCCGCAGCACCATCTCCACGAACCTCACAAACAGCTCGAACACCGCTACACAGTTCCGGTTCTCCACGACCACCTGATCCGTCGCCTGCTCGCGCACGATCACCAACACCACGTTCATCAGCCGAACGAAGAGCTGGACACCCTCCACTACACCTCACCACACACCTCCTCTCCCACACGACCCAGCCAACGTCGGAAGCATCGTCGGAAGGATCGTCGGCAGCGCACTCACCATCGCCTCGATGTAGCCGCGGCAGGGCACCAGGCTCTGCTTCGACCACCCATCCAGAATCGTCACGATCGGCTCCGGCAGCGCCAGCGTGATCGACAGCTCGACAAGTCGCCGCAACAACTACGTGTCAGAAATCGGGCCGATTTCTACGATCTCTCTCCGCAGGAGCACGTCTCTCCTCCTGTAGAACACGTGCGAAATCGCGCCGACGATGGGTGTGACGTCCAGCGCGAGCAGCGAGGGCCCGCGCTTCAGGTAGAACACGAGGGAGCTGAATTCGTCGTTGAGGAACGCCGGCTTCATCGCGGGCACGCGCGCGCTGATCGCCTGGTACAGCTGGCTCTGGAACATGGGAGCAAGGTAGAAGCTCGCGCTGGTGGCGTGCAGGATGGAGCACACGGTGATGGCGTTCTTGAGAATCATCAACTGGATGGAGGCGACGTCCTTGCGGCAGCACTGCGAGCACACGGTGGTGGAGCCGCTGCGCGTCGCCACGTTCATGAGGAGTTCGGAGCCGACGCAGCCGGGGTGGATGCGCACGCCGCAGCAGGCGCAGCAGAAGACGGGCTGGAGCTGCTTCGGGTGGATGGGCTTATGGCAGAAGGCGCACACGGAGGAGGCGACGAAGCTGGAGGTGTTGTAGAGGTACGGGTTGGGGTGCGTGATGAAGACAGTGGCTTCCTTCGCGGCGATGAAGGCACTACACGTCAGTACCGACGCTCACACGCACTTGAGACGCTCCTCGGCGGTCTCGCCCGTGACGAACATCTCGCAGATGAACTGCGCGATGCACAGACGCGTGAAGCACTTGCCCTCCACGTTGCACTGCAGCGTCGCCGTCTTCTCCGCGCTGCCGAGCAGAGCGACGATCCGGTCGATGTCCTCCGGCGTGAACTCCTTCTTCTCCGCGCGGTGCTGGAGGATCTGGAAGAAGGCGGAGAAGAAGAAGAACACCCAGTCCGTCTCGACGATGGCGGAGGAGAGCGTGAGGCGAAGAATGCCCTGCACGCGCGCGTACAGCTCCCGCGTCTGTGGGTGAGTCGTGGAACACGTGCTCACCTCCGGCTGGTCGCCGCAGCATGAGAAGGCGTTGTACAGGGCGACGATGAGCGTGGGCCTGAAGGGGAAGAGAAGGACGTTGTCGTTGTCTACGCGTGACGCCCGCCTGCTGTCGCCACCGTCGTTCAGGAGCTGCTTGTTCTTGGTGGTGGAGAGCATGTACTTGCGGAGGTAGAAGCGGTGATAGTGCAGCAGGAAGGAGAAGATGTCGTTGATGTTGAAGGGGAGCGGCGACGCGCCGTCCTTCCGCAGCACACACGACAGCGACGGGTCGATCGAGTACGGGAGGTGGTTCAGGAACTCCACCGCCGGCGTGGTGTTGAGCGAGGTGACGAGAGCCTCCTCCTCCTCGTAGTAGGCCGAGAGGAGGAGCCACTGAATGAAGTACCTCCACGCCACGATCTGCGAGGGGTCGTGGATCAGCGAGCTCGCCAGCCACACGCCCTCCTTGCGGTACTCCCCGCGCGCCGTGGGCGTGAAGGGCGCGTCGTGGTGGTTCTTGCTGACCTTCAGGATGGCTTTGCGCATGTAGATGTAGCCAAGCAACGGGTCGTACAGCGACTTGTGCTCGTCGAAGAAGGCCACGAGATCCGCTTCGGTGACGCGACGTGTCTGAATCTGCAGGAAGGAGTCCACGAGTTGGATGTCGTCGTCGTTGTACACGCCGATCATCATCTTTTCCTTGGACATGAGGCCTTGGGCGCTCCGCCGGTTGAAGACGTCCAGCCAGTCAATCATCATGTCGGTGATGCGTGTTTGGATGGGCTGGGAGATCCCGCTCATGCCGAGAAGGAGGGAGAACGTGGTGATGTCCTTGTACTCGAGCGACGAGAGCGGGCAGAGGTTCCACACGTTGTGGTTCTTCGCCCCGTTGATCTACATGAGAGACGACGCGGACGACTCACCGTGATGCCGAGGAGACACTGCAGACACTGGAACACCTCCACGGTCATGAAGGGCTCGGTGGGTCCCTTGTAGGAGACGAGGAGGTGGAGCTCGTAGAGAAGGAAGGCGCCGTTGTGGTCGCAGCACAGGTTCTTCGAGAGCGAGCCGAGCAGTGCGTGGAGCTGGCAGGCGACAAAGAGCACGTGCTGCATGTTCTGCGCACTGTTCGAGGCGCCGGCGGCCAGGGAGGCGAACACGAAGATCAGGAAGAGGAGGTTGCTGAGCGAAGAGAACTGCCGTGTCACGGTGTGGAAGGAGGGCAGGAGGGCGATCAGCGCCTTGCAGATGCTGTCGAAAACGGAGCAGAGTTGACTGGAGTCGCTGGACGGCGACGGGAGGAAGAAGGAGAAGAAGGACGCGAGGCTCTTGTCGCTCTTCCACCGCTTCATGACCACGCGCAGGCCCTCCGCGATGGCGTTCGTCGTGTCGGCGAGCATCTTCGGAGGGAGTCGGTGGCCGAGGAGCAGCGGCATGGCGCGGTAGACGAGGGAGAGGAAGGCGAAGGGTGTGGCGGAGGTGGCGGTGTAGGAGAGCATGGAGACGAGTGGATCGACCGTGTTCGCCTGGAGGAAGAGGAGCGCCACCTCGACGCACTCGCTCTCCACCGCGGCAGGAAGGGTGTGTGAGGGCTGGTAGAAGGAGAGGAGGGCTCTGAAGAGCGCGTTGAGCAGGGACCAGAGAGCGCCCGGCTGCTCCCGCTCGAAGATCTGGTGAACCACCTCCTTCACGGACAGGAGGAGCGAGGCCTCCTGCTGCGCCTGGCAATACGCGTTCACCAGCGCGGGGACGAGCTCCACGTGCTCACTACAATCAACACAGGGACGCATCCAAACCTCAGGTACAGGAGCCACTCCGGCTTCTCCTTCATCTTCTCGCACGCGTCGACGACCTCGCGCAGCGACGCCTCCTCTTCCTCCTTCTTCTTGCTCAGCGCCTTCAGGCGACCGGCGAGCTGCGCGACAGCGCTCGGACTGACGTCCGTCTTGTTCTGCTCCTCCAGGGAGTCGATGGTGATGAAGGAGGAGGAGCCGTAGAAGGGGAGGATCACGCCCAGAGTGCCCTGGTTGACGCAGATGGGTTGGTTGTCGGTCAGGATCACGTTCTGGCGGCAGGACACCATGTTGTTGATCGCCGCTGTGGGGTGGAGAGCGTCGAGGACGGCGTGGAGCGACTCCAGACACTCGGCACGGTACTGGAGAACGCACTGGCGGTGAACGGCATGGTTGACGGGCGCGCTCTGCTGAAGCGTCTGTTGGTAGAGGAGGTACGCGTAGCGCAGCTGCGTCAGCGGCGCCGCACTCCTGAGGTCCAGCGAGAAGAAGTGGTCCGGTTGGAAGTCTGTTGCAGTGAGAAGGTGATATCACGCGTACCTGCGTCAATCATGGAGTAGAAGGGCTGCGAGCGAAGCCGCGCGCGACTCTTGCGGAACCAGTACTGGAGTTCGCAAAGAAGCAGCACGACCTCGCAGCGCCTCTCGATCAGCTCGGGGAAGGACTTGGCGACGAGCTGGAGGAAGAACAGGAGCTTGATTCGGATTTGCGTCTCGAAGACGATGAGGATGGGGAGCTGGGCCAGGAGGGCACACAGCTCGTTCATGAAGGCGACAATCGGGACGGGCGTGCTGTCGTGGACCATCTGGCGCAGCAGGCGCACACAGCTAGGGTTGGGGGACGGAGACACGCCTACTTCATCTGACGGATGTGGTCCGCCTGCACCAGCGTCATCTTGGGCACGCTGCGCTGCGCGCTCGGCGGCGGGGTCTGGAGCGGGGCAGGGGCGGCGAAGTCTCTCTCGCTGGAGAAGGAGTACGCGGGCGCCTTCGGGTCCTGCATAGGCGTGTCGTAGAGGAAGCGGAGGTGGTACTGGATGAAGGATCTAGGGATGAGGGCGTGGGAGAAGACGGACTCGCAGTTGTCGAGAGAGAGCGTGAGGGTCGGGGCGTAGGTGGTGGGGTATGGCACGAGTGAGGAGAGAGAGAGCGTTGGAGGGGTTGTTGAAGGGACTGTTGAAGGAGTTGTTGAAGGGACTGTTGAAGGAGCTGCTGCAGCTGGATTGGCTTCTTCCTCGATGGGAATGGTCACGGTGTCGGACTGCGAGTTCTGTGAGTTCTGCGACGGCTGCGAGGTGAGCGAAGCATAACGAATGGTCTCGCCGACCTCCTGCGTCAAGACAACGCCCTCCATGAAGTCGAAGCACAGCACGCAGGAGGTGTTCTTGTTGGCGAGACAGTCGATGAGCTTGTCGAAGACGGAGGACCAGCAGCCCACCGAGGAGACGTGCAACACCTCGACCTGAGGCGAGAGCGTGGGCAGAGCGTTGGGGAGGAGGGACTGCGAGGGGAAGAGGGCGAGCAGCGTGGAGGAGGAGAGCGAGAGAGGGAGTGGTGGAGGAAGTGCGTAGTCAAACGGCGAGGAGGGCGTGAAGAGCGACTAGAGGTGAGAGGGTTGTGGAGGAGCCACGGTGAAGTAGTGGAGGAGCGTCTGGAGTTCGGACGAGGGCTGGATGCAGAGAGCCTTGAGGGAGGTGAGAGCGCTCTGGATCGCGTCGATGTCTTGGAGTCGCCAACTCAGCTGGAGGAAGAGGAAGACGTAGTGGGACAATTCCTGGGGATCGATGAGGTGAGGAGGCGAGTTGAAGAGGAGGCGCGTGATGTGATGAAGACACTGCTTCTGCAGGAAAAGACTACGACTCACAGCTGTTAGAAATGATCACATGTGATAGTCAGAAGCGGTTTTATAAAGCGTTTCCCACCCCTTCAGGTCGAATGGATACACGTCAAGCGCCTACGAATAACCAATGGCAATGGAACATACCATGAGCGAATACTCGATAGAGTGGAAGACATCGTTGAGTTCGAGGGAGAGCGAGGCGCACTTGCAATAGCACATGTAAAGGAGTTGATATTCAAAAGACAAGTTCTCGAAAACAGGCTCCTCCACGCGCTCGGTGCAGGGATCCACTCTCTCCGAGATGGCGATGAGCTCCTTGATCGCGTCCCGTTTCTATGTGGTAACGACGGAATGACAAGCGATATACACTTGCCTCCTGCGATAAGTCAGAGTTGGCGATTCGGTAGTACTCATCGCGCAGGGAGCATTGCTATTCCTCATTCCGGACGACCATCCTCCCACGTTCTGTTCGATAATCTCCTCTTCCGTCAACTGAGGAACGGCATTCTCGTCATGAAACCACGAGGCCTACTGCATCACGGATGGGGAGATAGCGCACCATAGATTCCCTTTATGACGATAGAGTGCGAAGAAATAGAACCGTCTTTGCGATTGGGGCGGATTCCAGGAATCGGAGCGATTTTGCGCGTTTCGTTTTTGTTCGATAGTTCCTTCCCTGGTAGGTATTGAACTGGGATCTGCAGCAATTTCGGATCTACTTGATTTGTGTGAACAGAATTGGCATTGGCATTTGAATTGGCTATGAGCGCGACGACTTCTGCTCCAGCGAATACGATCCCAGTGAAAGTCGTTGTGCGGGTTCGGCCGCTCATTGATCTCGAAGTCCAGGGAGGAGCGAGCGAGTGCGTGACGGTGGATGCAGAGAGCAGCACCATATTCGTGAACGACCGCTCCTTTTCGTTTGACTACGTGTTCGGATCTCGCTGCTCGCAGGAGTTCGTTTACGAAGAGAGCGTTCACGAGCTGCTCCGCTCGTCGTTAAACGGATACAACGCGACGGTGTTTGCCTACGGGCAAACGGGATCTGGAAAGACGTACACGATGGGGACCGATGTGAAGGAGAAGGGCGAGGAGGAGCACAGGGGCATTCTCCCTCGCATGGTGGGCGATTTGTTTGCCGAGCTGAGCGAGATGAGGGAGGAGGACTGCACATACGAGGTGTTTGTCTCGTAGGTTCCGTGGAATGGGTACTATATAGTTTTTCGGAAATATACAACGAGAAGGTGTTCGATTTGCTGGGGGAGAAGAGGGACAGTCTCCCTCTCGTGATGAACGGCGACAGCGTGTTTGTGAAGGGACTGTCGGAGAGCCGCGTACGGTGGCGACTCGGTGGAGCTGATGTCTAGGTGCACAACGCGAACGATGTGTATCGGCTGCTGGCGCTGGGCTGCGACAACCGCTCGACGGGTTCTACGGAGATGAACAAGGAGTCGAGCCGGAGCCACGCCATCTTCACTATCACCGTGTGCAAGAAGTGCACGGACGAGGTGACGTATCGCGGGAAGCTCAACTTCGTGGACCTGGCGGGCAGCGAGCGCCTGAACAAGACGAAGGCGACGGGGAGTCGCGCGCAGGAGGGCATCTCGATCAACAAGTCGCTGTCGACGCTGAGCAAGGTGATCGAGGCGCTGGTGACGCACCAGCTGCACATTCCCTACCGCGAGAGCAGCCTCACGCGCCTGCTGAAGGACTCGCTGGGAGGTAACGCGCGCACGGTGATGATCGCGTGCGTGTCGCCGGCGGACAGCAACTGCAGCGAGACGCTGAGCACGCTGCGGTGGGCGGGACAGGCGCGGAAAATCCAGAACAAGCCCGTGGTGAACATGGACCCGGCGACGGCGGAGATTCTGAAGCTGAAGCAGCGCGTCGCAGAGCTGGAGGAGATGCTCTCCCTCTACAGCCGTCTGACCCACGAGTTTGATCTGCAAAACGGCTA
>ERZ780157.4332-NODE-4332-length-10891-cov-4.726375_pt1 | contig 10891 bp, 9 predicted proteins | sample MGYA00511169_ERZ780157 | MGnify/ENA primary metagenome ERZ780157 (study PRJEB29588, sample SAMEA1965149) | human gut metagenome | biome: human gut; feature: human-associated habitat; material: faeces | place: Denmark | collected 2008/2010 ...
CATGATATGCTTATATATAGTAAGGTATCATAATAATGACTTTCTTTTTTGTGTTAAATGATTATTTTGTTTAGAATTTTCTGAACAATTTGTTCTTATTTGTACAATTTATTTTATAAACTGATTTCTTAACGTCCCTGGGACCTTAATATTTATCATAAGTTTTTTCCAATATTTTCAAGTTCTTTTATAGAATCCTTGTTTTTTGCAAGTTCATCACTGGCTGTTGCATAATATGATTTTTGGAAAATCATATCCCATGAAAGATATTTCGCCATGCAGTCGAACTGTTTGTCAATTAACTCATACTGGATACTGTCCACCGGGGATCCTCCCACAACGATTGTTCCAACTTTTTTATTTTTCAGCTGCAAACCGCGGCAGTAGCACTTATCAATGATAAGTTTCAACTGCGCAGACATTCCCCACCAATATACCGGAGTAGCAAAAAGAATCACATCTGCAGCAGTAATTTTATCAATCGTGGGATTTGTATCATCCTGATCAATACATCCTTTATAACATTGACAGACCCCACATCCCTTACAAGGTGTTATATGATATCACATGCTCCGCTGACTGCGTCCTTTGCACTTTCCACTCCTTTTTCTTCAGAGATATAAGCTTCCGCTGTCTTCTCAAGCGGTTCCTTTGTCTTCTACAATGTGATCCAATGCAGCCAGCGGCTCAAGTCCTTTCTCCTTCGCGATTGTCGCACGTGTGCGGCGCTTTGGACGATATGGGCGATACAGGTCTTCTACTGCCACAAGCGTTTCCGCTGCCAGAATCTGTTTCTTTAATTCTTCTGTCAGTCTCTGATTAATATCCATTCTTTTTAGTTCTTTCCACTTTCATAGGCGTTCTGCACCCGTTCGATCAGCACTTTTCCACCGTTTGCATACCATTCTATCACAAAAGTATCAAAGTAATCCACTGGTTTCTCCCCACTAATGATCTGAAGAAATGCTTCCTGTTCCAGTTCCTGTAATTCTTGCGGAATTTCTGCATTTACATTTTCCAGAGGCAATGTCGATGTACTTGTTATTCCTGCCTTCTGCAGTTCCCCCACAGCCTGAATTCTTGACGCATACGCCGCCCATCCATTCGCGGTTGTCAGCTGTCCATTCAAGTAAGATTTACATGTATTAAAATAAGACTTTTCCAAACCGCTAAGCTCTGATACATCAAGCGTCTTATCCAGTGCTGCCTGAATATGTTCTGTCGTACGGTAAAGTGCATCCTCATAATCCACATTAATATTCAGCGGACGGGCCGTCGGATCTACATTAATGGAAAAATAGTCATTCACCTCTCTTGCTGAAGCATCATTTGCATATCTAGACTGATCAAAAATCGCACTCACATACTTTGCTACAATTTCCGGATGCTCATATCCTTTACGCACCACCACATACATCCACTGGTCATACGATTCAAAAACTGATATCTTCTGCGTCTCATTTACCTGTTCTTTGTCTAAAAGATACGGTTTCCACTCTGCATTTGAATCGACATTATATGCTGCACTCAACGGGTTATTCGGAGCCCACCAGCGTCCATAGATAGCACCGCAATGTCCGGTTTTTAACAGATCATCTATGTTTTCCGTCTTTCGTAGCAGGAATCTCTGGTCGAGTATCTCATCCTCATATAGATTGTGAAGTTTCAAAAGCGCTTCTTTTGTTTCCTGTGTTACTGACCCATAAACTACATTTCCATTTTTATCCAGGATCCAGTGACATGGCATTGCACCGGCATGTATAAAAGTTGCATCCACTCCATAAGTCTGATCCGCACCGGCAACCACGTCTGTACTACAGGCAAGGCCGATTGTCTGACCGTCTCCTGCTGCATCCTGTTCTACAAATGCCCGGATCACTTCCAACGCTTCTCCTACTGTTTCCGGTTCCTTTAATCCCAACTTCTCAATCCAGTCTTTCCGCAGCCAAAGAAGCGGAGTTCCATCGTCAATCACCGTATTCGGAAATGCATATAGCTTTCCATCCACGGTTGCAGACTGTAAAAGAGAATCTCCATAACTTTCATACATTTCTTTGATCGTATCTGTCGTACACTCTTCATACGTTTCTGTAAGTTCTTCGATCAGGCCTGCTTCAATCAGGCGGAGCAGGTTATCTCTTCCCTTCACGACAAGCACATCCGGAATATCTCGATCTTCAATCGCTACATTGACTGCCTCTTCATACGTATTGCCATCCTGCAATTCAAAGACATCTTCATTCTGAATATTAAGTATTTTCTTCAAATATCTCGTATATGCATTATTTTCGTACGTATCTCCTACAGGAAGATTCGAATTATTCGCCCCTGCAATCTTGCCAAGTGTATAGGTAACAGTCTCAGGATATTTCCCAAGTGGTGTATGCATCGCTTTATACATCAGCTTTCTTTTCACTTTAACTGCATTGTTTGCACCAGACTCACTTTGAGATGCTTTTAACTGTTCCATCTGTCTTTGACTTTCCTTCGTCTCAAAATAGGTTCCGCACCAAAGCATCAGCAATAAAATTAATGCAAGATGGGCTGAGAGAATTCGCTTTTTCATATCGTTTTTCATAACACCTTCGCCTCCGTGTTCTTCGGAATCCGGATAAAGACCCGCGTTCCTTTTCCTGGAGTACTTTCTATCTTCATCTCACCTTTTTCTCCATAAAGGACATGGATTCTGTCACAGACATTTCGCACACCATAACCGGAGGACTGATATGTCAGAATCTGATCCGCCTTCTCCTGCGTCATTCCCGCACCATTGTCCCTGATTTCAAAGAAAATGTGCTCAGCCTCTTCACGAATCGTCAGCCACAACGTCGGATTCTCATTCTCTGACACATCAATTCCATGATCGATTGCATTTTCTGCAAGTGGCTGCAGGATCAACTTCGGTATCAGATAATCATTAAGACCATCCGAAATCTGTTCAACCACACGGAACTCGTTATCATGCATAACAAGTTGGATTTTGAGATATGCACGGATGTTATCAATTTCTTTTGCCACTGTAGTCATTGTTTCACCACGATTCAGGCTTGTCCGATAATAAGTAGACAGTGCCAATGTCACATGACTGATTTCATCCTCCCCCGCTTCAATTGCTTTCCAGTTGATGATTGAAAGCGAATTATAAAGGAAATGTGGATTGATCTGTGCCTGCAGTGCTCTCATCTCACTGTTCTGAAGCTGGATCTTACTCTCATATACTTCTGAGATCAAATGGTTCATCTGATCCATCATGCGCCGAAATGACTGGATCAGCACACCCACCTCGTCTTTGGATTTACTCTGCACGGTAACTTTACGAAGTCCCATATTGATCAGGTTCATATTTTCAGTCAATAACTCCAATTGCGATACCATACGGAGGGAAAAAACATATCCCAGAAAACTCAGAAGAAGAACACTGATTAAAATAATCGGAATATTTTTGAGCAAAAGCTTATGGATTGCGTTTTCACTTACTGCCTTTGGACGATAGATATAGAAATTCCATCCTGTATCCTTCATTGTCCGCCGTACCAGATAATAATTCTCACTGATACCTTTCAGACTCTCAATATCCTTCGGACGATATTTCTTATCCATAGAACACTCGGCATAGACAATATTTCCATTATCATCCTGAATCATGCCTCCTGTATTATCTGTGAGCTGGCTCATGAATGGTTCAAGAACTTTTTCATAATCCAGACGCATCTCCAACACCGCTTTGATCGTATCATTGTCATAGAATTTCCGACTGGCAATGATTGATTTATTCACACCGCGAGTGATGCTCCACTGCATTAATGTTCCCTCATTCAACCTGGAATACCACTGTTGATTCTCCGCTTCCGACATTGGAAGAAGTGTATCTCCATGTGGCACTTCTATATTGTCAGAATATAATGTAATGCTCTGGATCTCTTTGTGATAGATCGTCGGCATCTGCAACAGTGGATCAGCCACCTTCACATATTTCAAATACTTCTCATAATCCGACTCTGTCTCCACATCAAAAATATTCCTGAGATTTTGAGAATAAGACAGATAATCAACCAGGTTCTCATAGATCTGAGACTGATTCTCAATCGAACTCACTGACTGTTCCAACATTTTCTCCAGATTGTACTGTTCCTTCTCTCGCAATTGATTCATCATGCCATACTGCATGGAAAAAGCAAGGAATCCTACCGGAACCAGTCCTGCAATCAGCATCAAAACAGACAGTTTTTTACGAAATTTCAGATTTTCAAATCGATGGATCAACTTCCGTATTTGTTTTTTCATCCGCCGCTATTCCTTTCCTGCATGCTTCCGGTGTATCTCCGAAAAACTCTCTGAAACTTCTGCAGAAGTATGAGTTATTGGAAAATCCTACTTCTTTCGCAATTTGGGAGATTTTCATATTCGTTGTCTCTAAAAGCTCTTTTGCTTTATTCATTCGCACTTCACGGATAAAACGGTTCAGTGTCATCCCTGTTTCTTCTTTAAATACAGCGCTTAAATATCCCGGTGACAGAAAAACCATTGCGGAAAGTGTCTCTGCTCCCAGATCCTTTTCCTTATAATGGTGATAAATATATCCCTTCACGGTTGTAACTTCTGATCGGAACCCATCTTCCTGCTCTTGCATGCAATGTTCATATTCCTGAAGTACTTCTTCTACTATAGCAATCACATCATTAAGGTTTCTGCAGCGATATAATCGATCCACTCTCTTGGAAAGCATCTTTTCATCCAGCCCTTCCATCTGGTCGAGCAATTCTTTCATAATTCCAGAAAATACAAACTTTACATACATATCCGAAAATTGCTTATGCGCACGATATTTTTCTTCCAGTCTCTGAAAATCCTGACGGAGATGTGGCAGATCTTTATATTGAATATCTTTCGTAATCTGTTCCATGATTTCAGAATCTTCTGCCGGATCAGCTTTCTTCTCTTCCTGCTTCTCCCCGTGGAAAAACAGATGCTGACGTGGCTGATAGAACTGCTCTTCTAACATTCCTTCCAGCACCTTAAATTCCTCTGCCAGATTTTTTCCATCTTCGATTTCCTCACTGACTGCAAAATAACATTCACTGTCAAACTGGTGCGCAAAAAAACGATACATTTTCTCTACGATTCCATGATAATCTGCATATTTTTCCGTGAACAAAAAGATGGATTCGTTCGAATTCAGATTCACATAATGAAACTCTCTCTGCACCTCTTCCTTCAGGCTCATCAGGAAATGTTCCTCTTCCGTTTCGAAGAATCCATTTGAGGCACTGACAAGAACCATACGGGTAAATTGGGACAGATCATCTTCCATTCCATCTGTAAGTTTCTTAAACTGAACAAAATCTTCCTCTTTTCCCCCATACAGATATTTCAGTAAAAAGTATTTTTTCAGATAATCTTCTTTCTTTTCCTGCTGCTCTTTTTTCTCTATCTTAGAAGAAATATTTTCCATCACTCGTTGAAAAGTCTTATGGAATTCCTCCGGATCAACCGGCTTCAGAACATAGTCCACAACTCCATACCGCAATGCTTCTCTTGCATAAGAGAAATCATTATATCCGCTGAAGATCACGATTTCCATATCCGGATGATCTTCTCTCACTGCTTTCGTCAGCTCCAGTCCATTCATATAAGGCATCTTTACATCCGAAAATAAAATATCCACATGGTTTGATTCTAATACTCCCAGTGCATCCTTTCCATTCGTTGCTTCTAGGATCTGGAATTCTCCTTCCTCCCTCTTTAATAGAAAGCGGATTCCCCTTCGCTCCAGTTTTTCATCATCCACGATCAATATTGTAATCATTTCCCCACTCCTCCCACACGTTCACTTTACATTTTCACTATTCCTTTTATAACGTCCGAAAACAGCAGGGAATGTTCACTCACTCTCTGCTGTCTTTTTTTAATTTTTATAATTCTATTTTAATTCATTTTTTAGACAATGTCCACACTAGCCTTTAACCGCTCCGGCTACAACGCCTTCGATAATATATCTCTGGCAGAACAGGTAGAAGATGATAATCGGCACAATTGCAAGAACCAGAGTTCCCATCATTGCTCCCATATCTACAGAGCCGTATCCACCTTTCAGATACTGAACTGCCATCGGCACTGTCTTATATTTTCTCTGATCCAGTACAAGTGATGGAAGCAGGTAGTCGTTCCAAATCCACATTGCCTGAAGAATTGTAACTGTTACACAAGTCGGCTTTGCAATCGGAAGTACAATTCTGAAGAATGTCTGGGTTGGTGTGCATCCATCAATCATTGCAGCCTCTTCAATCTCCAATGGAATGGATTTCATGAACCCGGTAAACATAAAGACGGAAAGTCCTGCACCAAATCCAAGGTAGATCACAACCAGTCCCCACGGATTTCCCATATGAAGCATATTTGCGATCTTGGATAATGTAAACATTTCCATCTGGAATGGCACGATCATTGCAAACAGGCAAAGCATGTAAAAGATCTTTGTAAATTTTGTCTTCACGCGGCAGATATACCATGCACACATGGAGCAACATAAGATAATCACTGCTACAGATAAGATTGTGATAAATAAACTCCATCCAAATGCCTGAATCAGCCCTGTCTGCTTAATACCACGGGTATAGTTCTCTAATCCGACATACATCTTTCCGGTCGGTATCTCGAACGGTGCTTTACTGATATAGACTTTTTTCTTAAAGGAGTTGATAAATACCAGTATGATCGGATACAGATACAGCAGGCTGAGTAGTGTAAAAATAACGGTTAATAATGTACCATGTTTTACTTTTTTATTCATTACTGCTGCACCTCCTTTGATGTTGTCAGTTTATTCTGGATCAATGCAATCACTCCTACGATAATAAAGAAGATAACTGCTTTCGCCTGTCCTACACCTTCCCAGCCAGTTCTTCCATAGAATGTATAATAGATATTCAGGGCAAGCATTTCTGACATCTTGTCCGGTCCACCGTTTGTCAATGCAAGGTTCTGGTCGAAAAGTTTAAATCCGTTTGTAAGTGTCAGGAAAGTACAGATTGTGATGGATGGCATAACCATCGGAATTGTAACATATCTTAAAAGCTGTACTTTATTCGCTCCATCAATCTGTGCTGCCTCGATCAGCTCTCCAGGAATATTCTGGATTCCTGAGATGTAGATGATCATCATGTATCCAACCTGCTGCCAGAGCATCAGGATAACCAATCCCCAGAAACCATATTTTGAAGAATATGTAAGTGTTTTCTGGAAATGTGCCAGAATACCATTTAATAACAGCTGCCATACATATCCAAGTACAATACCACCGATCAGGTTCGGCATAAAAAATACAGTACGGAAAATATTGGTTCCCTTAATATTCTTTGTCAAAAGCATTGCTACCGCAAATGCAAAAATGTTGATCAATAATACTGTCACAATTGTAAATAATGCGGTAAACCAAAGAGAGTGAAGAAAATCTCCGTCTCCAAGGATCTTTGCATAGTTGCTAAGTCCAATAAATTTAGCGTCTGTCACCGTTGTGAACTTGCAGAACGAAAGATATACGCCTAACACAAACGGTGCAAGGAAACCTATCGTGAATGCAATCAGCGTCGGCAATACAAATACCGGAAAATATCTCTTTATTGCTTTTTGCATGTTCTTCTCCTCCTGTCTTTCTTTTCTGTAAAAAGCCTTTCTGCGCCTTTGCTTTTCACAATTCTAATTACATAATTTCAGCCTGCCCCGGTATGCTCGTTGGCAGGCTGTTTGATCTTCTTCTCTATTTCACAGCCTTTTTATCTGCCTATCCTGTGAAAAGTCTTTTTTATTCGTTTGCTGCTGCGTATTCTTCAGCCCATCCATCAACAAATGCTGTCTGTACACTATCCCATGCGCCTGTACCCTGTGCATAGTTCAGAAGAGCTCCACCAAGATTGTTTTTCCAGTTCTCAGATGGCATTGTTGTAAAGTTCCAGCTTACTGGTGTCTTTCCTGCCTCTGTATACTCAGCATTTGCTTTTACAAGCGGGTTGTCCGGAAGGTAATCTGAGAATGTTGTGAACGGTGTTACAAATCCCATCTCGTTAGCCAGCATGTCACGACCTTCATCGCTCTCAACTACCCATTTCATAAAATCAAGTGTTGCCTGAATGTCTTCTTCTGAAGCGTTCTTATTTACACACCAGTAGTTCTCAGATCCTGTACAAAGTCCCTGATTTTCTTCTCCATCAACTCCGATGTAGATTGGAAGCATTCCCATATCTTCATCTGCTACTTCATTATCTTTGATATCATTGTAAGCCCATGTACCATTCTGATAGAATACTGCTTCGCCAAGTGCAAATTCACTTGCTGCGTCATCTCCTGTCTTAGAAGAAATCATAGATGGCTCACATGTAGAGTTGTTCAGATACAGATCCCAGATCTGTTTGTAGTTGTCAAGGTATGTTCCTTTGATTGCATCTGTGCTGTCAATTCCGTCTGCCTTATACTCATAGTAGATTGGAAGATTTGCAAGGTGTGTCTTGAATCTCCAGTCAGAGGAAGAATCCATTCCTGCTGAAGTAAAAGCTCCTTCTACTCCAAGATCATCTTTGTGTGCCTGAATCTCTTCTGCAACTATCTTAAGTGCCTGGAAGTTATTCAGATCATCAATTGATTTGATACTTGCATCCGGCAATTCGAAGTATTTGTTCAGAAGAGCTTTGTTGTAGATCAGACCATAAGTCTCAATAACATAAGCGATTCCATCTACTGCGTCGCCATCTTTTAATATATAATCGTCAGACTCGACATCTTTATAAACATCGCTGTCTGAAAGGTCATAGCAATAATTTTTCCATGTAGCAAGTCCAACCGGTCCGTTTACCTGGAACAATGTTGGTGCCTCATCTTTTGCCATCTCTGATTTCAACTGTGACTCGTAAGTTCCTGATGCTGCTGTCTGTACATCAACCTGGACACCCGTCTCATCTGTATACTCTTTTGCAAGTTCTACCCACTGGTCAGCCTGCTCTGGTTTAAAGTTCAGATAATAAACTTTTCCGGATGACTTATCTCCTTTCGCTGTTTCATCTCCGCCTGATGTGCTTCCACATCCTGCAAGCATTCCGCCTGCCATTGAAGCTGCAAGTACAAGTGCAAGAATCTTTTTCTTCTTCATAATAGAATCCTCCTTTTATTACTACTTGTCTTTGTTTTTCTTGATAGTGTTATTATAATAAAAAGTGCCAAAATAAGATATAATAAAATTCCAAGAAACATAACACTATTTCAAGATTATTGTAATTTTTGAAGATTTTGTGTATGATACAAGAGTTCGCCAAGAACCAAAAGTGAAGTTTGAAACAAATAAGTAGAGAACAGCCACGAAATAGAGGGTATAGCAAACAAACCACCGGATTAGCTGGTTTTGAAAATTGAATATATAAACGCAACACCTAATTAGGAGACCGGCGAAGGCTCATCTTTAATGAGATACCCTCGTTGCCTTAGAAGATTAAGTGCCTGTGAAGTTGTAAGAACTTTTTCTTTTTTCACAGGACGTGATTCAAGAAAACCATCGGATGTATAAGGTTTTAAATCTGTGAGTATGTGCCAGATAGCGGTCAGGATCATACGGCAGCGTGCAATAATGGCTTTCTTGTGGCCACGACGTGTTTTGATACGCTTATAGCGGGTGGTAAATTCAAAATGTTTCTTCGATTTGATTAAAGCATTTGCAATCTGTACCAGAACTTGTTTAAAATAAGAACCAGCACAGGAAATCCGAGTGGATTTGATTTTACGGTCGCTCTTATCATTTCGGGGACAACATCCAGCCCAGGAGACGAGGTGTTTTGCTGTGGGGAAGACAGACATATCACCACCAATCTCTGAAAGCACCTGAATTGCAGTCATTGGATTCTTATCGAATCCAGGAACCGTTCTTATTAAGTTTAAAGCAGCCTCGTATTTATCACTGAGACGAAGGATTTCCTGTTCTACTTCTGAAATGTGCTTTTGAAGTTCGTCTATGTGATCAAGGCACTGTCTGAGCTTTACAGCCTGTTCTTTCGAGATATTACCATCAACGGCCGCCTGAATTTCTTCTATTGGAGTTTTACAGCGGCTGTCAACAAAGGGTGACACATCAAATTTTTCCCCAGGGTGCTGCAAAATCTGTTCCGTAATGGAACGGGAAGATTTCCCGAATACATCAGAAAAGACATCATCAAGCTTCAGAGTGGAAACAGTAAGACAATTTTGGGCACGATTCTTCTCACCGGTAATCATACAGGTGAGTTTGAAACGGTATCTTACGAGATCCCTGAGTTCTCTGATGTCAGCAGGTGGAATAAAAGAAGGTTTCACCATGCCGCACATGTATAGATCACAGATCCATTTGGCATCTTTGCGGTCGGTCTTGTTTCCTTTCATGGGTTTGGTGTATTTCGGATGGGATAGAGTAACCCGGATTTTGTGTTGCTCTAAGATATTGAAAACAGGGATCCAATACTTGCCGGTAGATTCCATACAGACATCGTTACAGTTGTATTTAGCAAGCCAGACACACAGCTGATGCAAACCTTTAGAAAAGGAAGAAAAGCGAGCCTGCTTATACTCTGTACGATTATTGGAATCCGTGATACCGATACAGGCATAAATCCATGTTTTGTGGACATCAAGTCCACAGCAGTTAAATTTAAAAATTTTAAAAGACAAGTAACTACCTCCTGATAGCATAATGATAAAACGGACAGTGACTGGTCATCCGGCGAGATCGAGTCGACTTCGGAAGAGATAAGTTTCCGGGCTACAGTTATGCGCCACTCATTGATGCCTTAACGGATGACCGACAACATATAAATATGCGAGGTTGCCGCTATACAGCCCCGCCACTCACCTCCACGTGTTCTGTAGTGTGTCAGTCTTA
>ERZ780157.4333-NODE-4333-length-10889-cov-2.801274_pt1 | contig 10889 bp, 11 predicted proteins | sample MGYA00511169_ERZ780157 | MGnify/ENA primary metagenome ERZ780157 (study PRJEB29588, sample SAMEA1965149) | human gut metagenome | biome: human gut; feature: human-associated habitat; material: faeces | place: Denmark | collected 2008/2010 ...
CGTCGATGGTGGCGGCGAAGGGCAGGTAGTCGAAGACGGAATTCGCCATTGCCCAGATGTTCTTGCCCTCGTTCACTCCGTAGCGCGTCTTCAACTGGCCGAGGAAGCAGCGATTGCCGTAGAAGGACTCCCAGCCGTGGCGTGAAGGAATCGCCGAAGCGAGGATGCAAGGATATGTTCACCGCACGGAGCTCGTGGTTGCCACGCAGCATGAACACCTTGTCGGGGAGCATGATCTTTTGAGCGAACAGGTAGGACAGCACCTCGATGGAGTACTGCCCGCGATCAACGTAGTCGCCGAGGAACAGGAAGCTTCCCGGAGTCAGGTGCATTCCGAGAGGCCATAACAGTTTGGAAAAGGCGATGAGGTCGGCCATGTTTCCATGGAAGTCGCCGAACACGTAGACGGGCGACTTGAGTTTCAGAATTCGGGGCTCGGAGCTGAAAATGTGTTCTACTCCATCAGCGGGTGAAAAGGGAAGCAACTAATCTGATTGCACTGATTCTCGAACGCCTCGAGGAAATCGTCGGAAGCGAAATAGGGATTGGGCATCGGCTCGTTGCACTGCTTGATGATCTCCTCGTTGTATTCTTCCTTGTCCTCCTCATCCTCGACATCCAGAATGCCCTGTGTGATTTGACTGGCGGCTCTGCACGTTACACTATCCGACACTGAGTCACCTTGAGATGCGATTCTTTTGTACGTTGTTCTTGTAGAAGGTGTAAAGAGTGGGAGCGATCGTATACTGCTTCCTTTTGCCTTCACCCTTCAGCACCGCGATTTGTTCCTTCAGCTGGCTGTTTTCCTGCATCAGGCGGATACAATTCGCGCACACTTCGTCCATCTTGTTCCCTTGCTCCTCGGATTTACTCTTTACGTCCTTGTCTGTCGGCTTCTTTCTCCTCCACATGTCCAACTATAGAAATACGCAAGACACTGCGCGTTATCTTTCGCGAGATAAGAATTGGGTCGTGCCCGATTGCTTACGGCATGGAAGACATGAGCAACAAACAACGGAAATGACGTAACAACTAACTAGTTATATTACACACCCTCCCTTGAACACTCTACGGAACTCCCTCAGGATCTGCTGTTCTCGCTTCCGAGGGATGCTCGTGTAGCAGATGTTCAGCAGTGCGAGCGAGTACTCCGAAGCACGCTGGAAAAAGGACAGGAACGCGTACGCGCCCTTCTTGGAAATGGCGGTGTACGACAGGTCCAGCTTCTCCAGATGCGACAGATAGCCCGCCTCGTAGACGTCGATGAAGTCCCTCACGAACACGTCGTCCACATCGTGGTTGCCGCTCAGTCGCAGATACTGGATGCCCTGACAAAAGTGCGACGTCTTAAACGCGTGCACCAGGTACGCGAGGTCGTTCTTGCACAGGTTGCAGTTCACCAGCTGAAGCGTCCGAAGATGAGCCGCCGAGGGCGACCGCAGCCACTTGTGGAGCGTCGCGCCGATCGTCCGGATGCTCGTCGAGAAGATGGTGAAGGAGTCCAGCCGCCCTTCCACCTCGGTGGGGAAAATGTCCAAAAACGCGGCGACGCCCTTGGTGGTGATGCAGTTGTCCTCGAAGTCGATCTGCGTCAGCGAGTGAACGTCCGTGTGCTTGCTGAGCCATCCCACCACGATCGCGAAATCATCATTGTTGTAGGGGTTGCGAGCGAGCGAGAAGTGCTTGACCTGCAAGACATGACTCGGCGTTCTCGTGGCTGCCTCCCACCTCTTCTTGTCCAGGTCCTGAATGCCATTCCCGCTCAAGTCCAGTTCACTGAAGCACTGAATGCACGACTGCTGCAGCGCTGAAAACAGTGTCAGAAGGTCCTGTCCGCCGATCAGGTTGTTGCGCAGCACGAGGCGGTGCAACCGACTTGTCTTGCTGCCGCTCAGCCAGCGACTCAGTTCTGCGACGCCTTCCGAAGAGAGGTTGGTTCCCTCCAAGTTGAGCGACTCCAGCTCGGCGTGTGGCTCCCCTTCAGATCTCGATTCCACTTCAGAGGGTGAGTTCACCTCCATTTCAGATCCCGATATCAACTCAGCCACTCCAGACATCAACTCAGCCACTCCAGACATCAACTCAGGCACGCCCCGCAAGCAGCGAAGGAAGGGAACCACCCCCTCGTCCCCAACTCGGTTATTGCCCACATCCAGCTGCGTAATGTGCGCGCTCCACTCGCTCCTGAAGAAGGCCCCCAGCGCCTCGAAGTCCGCGCTGTTCAACCCACAGTCGTTCACCTCGATCACCTTCAGACACGGCGCCGTGCCCTCGCACAGCCCGCGGAACCACGCCGCCAAGCAGCCCTCGCTCAGTCGCGGGTTCTCGCTGACCTTCACGTACTTCAGGTTGGGGCACATGTACGCGTTGAGAAAGTGCACCACGCGCGCCATCCCGTGAGCGGTGATCGCGTTGCGAGACAGGTCCAAGTACTCCAGACTCGTCAGCAGACCCGACTCCACAGCCGACGCCAGCTTCGCCACGCACGTGTCGCCCACGCCCGTGTCGGAGAGGAAGAGACGAGAGAGCGCCGGCGCAGCGTGCGGCGAGAGCGGCGCGAGCAGATCGGAGGGCCAGAGAGATGAGAAGAGAGCCATAACGCCGCTTCGGCCCAGCGGAATGCCGTTGAGATAGACTTCGGTCAGATAGGGACAGCGACCGAACTGGGTGTCTTGGAGGAGGAGCGGAACGCTGCCCTGGAGAGAGCAGATGAAGGTGATGTTCGTGAGGATGCGACAAAGAGACGAATTGACCAGTGACGCAAACCGACTCGCGAAGTACGGAGACAACTCCTTTTCCTGGATCACCAGATTCAATCGGAAGTCCTCGGAGAGCAGACCCAGGGAGGATTCGCGATCCACGCGCGTGGCAATGGCGCTCAGGATCTCCAGCAGGGCACACTCGCCGACGAGATAGAGCTCGAGCGTTTTCAACTGCAGGTAGCCGTCGTTCTGCAGGAGAGCCACGAATTCCTGAAGATCCTCCTCCTTCGGCTCCCCGGCCAGCACAAGTCGCTGCAGAAACGTGCTCAAGTGAATCGCGTCGATCCAGCCCTCCATCGCGTTGACGCTCACATCGGTTTGGGAGATCTTCACCATCTTCTGGAAAAAGCGACTCACCTTCTTCAGCTCGAGTTGCGACGGCGTGTCCATGTAGGAAAGAATGCTCATCATGCTCGTTGTCCGGATCTGGCCAAAACCGGCGGTCTGAGCACACCCGTTGTCGGGGTACATCGCCGACAACCGCATCTTGTAGCGGTTGATGCGCTGGTCATAGAGCTGAAGCACTTTCTGTTTCGTCTCCTCGTTGTTCGGCACGGGGATGATCTCATCGTATGGAGACACATCTACGGTGAATCACGGGAGTATTGGACTACCTGAAAAGGGACTGGACTCCGAGTCCGAAGTCACTCCCATGTTGTTGAGAATGGTATCGATGTTGGACCCGCTCTCGAACCCGCAGGTCGACTGCAACACGGAGTTCTTGTTGTGTCTGTGGTGATGTCGCCTCCTCGCACGAATGGATATGTCCTCGTCATGGATAGGCGCTTTGCATAGCGACGACGATTCTTTTGATGCCTTTTGTCCCATGGAAGAAATACTGCGTTGCAACACACTATTGCCTCGCGCGGACAGTGGTCGCAAGTGTTCTATGATAGTCCTGTTCTTCCTGTTTCCCACCCCCCATTACACAAACACAACGACCGGAACACAAGGCGACATGCGCTGGTTTGGTTGAGTGCGAACCCTGGGTTGCTCCGCTCCCGGTTACAGACATTTCTTGAGTTCGATGGAAGACGGCAAGGCAGTGCAACCAGAGAATCCCGTGGTGATCGTCGAAGAAAAGGAGGCGAAAACGAATGCGGCAGCGTGGATCGAGAGGCACATCCCGTTCAACCGCATGATTTGGGTGTTCTTCGTCATGAATATGCTCAACTACACGGAACGCGTGGTCGTTTCCGGCAGCTCGATGAAGATGCTTGAGTTCATCAGGAAGTCCGTATCGAGTCACGAAAACACGTACCTCGGGGCTCTCACGAGCATCTTCATCGGCGGTTTCTCGATTGCCAGCATCGTTTTTGGTTACCTCGTGACGAAGCACCCACCCTTCCGGGTGGTCTCGTGGGCGTTGATTTGCTGGCTGCTGGCTGCCCTGTGCAGCGGACTCGCCCCAAACTACTGGGTGCTGCTATTTGCTCGTCTCGTGAGCGGAGTGGGCGAGGCTGCTTTCCAGATCGTGGTTCCCGCGTACGTGAATGACTGTGCACCGCTGGAGCGAGTGGGCTCGTCCATGGCGATTCTCTACTCCGCGATTTCCGTGGGCACTGCCGTCGGCTTCATGGGTTCGGGCTACGTGTCGCAGCACTATTCCTGGAGATACATGTACTTGGGCGTCGCGCCGCTGATGCTTCCCCTCATTCTCATCACCTATTTCATCCCGTACGAGAAGAAGAACAAGGAGGAGAGCCAGCTGTCCGTCATTCGCTCTTCTCTGGGCCTCTTCAAGGATCCGGTGTTCATCTTCTCCTTCCTCGCCGAGGCGTCGGGCGTGTTCATCTGCGCAGCGTACATGGCCTTCGGCAATCAGCTGCTAATCCACCTGGGACTCTTCCAGGACGAATCGACCTCCTCCCTCGTTTTTGGCGCCATTTCGGTGATCGCGGGCCTAATCGGATCGATTCTCGGCGGCGCAACCCTAAACTGGATGAAGATCGACGCATCGTTCTCCGTCGCCAAGAAGCTCCTCTACTACGCTTACCACTTCGGCGCGTGCGCGCTGTGCTGTTTGCTCGCGTTTGTCATCACCGCGTTCACGGTCCGCAGCCGCGTGGTGTTCCTGGGCGCCTTCTTCTTCGCCTTCACATTCGTCTTCGCCAGCAACCCGACGTGGTCGTTGGTGATTCTGCACACCGCGACGCCGCTGCTGCGTCCCATGGCGCTCGGCGTGGCGACGATCTGCTACCACATTCTGGGCGACGTGCCGGCTCCCATCGTGGTGGGACGCGTGCTGGACTTCTTCCTGAAGCGCGCGGGGAAGGACAAGGTGCGCGTGTGGTACGCGTACCTCTACACGCACTGGTTCACGCTGTGTCAGTGTTGTTGCATGGTGTTGTGGTGCGGGTTGATCGTGCTGTTTACCAAGAGACGATTCTCTCATGAAAAGGAATCATTGATAGTTGAAGAGAACGCTGAGTTCGCGCAGTGCCGTGTTTGTTAAGAAACAGGGAAATGCTGAAACCACTTGGTTACGCTGAAACCTCCGTATTGGGCACCGACGCGTCCTTGCTCTCCTCGTGCTTGGGCGACTCCTTCTCTTCCACAGTGTTGTCGCGCGGGGACTCCTTCTCGTCGACAGTCTCGTTTTTGACCATCTCGATCTCGTTCTTCACCGGCAGCTCCGTCTTCCTCTCCTTTCCGAACTGCTTGGAGCCCGGCATCGTCAACACCGTGATCATCATCGCCATCGCACCCGCCGCCATAATCATGGAGTAGTAATACGTGCCTTCCATCCAGTGGTTGTACACCATGGAGAGCACGAGCGGCGAAATGATGAGCGAGGCCTGTCCCGAGAAGTTGTTCCACGACAACACCTTGCCCTGGACCTCCGGCTCGTTCGTGGTACTGATGATGGAGGACGACGTGGGCGCGGAGGCGGCGTAACCTATCCACAGGAAGGTGGAGGCGATGACGTTTCCGGCGAGCGTCTTGCAGTAGCCCATGAAGAAGTAGCTGAGCAGCTCGATGGTGCCGCCGCACAACGCCACAACGGGGATGGGCACGCCCCACTTGTACACGATGATGCTGTACAACCAGCCTTGCTCGATGAGCGTGATGACGGACTGCACGCAGATGATGATGGTGAACGTGGACACGTCGACGCCGAACTTGGCGGACAGGTAGGAGCCGTATCGCGAGTCGAACGCGTTCATGACCCAGCGGTTGCAGAACTCGAACACGAAGCAGAAGATCATCAGTTTGGTGGGCTTCACGTTGATGGTCTTGCGACGCTGGCGAATCTCCTTTCTCTTCTCCTTGACCCTCAGCTCGGCTTGCTCCTTCTCCTCTATTCGTCACCTTTATACTGAAATTGCAACCCTTTCCCTTTCCCTTCACACTGCGACGAATCTCGTAGATCTCATGCACGTCCTTGTTGGACTCATCGAGGAAGATGGAGGCGAAGATCAGGGCGAAGCCGGCCACACCGCCAGCGAAGTAGAGGGGATAGTCGTAGTTCTTCTGTCCCAGGACTCCTCCGATGGCAGGACCCAAAACGCTGGCCGCCGCGATCGTCGCTTCCAGGTAGGCCAAGTACTTGTTTCTCTCGCTAGGAAGCGTGCAATCGGCAATCAGTCTGCGCGTAACACGGAAATAGCGACGCCTACGCTTGCGTGACGATCTGGGAACCCGACGTGAGACCTGTAGCCGCTCTCCAGAAAATGAGCTGCCAGATCGTTCTTGACCACCCCTGCAGGAAATCGCCTTCACGTCATCCACGAACAGACACCGCGTACCCACCAAGGATCCGGTGAGAGAAAACAGGAGGAACACCTTTCTACCATAGAGATCGCTGTAGTTTCCCATGAGGAGGAGACCTACGCGTGAAAGCGGAACCGAAAGAGCCACTCGCAATCTGCGCAACACTATACCCACTAAAGAGAATACCCTCCTCGGTAGCCGTTCCACCCAGCGACTTCGACAAGTAGGGCAGAATGGGAACGATGAGGTAGTAACCCATGATATCTAAAAAGACGGTAATGTAGCCGAGAATAAGCGTTTGGTTCTTTCTGGCTTGGGCCATTGTATGGAACGTAACCGTAGACGAACCGCTGGAAGCTACTACTCAACGAATAATGTGACCCTTGCGTGGCGTTGGGAGGTCCACGTGGAAACCGCCATTCCTTGGTCGTTTCCGCGGGAACCAATACCTCAAGAGAGTTTTCCCGGAAAATTCTTTGGTGATGATTATTCTCGTGGTTAGGCGTATTCGTTGTTCCTCCGTCTCTCATTTTGTGTAAATCGGATATGCGTTAGAAGAATTGCAACGAAACAAGATCGTTTTCGTTTCTTACCTTTGTGTTTGTGGCGTTTGCGCCTCTCTGCCTTTCATCCCTCCTATGGTGATTTGTATGTCTCAACGTATTCCAATAAAGACATCCTGCACCATCCTTATTTGAAGTTCACAGCCCATTCTGCTTTCACTCGGGAGAAGACACATACCCGCTTCACAGTAATCACTGCAACAAACACACCACAGTAACAAAACGAAAAGTAGAGGTTATGCTTGCACTTCGACCTTCTTCGCATTGTCCTCTTCTTGAGGAGCGGCGTCACGCTTTCTGGACTCGGCGACGTCCAGCATCACGATGATGTGCGTGGAGCTCGCTCTCACCTTCTTCACATTGTTCCACTCCTCCACCTTCTTCGGCGTCTTCATCGCCTGCGTCTCCTCGCCCTTCGGCATGATCGGGTGGGAGGCGTCGCCCCACATGAAGAAGCCCGCCGGTCCGAAGCAGCCGCTCACATTGTCTACCGCGAAGACGCCCGTCATGCCCTGCGGCAGCGAAGGCACCTTGGTCAGCGTCTTTCTATACCTCACTCTCCTTCTTTGATTTCTACACAAGCGCCGGCGCGTCCTCGCCCAGGCCGAGCTGACCCACACTGTTATCGCCGCCCACGTACACGTCGCCCTTGGCGTCGAGCACCACCATGTGGTTCAGCCCCATCGCCACGTCCTTCATCTCGATGCCCTCAAACACCGACACCAGCTTCGGGTACGAGATCACGTGACGACCATTGACGAAGGACACGCTGGAGGCCTCCTCCTTGTCGTTGCTACGCCTCACAACCACCCCGCGCGCCCACAATCGCATGAAGTCGTTGCCCCAGAAGTACACCAGGTTCTTGCGGTCGATGCACATGCTGCTGTTGCCGCCGGCGAACACGCGCGTCACCGGACCCGGGAAGTCGGGCTCCTCGCGGTAGGTGCGGTCCTAGGCGTGAGTCCGCGACGGCGCACGCACGTGCTTCCACTCCTGACACAGCTTCTTCGGGGACCACTCGATGGAGTTGTTGCTGACGCCCAGCTGACGCCTACCGGTGAGTCGCGCAAGTTGCCACGTACACTGTGTTCTCGCCCATACTATATACGTTCATGTCGTCGCCCAGAACCAGCACGTGGTGATCGCCCATCGCGATCTGCTTCACCTGCACGTTCAGCTCGCGGAAGGCCTGCCCCTGAGCACCACACTCCAGCGCATACGCTGTTCTTCTTGGGGAGACGCTTGGGCTTGTAGTCCATGTGGCCCAGCTCGCCATTGCTGTTCTCGCCCCAGCCGTACAGATGGCCGTTCTTTGTGAGCGCGAGGATGTTGTTTCCACTGCACGCGACGGATGTGAGAATGCCCTCGCCCTTGCTGATCTTTCCGCTCTGGAAGAAATCGACGCGACGGAAGTGGTTGAGAGACTCGTGCACAATGTCCTGGTGGCCCAGCACGCCGGACGTGCCGTCACCGCAGGTGTACAGACCACCCGTGGCATCCAGAGTGACGGAGACGTCCTACGCGTCACACTCGAGAGGCAGAGATACAGTTCCGCAGCCAAAATCGACGACGGCGTCTCCAGACACCTCGGTCAGGAGGGTGGGCTTGGAAATCACTCCCGCCTCAAGACCCGAGCCCAGCTACCCGTCAGACCAGCACCGCACCCGTACGCAATTCGATTCGTTGTTGCCCCAGCCATACATCACGGCCTTGGGCGATTCTCCCTCGGCGAGGGCAGGCATGTGATCTCTGCAGTGCTTGCAGAACCAGTCTCCTTCGGGGACCTCCATCACCTTTTTGAACTGCCTATTCGGGACCTTGCCGCAGCACTCGCAACCAGACTACTCGTCAACAGATCGGAGGCAAGGGACCTACCATGCAGTAGGTGTGATATGCGCGATCGCATCCGTCGCAGAGAACAAGCAGGTCTTCATCGGTAGCCTGCTTACAGATCATACAGCGAGTCACCTAGTTCCATCACCCTTCCCCAGCTCCCCATACTTCGTTTTCCTTGTTTTCCATTTCGTCTGATGCTAATTTGAATGAAAAGGAAGAACCCATTCTGGATGAAACGCCCGCAAGCCACCAAACCCGTTTGGTGGCGATTTCTGCAGCATGCAACGGAAAATGATCCGAGACGTGGCCCGAGCCCATGGAATTTCAAAACCGAGGTGATGGAGTCATTCCGTTCCATTTCGGTGAAGCGTGAGTGGCCACGTGTGTTGGTGTGACAAACGGTGTCGAGTGTATTGGCGGAAGGCCCGGTCCTTCTGCTGCGTTTTCCATTGCTTTCCATCGCAAGATGAATGATGCCTTGATGGCCATGGAACCACTGAACACCGTCACCGTGTTTACGCCGACTTCTCCCCAGATTCTTAAGACTGTGTGATTTCTAGTTTGCCATAGGATTCATCAGCATGAGAGGAAGAATTGCAGCAGCTGGAAGCGTTGTTCTTTTTTCTTTATTGCTAACCTTCGTGCTCGGAGAGGATAACGCCACTCTGAACAGCATTGACTACGAAAACGAGGAGGAAGAAACTCTCGTCGAGCAGGAGGATCTCGTGATGGAGGATGCCGAGTACGAGTACGAAGTCGTCGTTGGCGAAGAGAAGCAACGCAACGTGGTGGAGTTCCACAAACACCCAGGCGTTTATGTCATTGATTTGGAAGGCGTTCTTTACGCTTTGGATGCGGACAACGGGGACATTCTCTGGGCCCGGAAAGTGAGCGACCGACTCATGAGAGTCGAGGAGTCGCCGATCCCCCCTGTGAATTATCCCGAGAGGGCGAACGGGAGTTCCTTGCAGTGTATCTCTCTGTTTTGCGCGCCTCAGGATTAGACTCGTACACCAAACCGTTCAACGAGATGCTCGTGTCGTTAGACGGATACATCCTCATTCCCCGCGTGGACGGGAAGTTCAGCGTTTTTCAGGACTCCATCGACAGCATCGTGAACAAGGACACCGTGACGGTGAACATCCCGGGTAGTAAGGGTGGGTGTCGGCGAGTTGCGTGATGCACAGACGGCTCGTCTCTTCTCTTCATGGGTGGCAAAAAGAGCACATTTGTCTCTTTGAACGACGTGTCCGGGAAGGTTTCTTCCTTCGGGACCGATGATCCCGATCCCGACATCGAAGTCCTCTCGTCTCCCCTCCCTCACGCCTAGCTCTCCCCTTCCCTTTCCGAGCTGCGCGTTCTCCGCGTGGAGAAGAGCGTGAACTGCTTCAGCAACCGCGGGTTCGAGTACTGGAACCTGACCACCAACACGCTGTCTCTCCAGTTCAGCAACGAAATCGTCGTCACACACACCTCACCTCATCCCTAGATGCGACACATCGCCGAGCTGGGCGACATCCACGAACTCGTCTACACCGACGACTTCTCCATCCGCGCGCTGGACCAGCAGGGTCGGAATCTCTGGACGCGCCACTTCCCGAACATGCTGATGCAGACCTACTACCCCAGCAACCACTCCTTCGTCCTCATCCGCAACGTGCACTCCGTCAGCACGGGCGACCACTCGCTCTCCGAGGGCGTGAACCTCCTCACCGCCGGCGACCAGCCCATCGAGAACCACGTGCTGCTGGCGCAGCTCTTCTCGCCCACCTCGCACCTCGACGTGCCGCTGCTGGACTCGGCGCACACGCGCGTGGACGACTACGGCACGAGCTTCATCCCGCTGGAGGAGGTGCAGGAGCTGCACGGCACCGCCTGGCCGCTCGTGGCGCACAACGACACGCGCTTCTGGAACGCCTCGTGGAACGCCTCTTGGAACACTCCGGGCGGGCGCGAGTCCAGGGGGCACCGCCACTTTTCGACCACACAGGAGGTGGTGCTGCTGCTGGCGGCC
>ERZ780157.4337-NODE-4337-length-10881-cov-8.532884_pt1 | contig 10881 bp, 8 predicted proteins | sample MGYA00511169_ERZ780157 | MGnify/ENA primary metagenome ERZ780157 (study PRJEB29588, sample SAMEA1965149) | human gut metagenome | biome: human gut; feature: human-associated habitat; material: faeces | place: Denmark | collected 2008/2010 ...
ACGGACAAAGAAGTATCTTTGCAGTGTGTTTTTCATAGTATTAGATTTAAGGTTAACAAAAAAAGATTGGCTGTCTGGGAGAGATAGCCTTTTTTTTATGAGAAAAAAAATTTAATACTTAATACGTCACTACGCAAAATTCCACCTCATGGAGTTCGGTTGAAACCTTATCTCAAAAGACTTCTGAAAAGTTTTTGCAGATGCAAACTAAAAGCAATGATGTTTTCAGCCATCCATACATCAATAAAACCGCTCTTTGCCAATTCTATATAGCTACTGCTCCTTAGCTTCTTCCTGCGGAATACGTACCGACGTATAGAGCTCAAGGATAGCAGCAATAGTCAGCGAAACAATCCATTCATTACCATGCGTAAAGAACATAAAAGCTCCGGTAAGCACCAAGAGCAACGCACCGAATATCTGCTGGCGCCGCAGACGTTTGATAGTGGGACTTTTGCATTTTGAAGGTGAATTTATTTGCGCTAAAGCAACAAATGTCGCACCTATCGTATATATATAAGGCGAGAGTTGCCATCCGGTGACATAAACGGCAGCGCCTATCAGAAGCATTACAGCTCCTACTGCAAAAAGGGCGGGTATCAGTTGTTTCATTCTTCTATATCATCTTGAAATACATAAATATCTTCGTTGGGCTTCTTCATCAGATACTTTTCACGGGCTATTTTCTCGATAGCGCCGGAGTCGACGGCAAGCTCATTCAGGCGACGGGTATTCTCCTCATATTCCGTACGATACCTGTCTATCTCTCCGCGTAAGCGCGTTTCCTCGCGGTAATAACCGAGACGGCGCACAATACTGTTCTCATCCAGAAAACCGACAAGCACGACAAACAGCACAAACGTTATCAGATATTTACGTCTGCGGACAAACAACCAGAGGGAAGCAAGTTTATCCATGTAATTCAGTTATTGTTTCTTTGAGTACAAAGATAAGACGAATAACTGAGAAATTTCTTTTTTTTGCGTACATTTGCACAAAAGCTGAGACAAGCCACGCTGTCTTTGTGCTCTATATTAGTGATAAGAACACCCTGAATATGGAAAATTATATCGTATCGGCACGAAAATACCGCCCCTCGACCTTTGAGTCGGTAGTGGGGCAACGCGCGTTGACTACCACTTTAAAGAATGCCATCGCCACAGGCAAACTGGCGCACGCCTATCTTTTCTGCGGTCCGCGTGGCGTTGGAAAGACTACTTGCGCACGTATTTTTGCCAAAACCATAAACTGCATGGCTCCCACGGCAGAGGGAGAAGCCTGTAACCAATGCGAATCGTGTACAGCTTTCAATGAACAGCGTTCGTACAACATTCATGAATTGGATGCCGCATCCAACAACTCCGTGGACGACATCCGCCAACTGGTAGAGCAGGTACGTATCCCGCCTCAGATAGGTAAATACAAGGTATATATCATTGACGAGGTACATATGCTGTCGGCTTCCGCTTTCAATGCTTTCCTGAAAACGCTGGAAGAGCCGCCCCGTCATGCCATATTCATTCTTGCCACCACCGAAAAACATAAGATACTGCCTACCATCCTTTCTCGCTGTCAGATATACGACTTCAACCGTATCGGTGTGGAAGATACCGTAGCTCACTTGGCCTATGTAGCCTCTAAAGAGGGAATTACCGCCGAACCGGAAGCTCTGAACGTCATTGCGCTGAAAGCTGACGGCGGTATGCGTGACGCCTTGTCCATCTTCGACCAGGTAGTAAGTTTTACCGGCGGACACATCACTTACCAAAGCGTAATCGAGAATTTGAATGTGCTGGATTACGAATACTACTTCAAACTGACCGACCATTTTCTTGAAAATAAAGTCAGTGACGCCCTGCTGCTGCTGAACGATGTGCTGAACAAAGGATTTGACGGCAGTCATTTCATTACCGGTCTGTCCTCACATTTCCGCGATTTACTGGTAAGCAAAGATCCGGCCACCCTACCCCTGCTCGAAGTAGGGGCAAGTATCCGGCAACGCTACCAAACGCAGGCGCAAAAATGCCCGTTGCCTTTCCTGTACCGTGCCATGAAACTGTGTAACGATTGCGACTTGAACTATCGTGCCAGCAAGAACAAGCGGCTGCTGGTAGAGCTGACCTTAATACAAGTAGCTCAAATCACAGCCGAAGGAGACGATGTTGCCAATGGGCGTAGCCCTAAACAAGCCATAAAACCCATATTTACGCAGCCTGCCGCCACACAACAGCCACAGGCAGCTCCCGCTACGCCCCAACCGCAGGTATCCGCCACTGCGAAACCGCAAGCCGCCCCCACTGCAGCCCCTCCTGCCAATGCCACTGCTACACCGGCAAATACGGCTTCGCACGCCACTCCTACCGCCATTTTACTGGCACAAGGAAAAGAAGAAAAGAAGATTCCGGTAGTAAAAATGTCCGGTCTCGGCGTATCCATTAAACGGCCGAAAGCGGAAGAAGAGGCAAAGAACACGGCTCCAACCCCTGCCGCACAGCAAACAGCGCAACCGGAAGAAGACTATATCTTCAATGAAAGAGATGTAAATTACTACTGGCAAGAATACGCCGGACGCATGCCCAAAGAGCAAGTAGCCATCGCCAAACGTATGCAGAATATGCATGTCACCCTGCTGAACGCCACCACGTTCGAAGCCGTCGTGGATAATGAAATCGTTGCAAAAGAGTTTACTTCGATGATTCCCCGGCTGCAAGAGTACCTGCGTATCCGTTTGAAAAACCGTAAGGTAACCATGACTGTACGTATCAGCGCTCCCGCCGAGAAGGTTCGTGCATACGGCCGTGTCGAAAAATTTCAAATGATGGCGCAAAAGAACGACGCCCTGCTGCAATTGAAAGACGAATTCGGATTGGAGCTTTACTAAATCGTCCGGACAAGGAGAGGCCATATTCATCCGTTTGTTACCGAACATATTGAAAATAAAATCATTATATTTTATTTTGTATATCATGTTTTATGTTTATTTTTGCCAATAATAGACAAAGAAGACAAACAAAACAAACGATGAGAAAAAGTGCCGCCATATTGATAGGGCTATGGGTAATATGTATGACATGTGCTACCTCAATATGCGCCGCAACCGTTCCCAACAAATTGGATACGTTGAAAATTTTTATCCAAAAGAAGATACTTTACGACGAATACGTATCGGTGGATAGCGTCATCTGCTGGAGTGAAAACATTCTGCCGGACCTCAAAGCAGACAACCGCAATAAAGAAACCTACTTCTTATTACAGCTACAACTTGCCAACGCCTATACACTGCGGGGAGATATCAGCCTTGCCATAGACCGGGCACGGCTGATGTACGAAGAAGCCAAAGAAACCGGATACGATTTCGGCATGGCAGTTGCCAACCAAGCCATCGGCGACGCTTACACCATAGCCAGCCAATACGATAAAGCATCGGAGGCGTATCAAAACGCTTTAAAGGAATTAAGCCTTATCTCTCCGCAACATCCCTACCGTACGCAACTTTTACTAAAAGCATCCAATACTTTACAGCGCAAAGGCCGACTGGAAAAAGCAAGAAGAGTATTAAACGATATAGATAAAGCCCTTCTGCAACAACCGGATTATGCCACCGGCTTCTTTGCCGCCATCGAAAAAGCCAACTATGCCATCTCACACGGACATCTTTCAAAGACTTACCTTAAAGAAGCCGCCAAGTACCTGCAAGACATGGATTCTATCTATCGGCTGTATCCCGAGAAGTTTTACTATTTTCATCTGAAGTATACCGCTGCCGCCTACTACCGTGCCATGGGTAACTGGGATAAAGCTTATTGGGACAAGGCCTTGAAACTGTACGAGGAACTGAGACAGGAATATTCAGTCAACAAACGGTCGGCTTATTACCGATGGATTACACAGGAAACAATATATCTATATAAGATACAAGGAAAAGCAATGGACGCCTGCCGGTTGTATCAAGAATTATATCCCACGGTCGACACGCTCACCGCCGAAGGTTACGCACGGCAAATCGGTATCCTGCGTTTCAAATACCGGGTAGACCAAATGGAGCTGGCCAATAAAGAAGAGCACAGCAAGCTTATCACCGGCATATTGACAGGCAGTATCCTGCTACTCCTCATGTTTATCGTTATAACTATCGTGCTCAGAAGGCAGCGTCAGAAGATAACCCTATCCACCCAAAGATTGGAGCGCCTGCGTACCGATGCCGAAAACGCCACATCCGCCAAAAGCATATTCCTTTCGAATATGAGCCACGAAATACGTACGCCGCTCAATGCCCTCTCCGGTTTTTCGTCCCTGCTGACAGAAGAAGGGCTGGATGACGACACACGTCGCCAATGCAATGAAGTAATCCTGCAAAACTCCGAGTTATTACTAAAGCTCATCAACGATGTGATAGACCTGTCGAGCCTTGAATTCGGGAAAATACAATTCAGCATTGGCCGGTATGATGTCGTCAGCATCTGCAGGAATGTAGCCGATACCGTCAGTAAGATTAAACAGACCCAGGCAGAAATATACTTCACGACGGAGCTGGAAAGCATGGAAATAGAAACGGACGACTCGCGCCTGCAACAAGTCTTGATAAACTTGCTGATTAACGCCACCAAATTTACACCGCAAGGCAGCATTACCCTGGAACTTAAAAAACAGTCGGAACAAGAATTGCTCTTTTCCGTGACAGATACGGGCTGCGGCATTCCCAAAGACAAGCAAGCCGCTATCTTCCAGCGTTTCGAGAAACTAAACGAAAATGCGCAAGGCAGCGGATTAGGACTTTCCATCTGCCAGCTCATCATCGAACATATAGGTGGCAGAATATGGATAGACCCTGACTATACAGGCGGTTCACGGTTCTTTTTCACCCACCCCCTCCAACAGCCACAGCCGGCCAAAGGCAGAAAGGAGAGCGAAGTATGAAAAGACTGCTTATCATAACGGCCTTACTCGCTCTGCTCCTACCCGTACAAGCTGTCGGTACAGACGCGAAAAAACAGTACTCCTCGCCGCGCCGGTATCCGGCCGAAATAGAATGTGCCATAAACCGCGACATTCAGAAAGCCGACTCATTAGTAAAAGCGGGAAAACCGGACGAAGCGCTCACATTTTACAAAAAGAGCCTCAAAAGCAAAGACTCGCTATACAATCGTATTACCACCTCGCAGATGGAAGAGATACTCTCTCTTTACAATATGGACAAGCTCACGCTGCAAAAAGAGCAAAGGCGCAATATGTTCCACCAAATCTGCTTATCCATATCCGTTATCATCATTTTTGCATTGTTGCTTTTCAACATCCACATATACCGGAGCCGGAAACGCCTGCAAAAAGATGAAAAGGAAATGAGAAGATTAACCGCCATTGCCGAAGAAGCGAATGAGATAAAAAGCCGTTTCCTGACAACTATGAGTTATAACATACGCATTCCTCTTAACAACGTAGTAGGATTTTCACAACTCATGACCGAGGATGTCAACCTGAGTGAAGACGAGAAAAGAGAATACTCCGGTATCATCCAAAGTAATTCGGCGGAACTCATCCGGCTTGTCAACAACGTACTGGACCTCTCACGTTTGGAAGCCAACATGATGAAGTTTCAGTTACAGAACTGCAACGTACAAGAGTGGTGCAACGAACTCCCCTGCCTGGTACAGATGCGAAGCGAAGGAAGCATACATTTGGAGTTGGTGGCAGATACCGGCAATGCAATCATCCATACCGACGTCAGCCGCCTCACGCAACTGGTTTCCGGCATGCTGCTATACCCTGTCGAATGCAAGAGAACAAGGATAGTGAACATGCAACTGACTTACAATCCGGAAACACAGGCAATAAACTGCCGGATAGAGAACAGTCCGCTCACCGATCCCGCATTTTCTTCACAAAAGGAATCCATATCGCACAGAATCAATCTACTGTTTTTCGAGCACTTCAACGGCAGCTATCGTGTAGAGAAAAGCGGTGACAATCCAATCATATATTTCACATATCCCACGCTTACTACCTGATTATATGCACGTTTGTCCCTGCCGCTATTTAGACAGGGTACAAATTAAACGTTTTTAATCAAGATTGATAGCAAGTATTGAAGAAAACAGCTATTTTTGCCGAACCAATTAGTACTAATAATTAAAAAATTAAAGAAAATGGCTTACGTAATTAGTGACGATTGTATTGCTTGCGGAACTTGTATCGACGAGTGTCCGGTAGGCGCTATCTCTGAAGGCGATATCTATTCTATCGATCCTGAAACTTGTACAGAATGTGGTACTTGTGCAGATGTTTGCCCTTCTGAAGCAATTCATCCGGGAGAATAATACAATCCTAAGAAAAAGAAGAAAGGCTCGGTTTCAATGAAACCGGGCCTTTTTATTTCAGTACCAAGAAGTATATATCGCAACTCACCCCAGACTACACAGACCTTCCATCCATACGCCTGCGGTGAGTTCCCGCCATCCAAAGATTATGCAAGTTTTGACAATGCTTCCTTGATGCGGCTGATAGCTTCCACAATATTCTCATCGCTGGTAGCATAGCTCATACGAATACATTCGGGAGCGCCAAATGACGTACCGCCTACGCAAGCCACGTGAGCTACTTCCAGTAAGTACATGGCCAAATCATCGGAGTTTTCAATCTTACGGTCGCCGGCGGACTTACCGAAGAACGAGCTGCATTTCGGGAACAGGTAGAAAGCGCCTTCCGGTACGTTTACTTCGAATCCCGGCACTTCCTTAGCCAGTTTCACAATAAGGTCGCGGCGACGTTCAAAAGCCTTACGCATTTCTTCCACCGGAGCTTGCGTTCCCGTATAAGCGGCTTCCGCAGCTTTCTGAGATACGGAACACGGACCTGATGTATACTGTCCCTGCAATTTGTTGCAAGCCTTTACAATCCATTCCGGTCCGGCAATGAAACCGATACGCCAGCCCGTCATGGCATAAGCCTTGGAAACGCCGTTTACAATCACGGTACGCTCTTTCATTTCAGGGAACTGCGCGATGCTTTGGTGCTTACCGATGTAGTTGATATGTTCATAGATTTCATCGGCAATGACAACTACCTGCGGATGCTTGGCCAACACAGCGGCCAGTCCGGCCAACTCTTCCTTGCTATATACAGAACCGGTAGGGTTGGAAGGAGAACAAAGAATTAAAGCTTTGGTTTTCGGCGTAATGGCGGCTTCCAACTGAGCGGGGGTAATCTTGAAGTCCTGCTCGATACCTGCTGTAACAATCACCGGATTGCCTTCCGCCAGCTTCACCATTTCAGGATAGCTCACCCAATACGGTGCAGGCACAATCACTTCATCACCCGGGTTCACCAATACCAAGATTGCATTGCAAACCGATTGCTTGGCTCCGTTGGCACAAGAAATTTGTGCGGCTGTATATTCCAGACCGTTCTCTTTTTTCAATTTCTCTACGATAGCATTACGCAAGGCCGGATACCCCGGAACGGGAGAATAGCGAGAGAAGTTATCGTCTATCGCCTTTTTGGCAGCCTCTTTAATGTGGTCGGGAGTATTAAAATCAGGTTCTCCGACACTCAAGTTAATTACATCTACGCCTTGAGCTTTCAGCTCTGCGCTTTTCTGAGACATAGCCAGCGTCGCAGAGGGCGACAAGCTGTTCAAACGATCTGATAATTGGTTCATCTTGTTTCTATTTAATGGTTGTTATGCAAATCCGGTTGCAAAATAAGCGATTTTCTTTGATATAATAAAACAAAAAGACAGTTACTTATTAAAATGAAGAGTATGCCCCATACGTTCCTTCTTTGTACGCAGGTAACGTTCGTTATACTGATTCGGGTTAGTTTCCACCGGCACATTCTCCACAATCTCCAGGCCATAGGCTTCCAAGCCTACGCGTTTCACCGGGTTGTTTGTAAGCAGACGCATCTTATGCACACCCAGCTCGCGCAAAATCTGAGCGCCCACACCGTAATCGCGTTCATCAGCCAGATGTCCGAGACAAATGTTGGCATCCACCGTATCCATGCCGTCTTCCTGAAGTTTGTATGCTCTCATCTTTTCCATCAGACCAATACCGCGGCCTTCCTGATTGAGGTATACGATAGCTCCCTTACCGGCTTTCTCTATCATCTCCATCGCCTTGTGCAACTGCTCGCCGCAATCGCAACGCATGGAGCCGAATATATCTCCCGTGGCGCAAGAGGAGTGTACACGCACCAGTACAGGTTCATCTGGCGCCCAAGTACCCTTGAACAAAGCCACGTGCTCCAAGCCGTTGGACTTCTGACGGAAAGGAATCAGACGGAAATGTCCGTGCTCTGTCGGCATATCCACCTCCACGCCTTTCTCCACGATAGATTCCTGCTGCAAGCGATAGGCTATCATATCGCGGATAGAAATCAGTTTCAAATTGAATTCGTCCGCCATTTTACGCAATTCGGGCAGACGCGCCATCGTGCCGTCTTCGTTCATAATCTCCATGAGCGCACCGGCAGGATAGAAACCGGACAGGCGGCACATATCAATCGTGGCTTCGGTATGACCGGCACGGCGCAACACGCCTTTCTCCTGTGCGTACAGCGGATTGATGTGGCCGGGACGGCCGAATGTGGCCGGAGTAGAAGCAGGGTCGGCCAACGCCTGAATGGTTGCGGCACGGTCGGCGGCAGAAACACCGGTCGTACAACCTTCCAGCTTATCGATTGTTACCGTAAAAGGAGTACCCAATACAGAGGTATTATCGGACACCTGATGAGGTAAATCCAGTTCTTTGCAACGCAACACCGTAATCGGAGCACACAATACCCCGCGCGCGTGTTTCAGCATGAAGTTCACCTTTTCCGGCGTTATCTTTTCGGCTGCGATAATCAGGTCGCCCTCATTTTCACGATCTTCATCATCGACTACAATCACGAAATTACCGGCCTTGAAATCCTCAATGGCCTCTTCTATCGTATTCAACTTTACTTTTTCCATATATTTCATTCTTTATTATTTATTCTGATTGACTTTTATGATATTCCGTATCTCTTCGTTTGTGCGGATAATCCGCTCCATATCCTTGTTCAACCGGATGCGGAATGCCCAGATACGGAAATAGAAAAACAAACCGACAGGCACTATCACTCCACACAACATATTCAGCCAGTAATTACGGAAAGGACGCACATGGGCGTGAACGGCTATGACAGGATAATTATTCAATGCCGTCAGCAACGGTATAGACCTTGTATTGGACATCTCGTCTATCAAAGCCTCCATCCGGTCGTTGAGCTCCGCCACTTCCTCGTCATACGGTGTATCGTTCATCCACAGCCTGAAATAATTGGGCGCACGCATCAGAGCTTTCTTTTCGGCATACGCGCGACAATCCGCCGACAGTTGTTGAAGTTCTCCCGGCAGACGGGCATAATCCGGGTCGTGAATAATCACTTCCTTCCTGAACAGGTGGCGGACACTGCGGATACCCGCTATCTTCTTAAACCAGTTGACATAAGCATCGGCATTCAGCACCACCGAGTCGTTATTGGATTTATAAGTAAGAAATGCACCCAGCGGCGCCAGCACAGCCGTACTGGTCCACATGCCCATCCATACAATCCATTTACCGTCACGCGCCATCTTATAGCCCGTATTATTGATGATGTAATAGATGATGAAAATAAGCACGGACACCACCACAGGCATACCCAAACCGCCTTTACGGATGATACCGCCCAACGGCGCACCGATAAAGAAGAAAATAAGGCACGCCAACGAAAGCGTCAGTTTCTCGTGCCAGGACGTCATGTGACGTCTCAAGCTGGTTTCCGTCTGCGATATATTAAAGCCCTTGAAGCTCCAATCGCTCGCCGCGCTTTCCGCACGGCTGACAGCCGTAGACATAATCTTCTGCTTCTGCATCAAAGTAGCCGCATTGAACAGACTGTCCACATCGTAATTGCCCAAGCGGGCAGATTCTATCTTCATCGTATCCGTCTTGCTCAAGGTATTGGTAGTGGCTTTGTAAGTACTTGCCATAGCCTCTTTATAGTAAGACCGCCCCACACTGTCGTTCTGTACTTTCATGGAGTCGATGCCGGCCTGCAACATTCTCATATCCTTACTATTGGACTGATTGCTCATAAATCCGGCGTCCACCATATTGAAATCCGAGTTGAATTCTATAATCGCATGCTTCTCCACGAACGCTTCCCGACGATAGGGCACATTCTTCTGGTTCATATTCTGCGACTTCAGATTTTCAAACTGCTCACCGCTGTAAAGGTGCAGATAAAGGTGCCGTTTGTCGGCCGTCATTTCCAGTCTGCCGGAGTCCGACTTGATTATCTGCGCATTCTCAAATCCTTTCTCGAAATTATAAATCAGCACATCGTACAGCATACCCGTCTTACGGTTCTTATGCTTTACGTAAAGGTTGTAGCCGTCTATCTCGTCATAAAACACCCCTTCGGGAATATCCACTTCGGGCGACTTCTGCTTCATGGAAATCAGCAGCGTCCATAACTTGGTCTGCGCCTTAGGGCCGATAACGTTCTGAAAATAGAAAGAAACACAACAAATGATGGATATGAAAATTATCAGCGGACGCATAATCTTCAACAGAGAGATACCTGCCGCTTTCATGGCAAGCAATTCAAAACGTTCTCCGAAATTTCCAAAAGTGATGAGAGCCGCCAACAATATCGCCAAAGGCAACGAGGCCGGCACCAACGTCAGCGCCGAATAGAAAAAGAACTGGGCAAGAACGTTCATCTCCAATCCTTTTCCCACCATTTCGTCTACATATTTCCACAGAAACTGCATCATGAAGATGAAAAGGCAGATGAAGAAAGTGCCCATAAAGAGCATGCAAAAGCTCTTTAATATAAATATATCTAACTTTTTTATGCGCAGCATTTTACTTG
>ERZ780157.4339-NODE-4339-length-10869-cov-7.572406_pt1 | contig 10869 bp, 20 predicted proteins | sample MGYA00511169_ERZ780157 | MGnify/ENA primary metagenome ERZ780157 (study PRJEB29588, sample SAMEA1965149) | human gut metagenome | biome: human gut; feature: human-associated habitat; material: faeces | place: Denmark | collected 2008/2010 ...
ATCGGAAGATAATGATGAGTTTGAGTGGACCCAGGGGGTGTTTTGTGATGGGGTGAAATGCAATGATGATGGAAGTGAAGGGAAGGGTGCGAAAGAGGTGGGAATGAGGAGTGGGAGAGTGTGGATGAGTTGCATGGGAAATGGGGCTGATGATGGCAGTTGATGTCTCTTGTTTGCACGGCATTCTTGTTGTGTCGTCGTCATTGAGGGGATACGACTCTCTCATTCTGGATGCAGAGTCACATTCCACCAGCACTCAAATTCTTGGGCCCACTCGTCCTCCAATCGCTTCATCTGTTCTCTCAGAAGCATGTCCGTTTCGCGCATTAGTATCCGACGTCCCGATGATTTCCATGTGCACCTTCGTGACGGAAACAGCATGGTGTAATGACGGTCTCTCTCCCTTATGCGCAGATCTCTCGCTCGCGTGAAGCCCATTTACAAGCGATTTTTGGTCATGCCCAATGTGATGCCCTCTCCGATTACAACGGTGGATAGAGTATTCCTTGTCTGTACCGTCTTAATATCACAGGCGATTGCGTACAAGCAGCGCATTGAGAAGGAATTCTCGCCAGACAACGATTTGCAGTTACTTATGACCTTGTAGTCAATCCTCTCTCCAATTTGATTCCACAGGTATCTGACGGACCACACCACTCCGGAAGAGATTGTGAAAGCGAAGGAGAGCGGAATCGTGTATGCGTGCAAGTACTATCCTGCCGGCGCCACCACGAACAGCGAGAACGGCGTGACGGACATCCACAATGTGTACGACGTTCTTGTTTTCCTTCCTGCCTTCCCTTAGCGATAGAAGAAGATGGCGGAGCTGGGAATGCCGTTGTGCATTCACGGTGAAGCCACCGATCCGTCGATTGACATTTTCGATCGAGAAGCGTTCTTCGTGAAGCACACGCTCATTCCGCTTCATGCCGACCTCCCCGATCTCAAGATCATTATGGAGCACATCACCACGAAGGAGGGAGTGGAATTTGTGATGAACGGAGGATCGAACGTGGGTGGCACCATCACCCCGCAGCATCTCATGTACAACCGCAATCGTCCATTCACTCATCGTGACTCATCGTGTAGAGCTCTTGGTCGGCGGAATCAAGCCGCACTTCTACTGTCTGCCCATTCTGAAGCGAGAGGAGCACCGCCAGGCGCTCGTGTCCGCTATCCAGTCGGGTTGCAAGCGCTTCTTCCTGGGAACGGACTCGGCTCCGCACGCGCGCGAGAGAAAGGAGTGTGCAAAGGGATGCGCTGGCTGTTTCAGTGAATTCATGAGCATCGAGTTATATGCCGAGATCTTTGAAGCGAATGGCTGTTTGGATAAGTTGGAGGCGTTTGCGTCGTGAGCGAAGAGGGGTTCTATGAGGAATAGGGAGAATGGCGCTGATTTCTACGGCCTTCCTCGCAATGAAGACTACATCGAGTTGGAAAAGAAGGAATGGACGTACGAATTGGAAGGGGCGATCATCTTCTAGGGTTCCGGAGAGTTACGTTTTCGGCGATTCCGTTGTGGTTCCTCTGAAGGCGGGAGAGACGTTGAAGTGGAAGTGTCTTTCGTTTGTTTGTTCGTGAGCCGAATCTCTCTTTCCGATGAATGACGGAAATAGGGTCGATTTCACGTTTCTTCGCGAGTCCCATTTTTACTCGAGTACTGCACTCGATCGCGAGTTTGAGTATTGATGGTGAGTAAACGCTTTCTCTTTTCCATCCTGTTAGTACTCTGCTGTTTGTTGCACGTCAAAGTGGGTTCGTTGCCAGAGACACGCCTCCAAGCGTATTCCTTTATGAATTTCACGGAACCCAGAACGTCCTTGGATGTGACTGCAACTCCAAGCCCTTCTGTACCGACAACAACAGCACCCACTTCTCCTCCAAAACCAACATCGAATTCGTCGCTCTTCTCTGAGCTGATCGCTTCGAAAGCGATTAACAATGCCATCATATTGATGATTGTGGATTATGGCTATCTCCCGTTGCTTGAGAATAGCTATACTTGTGGCCATCTTTCGGACTACAAAAACCTTGTGATTCTGTGCCTGGATGAACAGTCCTATTCAGTGCGTTCTTTTTGATATTTGTGACTGTAGACGCTGCACGAGAAGGGCTATCCCGTGTTTTACACTCCGCTTTGGAAGAGCGTCCCTTCCAACACGTCCTTTGCAAATCAGGGCTCTGCGGAATTCAAACTGAAGACGCGATGGAAGGTTTCGTACATTCTGAACGTTCTCAAGGCGGGATTCAACTTGCTGTACATTGACTCCGACATCATTCTGTTGAAGAATCCTTTCCCCTTCCTCAACAGTTATTCTCGGTACAACCTAATCGCCCAGTCGGACGAGAAGACAATCTGCACCGGCTTCATTTTCCTCCGATCCTCTCCGGATACCATCGAGCTCATCACCAGAGCAAACCACCTCGTCCACCACGAAGACAACCGCGACCAGCAAGCCGTGAACGCTGTCATCACGCAGTATCCCATTCCGTACTTCTTGCTGCCCGAGCGGTTCTTCCCCAACGGAATGAACTTCTTCGACCGATACCAGTACTACTGGGACAGGACCGGTGACCACTGAACGCGCGGCTGACGCATAGACGACATCTACTACATCTTCCACAACAACTACATCCGCGGGAAGTTCGGGAAGGAGCTGCGTCTGAAGGAGATGAAGCTGTACTCGCTGGACCTGAACGGGGAGTACAGCGGAGACCGGGAGTACCTCACGGTGGAGCTGGTGCGAAAGCGTGAGCGGTGGGCTGGCGAGTGAGGCGTAGAGGACGTTCAGATGGCGCTGCGAACGCTGGTGCGCGTGGCAAACCGACTGAACCGAACGCTCGTGATTCCGCCGCTGCGGTGTCAGAGAGCGAAGGCGAAGAGGTGGGCGTACTGCAACCTGTGCTCGTTTGGCGGGTACAACTGTCTGGACGACATCACGGGCACGCTCATTCACCCGGTCAAGGAATCGGTTTTCTTCACGAATGAGCACGTTCCCAGCGAGATTCGGAGAGAGGATCGGTTGAACACGGTGTACGGCTTCTTGCCGAGCTGTGTTGAGAAAACGGGCTATCGCAGCGACTTCCCTGCTCACCGTGATCACAACCACGATATCAAGTGTCTTCCGTGTGCGGGAAAGGTGGAGGATTGTGCGGTTGAATTCGGATTGACGAGACGTGAAAAGGTGCTTTATCCTTCTGTTTTGTGATGTTTACTAGAAACAATAGGCACGATAGAATGACGAACTGGAAAATACCGGGAAGGACCATCAGCAGGAAAGTGTCAGAAAATTCTATTCATGGAGGACAAGAAACCCATATTGAGCACGTTGCCTATTAAGAGTGCTGCTCGCTACGCGAAACAGATGGCGAACTACAAGAAATGGCTCGCATCGAATCACCTGGAGTATGGAGATGAATCCCTCCAAAAGTACGTCTCCTACTTAAGGGAGAAGGGATTGAAGGCTTCTAGCATTACCAGTATGTCATCCTGTATCCTCCGCTATGCTGAGGATCGTGGCCAACCATTCTCCAATGCTACTCGTAGTACTGTGTTCGGATATCTGAAGCAGGAAGGGAAAACGGAGACTACTAAGCAATCCTTCATTCTGAACGAAGACAATATTACTCGCTTTTTGAGAACACCACTTGACGGTATGTCGAATATACAGATCAAAGTGGCGCTTATCATTGCATTTTACTCTGCGATGCGAATTGGAGAGCTTCATGAAGTAATGTTTAAGGACATTGCCTTTCATGAAGCAACGAAGGAAATAACAGTTGAGATTACGCATTCGAAGACTGATCAGGCGGGAAAGGGCTTTACCTGCTATATTCCTGAGTCTGTTGGGGATATCGATCTCCATACTATGTTGTTGGGCTATTGTGTGTCGCTTGAAAAGTTCATACTGCTAAAGAGACTCGATCCGTGCTCCATGCATTTGTTTACACGTATTGGTGATGATGGCGGTTTCATTAACTCTCCGGTGGGTGAAAAGAAGCTCAGTAGTTTCCCAAAACTGATTGCACAGTACTTGGGATTGCCCAATGCCAGTAGGTATACAGGTCATTGTTTTAGACGATCTTCCGCAACTAATTTGGCAGAGAATGGTGCTACGGATCAGCAAATGACCAAGTTCTGTCGTTGGTCCAGCAGTAAGATGGCTGCGTATTACACTAGTAATACTACTGCTCTCCGTAAACAGGGATCTGCACTACTGCTCAAGAAGACGGCGGATTCTACTGCTCCACGTGCAGAAGAGAGCAATAATCAATCTAACAACGATATCAACAATTTGCTAGCAAAGTGTTCACATGGGTTGATGATTGTTGATAATGTGATGATTAGTTTGATGGCGACGAACAGCTTCACCAATTGTACCATCAATAAGATTGAAATTCATATCGATGGTGGCAAATATCAAACAAGCAACACATTGGTGCAATCGCAGTAGTGACGAATGGACAGTAAATGCGTTGTTTACACTGCTAGTGAGGCGTGTTTACAGTACTTGTAAAGAGTTTTACAGTACCTGTTATTTCTTGTTTACAACACAGTAGCTAGTAAACTAAACAGAACAGGAGGATAAAACCACAGACTGGACCCTCTCCGAATGATTTCCTATGGTAGTGAAGCAGCGTTTTTCTATTGTTGCTTTGTGTGGTTTGATTGGAAACGAGAGTGATGAGTGTTTGATGGAAAGTGAATGCTCTGAATGGAAATGAGAGCACTTGATTAGAAATGAAAGCACCTGGTAAGCAACGAAAGCGCTGAACATTCAACGGAAGCGAAATCTCAAAAAACAAGACTACTAAAGCGGTTGCAACACTAATCAGAATCAGAATCATTCAAAGAGCTATGCACAATGGCTCTAGACGTGAAAGGAAGCGAGAACGAAGTGCCTTCCAATAGCGCCAATCCAGTCGTCCTTTTCCTTCTCAGTATCCGCAAACATGTAGTACGTAGCGTCCGCAGTCACGATCTCCAAGCTATGTCTACGAAGATCAGCTGGGACGCGCTTCTGTTACTTCTTATGTGTTACATCGTCGGCAGATTTAATAGTTTGACACTTTGACAAGTCGATCACGCCGTGAGGGTCCGACTACGCCATTACTGCAAAAGACAGAGGATACGTGACTCGTTTTGCAGAAATATAGTTTGTTTCCCTTGAGGACGAAATACCTCTTTCTCCAATCCTTCAACCACATACCTACAGAGTGAGTATTGTACATCGGCTTTGTACTCCTCTTCGTGAGGTATCCAGAAAACTGAGGGTGCTTTAAGTTGACTCCAGCTAGCTCGTTGGGCATTATCCTTCTTACTGCCGAGAACGGCAAGAGAAGCCGAAATCGGGCATCTTTTGCAGAGCGTCGTTTCTAATTCGTGGGATTCCACCGGAATCGACATCTTTTCATCCGCATGCCGCCAAAGAATCCAAAGAGAGAGGCCCTGCTGAAGCAGGAGAGCGTAGCAGTATTGGGAGACAATCACCATGTAGTCGCGTTCTTCGTCGCAGGAAGGGGTTCTTCATAAAGTGTTCGATCTGTACGAGAAGCCGACGTCGGATCAGTGCTGTGGGGACAGGGGAATTGTCACCATGGCTTCGGACGTGGGAATCAAGAAATTGACCCCGCGCAACAAGGCGACTGTGATGATTCTGGGCAATCACTCCTCGGGGAAGTCGTCATTCATCAACTGTGAGCAAATCGGGTTTGTTTCATGACCAGGGTACTTGAAGGAGAATGTTCTACCTACGGGAGCGGCTGTGGAGAGCAGAGGCTTCACGCTGGTGTCGTGCAGCATGAAGGAGGCTCCTCCGCTGAAGGGAGAGGCCACGCTGCGCTATTTTCCGCAGCTGAGAGGAATCGAGAAGTTCGGGAAGGGACTGATCGAGAATCTCAGCACCATCGTGTCCGTTTCGCAGGAAAAGTGCTTCCCGAACGTTGACTTTATCGACACGCCCGGTCTCGTCGACGGCAGCGTGGAGTACCCCTTCGACGTCAGTCGCGTCCTTCTCTTCTTGGCCGACTACGTCGACCTGATATTCGTATTCCTCGACCCGCACGAGCAGGCGCTTGGCTCTCGAACGATGGAGGTCGTGAAGATGCTGAACGAAGATCACTACGACAAGATGTGCTACTACCTGACGAAGATCGACACGCTGGACTCCATCAGCGACCTCATGAAGGTCTCCAACCAAACCACACAGAACCTGGCCCTCCGCGTGAAGAACACGCACGGCTGGGAGCTGCCGACCATCTTCCTGACGCGCGAGGACGAGCTGGACGAGGACAGCGAGTTCAAGCATGTCAACATGATTTCCAAGCCGTGCGACAAGATCGACCTGGTTGGCGTGGAGGGAGGGAGTTACGCGTAGGTGGTGAAGCAGAAGATCCAGGACAACCTGAGCGTGCTGGAGCGCGACTGCGTGGAGGTGCTGAGCAAGACGGACGGCGTGATCCAGTCCAACAAGAAGAACAAGGCGCGGATGCAGAAGGTGAGGTCGTGCTTGGTGACGGAGTACGTCTGCTTTGTGCTGGGGATTGTCCTGCTGTGCTTGTACGGTTGCGCGCTCGTCTTCACTCTAGTTACCTCTTCCTGATGGTCATCGAGCCCGACTCGCAGCTCATCCAGAACGACCAGATACGAAGTGCGGTTGTGTGTGTCGGCTGACGGCTAGCGTATGTGATGAAGTGTCGAGAGCTCTGTCTCTACTACCTCCCCGCGTTCTCCGTGGTCGGCTACGCCAAGTGCGCTGCGCTGTTTGTCCTCGTGAACGTGGTCGTGCTCGTCGTGCTGCGCTTCGTTCTTTCGTTCTTCACGGTGCTGCCGAAGGAGACGCTGGGACAACTCCAGTAGGAGCTCCTCGTCGTTGTGACGCTGTAGGGTGAATCGCAAGAACCTGAAGAACACGCTCAACTACAGGGAGGAGCTGTACAACCAGTACATAGAGTTCTAGCACTCGATTTGTTCAAGCAAACACCCACTAGAATACACTACTTGTTGACTAGGGAAATGCGGCTTGAAATGGCGTTCACTACGACTGATTCTCTCACGCGAGTGCTACGAAGCGAGAAATCGATCATTCCTTCACAGCTGCTCGCCGGCCAAATCGAGGCAGCCTCCAGGCCGTTCTCCAGCTGGTTGTTTGTGTACTGGGTGAAGATCTCTCGCTTCCGCAAGTACTCTCCGTATATCATCTTGTCGATCTGGGAGATCCACAGCGCGCATTCACCCGCAGAAATCGCCATGCCCGTGCCACGATACGCCACCACGCCCGCGGGAATCACCTACGCTCGGAAACGGAAAAGAGGATTACAGGAAACGACTTGGTCACTTCCTCCTGCATTTGGTGAATCTCGTGAACCACCAGGGCATTCATGGAGAGTCTAGGAATGAAGCGCTGAATTCGCTATGACAGTTGCTGCGAGACCACTCTCCAGTTGTTCTCGATATCTTTTGACACTTGTTGGGCCAGGATTTGCGCGCTGCCAGGAAATGACGTCAACACGCCGATGGAGAACTGCGCTTCAGCCTCGTCCGTCGCATTGCAGCCGTCGCGGATGCTCTGCAGTCTCTTCTCCAAACCGCAGATACTGTTGAACGCGTCGCACAAAACCTCTTCGTACTCCTTCCACAACTCAACCTACAGGGAAAGGAGAGCAGAGAAGCCCACCTTCTTGACAACTCGAATCAGCTGCTTGTAGAGCTGCTCGTAGTTGCCCTTCGCTTTACTCATTCGAACGAATGGAAAGGGAGCAAATGCGATTCGGAATCAATGCCACAATCATCTTCTCGACTCTGCAAATGGAAGCAGAACTGGACGTTGCCGCACTCAGAGCCAATCTCCGAACGGACGGGAGAAAGAAGGAGGAGATGAGAGAACTGCGCTTCGAGAAGGACTCCACCTACCGAGCAGATGGTTCCTCCACCGTGTCTCACGGTACGTTCGATTCGTGCAGCAATTAGGACAAGGCAATACCCTGGTGGTGACTTCGCTCTATGGACCCAAGCAGTGCTCCGTTTCAAACGCGGAGTTCTCCGATTTGGCTAATATACTTGTTAAGATATCATACACAGAAGAGACGGATAGTACGGCTGTCTTTCGAGTCTCATGTAGATAACGACTTGATGAACATGGAGTACGTGGTCCAGAAACTGCTGGAGAACGTGATCAAACGCTCCCTCTTCCCGCGCAGCAACATTGCTGTGTACGTGCAGGTTGTGTGCAACGACGGGTCGATATCCTTTATGCATCTCATTCCTCTTCCTTCACCGGCACCTGCTCTCCGCTATTCTGAACTCGGTGATGCTCGCGCTGGATGACAGCGGCATTCCCGTCACGGAGAAGTTTGCGTCGGTTTGCCTCATGCTCTCCATGAACAACGAGATTCTCCCCGATCCGTGCTTGTGGGAGGAGGAGCACGACGTGGAGGTGGAGCACTCGTGTCATGACTAGAATAACGGAACTGCGACGATCGCGTTTAGCGAGGACGGGAAGATTCTGACGTACATCACCTTTGGCGGTTTGGAGGGAGACAAGCTGGACACGCTGACCGAGAAGGGCAGGGATCTTTCGAAGCGAATATTCTACCTCCTGAACCACGAGCTGTTGTCGTGCCGTGTTTGTTGCCACAATCTCCTTTCCCGTCGCTCTGTTTCCATGGTAAACCGTACTATCGTCGGCTCCTTTGTTGTCGTGGGTGCTGCAGCCATCGCGTACCGTATGTACAACATCAACGAATTCAAGAAGTACAGCGCTAAGAAGTTCAAGGCGGAGCAGGAAGCGAAGCAGAAGGCCGAGTACCAGAAGTTCCTCGCCGAAAGACGTGAAAAGAGGTATTCTCGCCGTTGGGCTCTCAGTGTGTAGATTGAACTTTTGCACTCGTTTGCTGAAGTACTGCGCGTGCTTCCTGGCCGGCTATCTCTGGGGAGTGGGCGAATCCGAGCTTCACAGAATGCAGCTCGAGGACGGTGCCGTCTCTACCGACTAAGACTGTTTTCCCTTTTGCGTCTTTGTTCCTCACATTCCATTCCTTCTTCTTCCCGTCGGCGTTGTATGGAGTAGAGCATGCTGCGTGGAGTGAATACCTACGTGTTTGCAGGCTGGAACGGCTATTCTGATCATCATTCGGGTTCCGGCTTCCTATCCTACTCACTGCATAGTACACAGCATTATTCACGGATGCACTAGTGAAAACAACGATCCTTCCTTAGTAGATGGACTCATCCGCGACTCTCTCTTCTATTCACTCCGAGCGGTTCGGTTCGTATTGGACGCAGAGTTGTCGAATTCGTTCCAAGAAAGTCTCTCTGCCTGCCCAAATCTGGAATCACTGCGTATCGATCTCATGAAAGCAACGGCAGTGAACATCCTCTCGGATACGTTCAAAACGGTGAAATCCGTTGCCTTCTCCGGACCGTTTGTGGAGTCGTTCACCGTTGGAGACGACTGTTTTGACCAGCTACAGTCCTGGCCGTGCTTTGCGCTGCCCAGTCTTCGCGTCCTCCACGTTGGCGTTCACTCTTTTCCCAGTGTGTCCTCCATTACCGTCGATGATTCGTCCTTGCCGCGTCTGGAGCGCCTGCTGTTCGACGCTTCTTCCATGAAGCACGTCTCCTCTTTCACTGTGCGAGGTAGCGTTCGTTCTCCTCTCTCATCCAGATCTCCCCGAGCTCACCGCGCTGTCCTTTGGCGAGTCCTCCTTCACGCCTCTTTCCGTCAGCGACTACTTCCGTGCGCACGACTCTTCCTCCTCACCCATAGACTCGACGGAGCAGCAGAAGGAGGACTACAGCACACAGCACGCGGGCTCCTTCTGTCTTGAGAGTAGTTGCATTGGCTCGAGTTCACTCCAGATCTGCCCTGCTTGTCGTCTCTCTTCTTCTCCGACGGGTGCTTCCTGCTCTTCCACTCTCTCCGGCTCCTTTACCTCCCGCAGCTGTATGCCTTCGTCACCGCGGACTGCTGCTTCGCCACCGTCACCTCGTTGGATCTGGACTATTCGCACATCCGCTGTCTGTCACTTGGGAATGGCAGTTGTCGATTCGCTTCGGATGTCCGCATCCGTACCCTCTCGTGCGGAAATTGAGGAGTAGACATTCCCTCCTTGCGTTCCTTTGAATCGGGAAGATACGCTTGTCATGATGTGAGAGAGTTCGACTGTCGTCATCTGCCTATTCTCAAATCCATCTCCATCGGGTATAAATCGTTTGAACTGGCGAATTCTGCGGTGATTCAGGGTTTGGGTGGGCATTCCTCCTCACGCGTAGCATGTCCTCGCTTGCAGTCGCTAGCCGTCGACAAATACGCATGCTGCTCCTTGCTGTCCTTTTCCCTGTGCGGTGCGTTGACTGATGCTTGCATGAGCGGTAGACTTCCCTCAGCTGCGCGTCATTTCGATCGCCTCTTACGCGTTCAAGAGCTGCAAGCGATTCAGGCTGGAGAACCTGCCCGTGCTCGATACACTCCTTCTCAAGGGAACGAATCTGCTGGCGTGTTTCGCTAGCACGGAGGAGGTCGTGTTGGAGAATGTGAGGAATCCGAGTGTCTGCGACATTCACGACAAATGCTTCCTGCAGAACGGTGATCGTGTGGCGTCAGCGGTGAAATCGAGTGCGTCGGAGTCGATTTCTCTTCGCTTTGTATTCGAATCCTCGCTTGTTTGTTTGGAATCGGCGCATTCCTGAACGTCCCGATTATGGAATTGGGACGGAGTGGACGATAAGTGGTGTTGGGCTGAACAGAAATCGGCTATTTCACGTCCTTTCGGTGTATTCCATTATCTGCACATGGTACGAGGCTGTTTCTGTTCGGGTTATGTGGCAGGGTAAGACAACGTACATCCTTTTTGAAGCCGCTTCCGGTT
>ERZ780157.4342-NODE-4342-length-10863-cov-2.605477_pt1 | contig 10863 bp, 9 predicted proteins | sample MGYA00511169_ERZ780157 | MGnify/ENA primary metagenome ERZ780157 (study PRJEB29588, sample SAMEA1965149) | human gut metagenome | biome: human gut; feature: human-associated habitat; material: faeces | place: Denmark | collected 2008/2010 ...
CAGCAGGAACGGTATCCTTAGAGCCCAAGCCGTAACGACCGGAGTAGATCGGCAGCGCGCCGTAAGGAGTGCCTTTGAGCGCCATGACAACATCCAGGAACAGAGGCTCGCCGATGGAGCCGGGCTCTTTGGTACGATCCAGAACGGTCAGGGTCTTGGCGGAAGCCGGGATCGCTTTGATCAGATGCTCTTTGGAGAACGGACGGTACAGACGAACTTTAATCAGGCCGACTTTGCCGCCGTTCGCATTGATATAATCGATGGTCTCCTCAATGGTGTCACAAACGGAACCCATTGCAATGATAACGTGCTCTGCGTCCGCAGCGCCATAGTAGTTGAACAATTTGTAGTCGGTGCCGATTTTGGCGTTGACTTTGTTCATGTACTCCTCTACGATTGCGGGAACCGCGTCATAGTAGGGGTTGCAGGCCTCACGAGCCTGGAAGAAGATGTCGGGGTTCTGAGCGGTACCACGCAGAACCGGATGGTTCGGGTTCAACGCACGGTTTTTGAACGCTTTGACAGCGTCCATATCCAGCATATCGCGCAGGTCCTCGTCGTCCCAGATCTGAATTTTCTGGATCTCATGGGAAGTACGGAAACCGTCGAAGAAATGCAGGAAAGGCACACGGCTCTTAATAGTGGACAGGTGCGCCACAGCGCCCAGATCCATAACCTCCTGCGGGTTCTGCGAGCAGAGCATTGCAAAACCGGTCTGGCGGCAGGCATATACGTCGGAATGATCGCCGTAAATGTTCAGCGCATGGGACGCTACACAGCGGGCAGATACGTTGATTACGCAGGGCAGCAGCTCGCCGGCGATTTTATACATGTTGGGGATCATCAGCAAAAGGCCCTGAGAAGCGGTAAAGGTGGTGGTCAGCGCACCGCCCTGCAAAGAGCCGTGTACGGTACCGGCAGCGCCGGCCTCGGACTGCATTTCCACAACTTTTACCTGCTGGCCGAACAGGTTTTTCTTTCCATCTGCAGACCATTTGTCCGTCACTTCCGCCATTACGGAAGAAGGCGTGATGGGGTAAATCGCAGCAACGTCGGTAAAGGGGTACGATGCGTACGCTGCAGCGTTGTTACCATCCATGGTCTTCATTTTTCTTGCCATAGTGTTATTCCTCCCTTGAATTTCTGCATCTTAGCAGGAGCCGTCTTTGCGTTTGATCTGCTTGCAAACCAGATCAAATGCATAAAAGACTTCACCTTATCGATTTTATCACTTTCCCCGGCTTGTGTAAATAAGAAAACCAGGAATTTTGCGGATTGTTTACAGTTTCACAAGGAAACAGCGGCTTTTTCGGCAGTTTTGCCCCCAATCCTTTGTCACAGGGCCAGTTACCCTTTGAGCCCACGGGCCTGCCGGTCCATATCCTCCACTACAATGTCATGAATTTCACCCAGTGAAGCACAATATTCCAGCACTTTCCAAGGTTCATTGGTATGAAAGTGGATTTTAATCAGGTCTTCGTCTCCCACCGCCAGCAAACAATCCCCTTTGAAGTGTTCGGTAAAATAATCATTGATCGCATCTTCGTCCAGATGTTCGCCCTCAATTAAAAGCTGTGTGTCATATCGAAATTCGATCATCTTTTCTCCTTTCTGCCCATTGGGCGGCCAATAGCCAATCATCTTTTTTAATATACACCGCAAAAATATTTTTCGCAACAAAAGGACAAAAATCGGTTATTCCGGATCGAAATCGGCATCTCTTTTCCCGATATTGTGCGTCGCCCCGCTGCAAACGCCAGCAAAATCCCGGTCTGCTCATTTCTGTTGGATCCGGTTTGGCCCGCAATATTTGACGAGCGGCAAGACATATAGTATACTAATTTACAATTGTAAGTTTTGCCCGGCCGCAAAACGCGGCAATCTGATTGACATGAAGGAGGACAATTTTGTAATGGACCCGGACGGCAGTTTATTTACCCACAGTATTTTGGCGGTGCAAGCCGCCTCTCCAACCGCTTTGGCGGCGAGCATCGGCCTATTTCTTCTCTTTTTGGCCTTATGCGCCTTTTTCGCATTGTGTGAAACCGCAATCACAGAATATTCGGAAAGCAGACTGGAAAAACAAGCGGAAGACGGAGACCGCCACGCCGCGCTTTTTTTGCAGTTGGCAGAGCAATATTCTTCACTGACAACCAAAGTTCGCACCGGTTTTGTGCTCTCGGTTATGGCATGTGAAGGTATGCTTTTATTCGGCCCCGCCCAAACGCTCTCTGCCGTGCTGGTCGAGGTGGGAATGAGGCGAGGCGCCGCAGTTTCCTTATCTTTGGCATTAACCATCTTAATCGGCTCTGCATTGGTTCTGATTGCCGGTTACCTGATTCCGCGGCATTTAGCCTGGCGCGACCCCAACCAGACCGCTGGCAGCACCGCCGTACCGCTGCAACTGGGCATCCTGCTGGTGACGCCGCTGAGTGCTTTTTGCAGCCTGATTTCCAATGGCGTACTGCGGCTGATGGGCATTGACCCCAATGCAGATCCGGAGGAGGGCACCGAAGAGGATATTCGGGAAATGGTGGATGTGGGCAATGAAAAAGGTCTGATTCCCCAAAGCGAGAGGGAAATGATCTACAACATCTTTGAGTTTGACGACCGCACCGCCGAAGACGTGATGACCCACCGCACGGAAATCGAGGCGGTAGAGGTGGACGACGATATCGACGAAGCACTGAAAATTGCCATTGAAAAAGGGTTCTCCCGTATTCCAGTGTATGAGGACACACTGGACAATGTGGTAGGCGTACTGTACGCCAAAGACCTCTTAATGCTCATCGGGCAGGGCGGCAGCAGCCCCAGCACCATTCGGGCGCTGATGCGCTCGGCTTTATATGTACCGGAAAGCACCCGCTGCCGGGATCTGTTCCGACAGTTCCAGCAGAAAAAGGTACAGATCGCCATTGTAGTGGACGAATACGGCGGTACCTCCGGAATGGTTACGATGGAAGACCTTCTGGAATCAATTGTGGGAGAGATCCAGGACGAATACGACGAGGAGGAAGACACCGTCACACAGGTTTCCGAGTCGGTTTACACCATCGACGGGGCTGCTGATCTGGAAGAAGTTCAGCGCTTTTTGCCGCTGGAAATTCCAGAGGAAGCGGATTACGACACCCTCAGCGGCCTTTTGACCGATGCGTTGGGCCGCATTCCCGCTCCGGGAGAGCATCCGGAAATCGTATTATCCGGCATCCGCTTTACTGTTATGGAGATGGATGAACGGCGAATCGGCAGAGTCAAAGCCGAGCTTTTGCCCGAGCCGGAGGAACAGGAAGCAAAATAAAGCAAAACGCTGCAAGGCCCGTATCATCAGGATACGGGCCTTTTTCCATCCAAAATATTTTTTTATTGCCGCACCGCTTCTTTGGCGCACAACGCCTCGTATTCCTCCCGCAGAAGGGAATAGCAGACGTTATCCAGCACCTGCCCGTCAAACCGGGTCGTGCCCCGGCGCAGCGTTCCCTCATAATGAAAGCCGCATTTTTCAATAACCCGGCTGGATCGGTGATTGAACGGATAATGGTAAACTGTCACCATTTCCAGACACAGCGTTTCAAACGCATAGCGCAGCACCGCCCGGACTGCCTCGGTCATCAAGCCTTTGCCCCAATGCTCCTTGCCCAAAGCATAACCGAGCATTCGGCAGTTGGCATTGTCCCGGCGCTTCTCCTCATGCAGCCCAATGGAGCCGATGACCCGGCGGGAACAGCGGTCCACAATCGCCCACACTTCCCCGGCTTCCATAAACTGGCGCAAGACCCCGCGGGAAACAGTTTTATCCGCATGAGGCTGCCAACCTGCGGCAGGGCCTACCTCAGGTTCGCTGCAATAGGCAAAAAGGTCCTCCAGATCTGACTCCCGCCATCCGCGCAAAACCAGACGCGGTGTTTCCAGTTCGCTGTATTTCAATACCGCTTCCTCCTTTTGTCCGTCAGAGCATCAGGATTTTTCTCCCTTTTCCTCTCCGATCAAATGGACGTTCAAATGCTGATAGGTCATCTCCACACCGTTTTTCGCAATTGACTGCCGGACTTTTTCCATCAGCGCATAGTACACATCCCAATAATCGACATTTTTTACCCATACTCTTACCGTATACTGGATACTGCTATCCAAATAGCCGGTAATGCCGATAAACGGTGCCGGATCCTCCAGAGGGCCGGGCACCGACTCCATCGCCTGGCGCAGCGCCCTTTTGACCGTTTCTGTCTCATCATCATACGAGACAAACGGCTACGTCTACCCGCCGGGTCGTCTGTGCCGAATAGTTTGTAATTCTCGCGCTGGCAATGTCATTATTGGGCAGATAGATTTTTTTATTATCCGGCGTCGATAAGCAGGTATAAATCAGGCCGATTTCCTGTACCGTACCGCTGACCGACCCCGCATCAATAAAATCACCCACCACAAAAGGTTTGGCGGCAAGCACCATCAGCCCGCCGGCAAGCTTTGCCAGCGAATCCTGCACTGCCAGAGAAACCGCCAGACCCACAACGCCCAGCACAGTCACCAAAGAGGTGACTGGGATTCCAATACTGTCGGCCACGATCAGCACCGTCAAAAACAAAAGGCCGAATTTGGCGGCGGAGCGAATAAAATGGTGCAGGCTTTTCTCCACTTTCAGCCGCAGAATCATCCGGTCCACCAGTTTCATCAAAAGCTTGGCAACAACCAGACAAATACACAGCAAAAGCAATGCGGAAAGGATACTCCCCACCGAAAATTGGCCGATCCGATAATTCATCCATTCTTCGAGATGCACGATACTCTCCCTCTCCCTTTCCCTTTGCTTGGCGCATAATTTTTTTCATCATACCATAAACCACTGAAAATGGCAATCAAAGGGCCTGTCCATCTTCCGGGCAACCAAAAAACTTGTATATTTTTCTGATAAATCCCTAGTCAAACAGGCGTTAGTTTGCTATAATAAGGGTATATTTTCTCGCCGGCGGGATCGAAGCTGAAAAGAAAGAAGGGAGTACGCAATGGCAAAAACCAATTCACATGAGATTTGGCCCGGCAGCATGTGGCTCCCGGAGCCGGGGCTTTCTTTGGAAGAACAATGCCGGCAGGAACTGGAAATGATGGCCTTTATCAATAATGCCCCCTGCGGCATCCTCAAGTGCAAAAATGATGACCGCTTTACCATTCTGCGGATTAACGACGGATTTTTAAATCTGCTCGGCTATACTCACGATGAACTTTCTTCGGTTTTTTCTAACAGTTATCTGAGCCTGATTCATCCTGATGACCGGCAGCAGGTTCTCGACCTGACCCACCAACAGATGAATGAGAAAGGCTTTGTTTCTAATGAATACCGTGTTTTGTGTAAAGACGGTTCCTATCGCTGGATTGCCGAATCCAGCTACTGTGCACCGGAAAAAAGCGGAGTGGTTTTTTTTTGTACGCTGAACGATATTACCGATCTGTATGAGACAAGGGAGGATCTTCGCCTGAGTTTGGACCGTCATGATATTATTATGCGCCAGTCCAAAAACGTTATTTTTGAATGGGATAAACATACCAATGCCCTTTTGTTCTCTGCCAACTGGGCTGAAATTTTCGGATATCCTCCGCTAAAGATGCTGGATTTTAGCCAGATGGCAGGGCGTGGGCATGTCGCGCCTAAAAATATTGATATTCTGCGCCAAATGATGGCTGAAATCGTGCAGGGCGCTTCGTTTTTATCCAGAGAGTGTCAAATCAAGACCATAGACGGCACGCCTGTGTGGTGCCGCATTCAGGTAACCAGCCAGTTGGATCTAAATGGGCAGCTGTTAAAAATCGTGGGGGACATTGCCAATATAGACGTAGAAAAACGGATGATGGATTCTCTGCGCCAAAAGGCAGAACGGGACCCTTTAACCGGCCTTTATGACAAAGCGGCGATCCAGAATCTGATTGAGCAACATCTTGAGGCTGTGCAGTCAAATGAAAAATGTGCGCTTTTGATGATCGATATTGACGATTTTAAAGTGGTAAATAATACCATGGGTCATCTGTTTGGAGATGCTGTTCTGTCTGATTTGTCCGCTTCTATCCAAGGGGAAACCCGCTCCAGCGATCTGGTGGGCCGGATCGGCGGAGATGAATTTCTTGTTTTCCTCAAAAATATTCCTTCGGCACAGACTGCTTTGCAAAAATCCCAGCGGCTTCTGTCTGCGGTCCAGGACCTCTTTCGGGAAAAGAAAAATAAAATTGCCATTTCCTGCAGCATCGGCATTTCTCTTTTCCCCGCGCATGGTCACAACTTTCGCAGTTTGTACCAGTGTGCGGATATCGCGCTATATCAGGCAAAAGGAAAAGGAAAAAACACCAGCTGCCTATACTCAGAGCAGATGCTGCATCCTGCTCTGGAATCACATTATTCCGGATCGCCTATCGATTCCGACCGTTTGGGAACCGCCAACACCCGTCAGTTGACAGAATATGTTTTCCAAACTTTGTATCATGCAGAGTCTATCGAACAAGCAATCCCTTTGATTTTGGATGTTATCGGGTGCCAGTTTGGTGTCAGCAGAGCCTATGTTTTTGAAAATTCAGAGGATGGTTGCTCTTGCAGCAATACTTTTGAATGGTGCAATGTCGGAATCTCATCCCAAAAAGAAAAACTCCAGAACATCGCCTATGCTTCTTTGGACAAATACATGGATAACTTCGATGAAAACGGTGTGTTCTTCTGTCAAGACATTGAAAATACACCGCAATCTCAGCGCACCCTGCTCCGGGAGCTGGGCATTTATTCCCTGCTTCAATGCGCCATGTGCTACGATGGTTTGTTTGCCGGTTTTGTGGGATTTGACGAATGCACAGGCCATCGCTTATGGACAGACGAAGAAATTCACGCTCTGACGCTCCTTTCCGAAGTGTTTAATATCTTTCTTTTGAAGAAGAGAGAGATTAAACAGGCAGAAGAGGGCTTTCGTCAGGCGCAACATTGAGCCGGCAAACCACACCGCGCTATATGCCGTTTTTCGGCTACTGCACCTCAACAAGCGGGCCGACACGCAGGATGGCGCTGTCGGCCCGCATTGTTATGAGGCGTTCTTCCGCCGCAGCGTTCCCTGCGAGAGATGTCCCTCGCACAGCACGCGCAGTTATCCGAAAATTTTCGATCCGCAGACTAAAAATTAAAGTGCAATCAGCGCCGCTTCATAACATGTGCGAACCTGGATTCGCCACTGCTCCCCTGTTTCGGTATGAAAAAGGATTCCTTGCTTAAAAAAGCCCTTCTGTCCAGGACAGAAGGGCTTTTGTTTTGGCCCGATCAGCTTTCGGCATTGACCTGCGCCATCTCAGCCACGGGAAGCTGCCGAAAGGTTCTGACAAAATAAATGATTTCAAAAATGGCTGTCCCCAGCCAGGAAAACACATACAGCAGATACAGCGACGGAATGGTACGAAAATATGCAAAAACCGTATAGATCCATATGATCCGGAACACGCAGGAACCCATTATTACCGCAACAGTCGGCACTACGGTTTTTCCAATTCCTCTGGCGGCCGCGATTGTGCAATCCATAAAGGCAGAAACGCAATAGGAAGCGGCCATAATGGAAAGCCGTTTCATTCCCGCCTCGATTACCGCCGGTTCGCCGGTAAACAGGGACAAAAACGGTCTGCCAAATAAAAGAAGCAGCGCTCCCGCGGCAAGGGCGAACAGGAAAGCGTAAAGCATACTGATCATATAGCTTTTCTGCATCCGGTCCTTTTTCCCCGCGCCATAGTTCTGCCCCATAAAAGTTGTGCAGGCCACATAAAACGCCGACATCATACCGTATATCAGGGAATCGGCATTGGCAGCAGCCGAGTTACCCGCTACCATCACCGTGTCAAATGAATTGACAGCCGCCTGAATAAACAGATTCGCCAATGAAAAAATAGCATTTTGCAATCCCGCCGGAAGGCCCAGCAGCAGGACTGTTTTTGTAATCTCTTTCTCCCAGCCTATCTTTTTGATAGACAGCGCATAATCCTCTTTGCAGGTAAGCAGCCGCATTAAAATCAGTATTGCCGAGAGGTACTGGGAAATCACGCTGGCAAGGGCTACTCCCAGCACGTTCATGCGGCAGACGATGACAAAGAAAAGGTTTAAAACAATATTCAGGATTCCTGCCGCCAAAAGATAGTACAGCGGCCTTTTGGAATCCCCGCCCGCACTCAGAATACCGTTTCCGTAATTATATACGGCAAGCGCCGGCGTTCCCAAAAGATAAACCATCAAATACAATACCGCCCCGTCCAACAGCTCTGCTTTCGTATTCAAAAGCACCAAAAGCCCTTTTGCACTCAGCAGCCCCACAACAGTAACAAGCACGCCATAAAGAAGCGAAATCATAAGGGAGCAGTGAACGGTTTTTTGCGTTTTATCTTTGTCACCAGCACCGATATAGCGGGCGGCAATAGCGTTGATTCCACTGCCCAGCCCGATAAGCAGGCCGGTAAACAGCGCTGTGAGAATGGCGCAGGACCCAACCGACCCCAGCGCAGCAGATCCCGCAAAGCGCCCGACTACCGCAATATCCGACATGTTGAAAATGACCTGAAGTAAATTGGAAAAAATCAGCGGGACACTGAACCGAAAAATATTTCGATATAAAGAGCCCTGCGTCATGGAGAACGTCTGTCTTTTCATTTCGTTACCTTCCAGCAAAACAAATCTTAAAGTCTTGTTTTTTCGGGCAGAATCACCGCTTTTGAAGCTGCTCAAAAACAAAGAAATTTTATAGCAGGTCGTTTTTGTTGTCAATAGAAAAACAGAAAAACTAAGATCTGTTCTACAGAGCTTTCTTCTCTTAAAAATCCTGCGTTTTTGCAATGCAAAATCATGATCAAAACGACCATAAACCTCCTAAGCAAAGCTGGATTCTGTACGCAAAACTTCGTAAACCATCCACCGATGTGTCACTATGGCCTGATTCGGACACATACAGCTTTATACCTTCGGCGAGTCGGTGTAAAAGACTCATTGGAAAAGCATTCTCCTACGAAATCCGCTTGGCAAATTCCTCATGCTCTGCCCGTGCAATACAGTTTTCCATTTACGCCACCTCTTTCCACAGGCTTTCGGTACCGATTACTCCCGGTTCCCATACGTTGTTATCCACCAGGCTTTCCCACGTCTTTCCGTTGTGCATGACCTTATCCCCTTTGGAATATCCGTTGGTACTGCCCGGCTGTTCCCATTCCGGGATAACCGACGGCTCTGGAATTAGCACCTTTGCCCACAAGGACGGCGATACATCCGGCGCCCAGCTTTCCTGCGCCGTGTGCCCCGTCAGGCATTTATACAAAACATCCGCGTACTGCACCCGGTCGCCTGCTTCGTAGGCACTGTTGGGATCCCATGGTTCAAACGCAAAAGCTGCCGTTGCCGCGACTTCATCCGGTGCATACCGTGCAAGCTGCACGATGGACACTCTGAGTTTTCTGGCTTCCGCTACATAATCAGTCATTTTTATCTCTCCTTGCCTGTCAAAATATTGTAAGCCTTTTCTATGATGGTATAAACGTCGTCCATATCAAATGGCTTTTTGTCTTGAAATCGGTCTGAATATATCCTCTTGACCTTCCGGCCTTTTGGGCGATATACGCCTGATCGATCTCTCTTTCAAACATCAGGCTTTTTAATTTCCGGTAGTATTTTAAATTGACTGCCATATATGTTCCTCCTATCCTAATTGTTGGCTTACCCATGGCCCCCATTGTTGCCTTCGCCGTGGCTCGCATCGTTGGCTTCCCCTAGCCTGCATTTCTTCCCTTCCCGTGGTCCGCATTGCTACCCTGCCCATGGCCCCCATTTCTGCCCTGCCTGTGGCCTGCATCGTTGCCTTGCCTGTGGCCCGCTGTGTTTCAGCCCTGTTTACGGGACAGCGTCTATGCCATAATGGATTTACCGGGAATGGCTCCGGCGCTGGACAAAAATCTGTTCCATCGCTTTGCGAAACCGTTTTTCTGCATGGGGTGGTTCCCAATGCCCGTTAAGGACCATCCTCACGTATTCCGGCGTGACCCCGTTTGCGCCGCGAGCTGTCTTTGGAAAATTTTGTTGATCGAAATGTTACAGGCAATCTCATCGATCCATTCGCAGGCATAGAAACAAAACCTTCTTTCACGTGTTGAAATGATGAAACACATATGATATGATTTCATTGTTGTTAAATAACATAAACACGTTAGCTTAATTCATTAAACTTTACATCTTATTATAGCTAATTTTATTAAACTTTTCAACAGTTTGAGTTTAATTTTTTTAAGCTTCTGCTTTTTTCACAAATTTGAGGAGGTCATCTTGTGTTTTATGATCTGTTTTGCGAATTGTGCGCGAGAAAGGGCATTGCCCCAACCAGAGCCGCTCTTGATATGGGAATGAGCAAGGCAACCCCGACCACATGGAAAAACAAAGGGACAACGCCGCAAGCCGCTCAGCTGCAAAAAATCGCCGATTACTTTGGTGTATCGGTAGACTACCTGTTGGGGAACACCAAACAAAAAGAAAAGCCCCTCGTCAATGAAGACGAGGAGCTGACGGAGTATCTGGACGAGCTGAAAAACCGCCCGGAGCTGAAAATGCTTTTTTCTTTGGCAAAAGGAGCCACGAAAGAAGACGTGGAAAAAGCCGTAAAGATAATTGAAACACTATTGGGAAAATAAGGTGATTGTTTGGGAGATGTATTTATCAAAAAAGCACCGCTGCCTGCAAAAATCCGCGGCGTTACCATTGTAAGGGATGATGACTACATCGTGATGGTGAATGAAAATCTAAGCCCGTCCGCACGCAGAAAAGCCATCCAGCACGAAATCCGGCACATCAAGCGCGGCCATTTTGATAATGACGATCCGGCGGGC
>ERZ780157.4343-NODE-4343-length-10856-cov-3.277104_pt1 | contig 10856 bp, 12 predicted proteins | sample MGYA00511169_ERZ780157 | MGnify/ENA primary metagenome ERZ780157 (study PRJEB29588, sample SAMEA1965149) | human gut metagenome | biome: human gut; feature: human-associated habitat; material: faeces | place: Denmark | collected 2008/2010 ...
GTTAGACTGTAGATCTAAGGGTCGCTGGTTCAATTCCGGCAGTTCGGATTCTTTTTCTTCTCCTCTTCCACACGCCCTTACTCTTTTCACCCTCTCCATTCCATTCCCAGCGAACCCAATCCAACCCTTTCCATCACCTTCCATTCCATAATCTCCTTTCTTACTCCTCGCAGGACTGCACTTTGTGAATCAGATGTTCGGATTTACCAAAGCAATGTGTCGAATGGAGTTGGCGACGCTCCATTCCGCATCCAAGCTGCTGGCGTGTCCCAGGAGTATCGGGAGTGTTCGAGCCTACACCCAGGGTGCCGTGCGGAGGCGATTCCTCATTCCCTACGTGTATCGCTCGAAATCCTTCAACATTCACACGGAGAGTTGGGACGCGTGTTTTCCGTCATTGGTAGATAACAAGGGAAACGCAAACCCCCCTGTGAAGCGCCCTGGCGATCTTCCGGAGACAAACGACAATCCGCACCCGTATACCGACTTTGAGGATTTGGAGATCGACAACTATATCGCGACGGACGAGAAGACGCACAAGCAGTTCATGGACATCGAGAATCAGATTTCGGAGGTGATCTTCGTCCGTGGCAGTAACGTGTAGAAGCAAGCACAAATCAACGAGCTGTACGAGAAGCAGAATTATGAGAAGGGTTTGGTGGTAGCGCAGGAAGCATTGGCTGTTCGTTCGTTTCCGCCCTTTCACGTGTAGCTAATCAAGAGCCACTTTGGCGAGAACCACCCCGTGTACGCCTGCGGACTGAATAACCTGGCTCTTATGTACAAGAGCCTTGAGGATTACGACGAGGCCGCTCTCTTCTATGACAAGGCTCTCCAGATCTACGAGGATGTACTCATAATGATATTTCCTTGATTGTAGACGTGCGGAAAGAGCCACAAGAGTACATTGACGACGTTGAAGAATCTGGCGATTCTGTACCAGGCGAGAGCGGATGCTGAAGGAGTACGCGTCACAGATGCCGTTAATGCATAGGGTCTGGATCGGTTTGAGTACATGCTGAAAGCGGAGGACGTGTTGCAGGATATAGAAGACAGAAAGAAGTCTTGATTTTGCGGGTATTCTGGGTTTGTGTTCTTTTAGCGTGGTCCTGTTTGTTGAATGTAGGTTATTGCCGCGGGGATATTCGATATTTCCTGTTGACCCATCTTTCGATTGACAAGTGCCCTATTGTCTGTTTTTGCGGATTATCGGGTCTTTTGTCGTGTCTTTCGTTCGTCTACTATCTCTTTCTCCGAATTCTTAGGCATCGTATTACTGTATGAATTCCAGAAGTGGGACGACCATGTTGAGTCACAAAACTGGCTCTTTACGGTACACCCTTCACCAAAAGGCGAGTGAAACGCTTGAGAAGTGAGGGGTCGCCCATTTCGCTTAAAACGTAGGGGAGGCATTGAAAAGGCAGTTATTTGTCCAGATGACGTTGATCCCAATGAATGGATTGCAGTACATAGTGGGTTTTTGTCGCGTGCGTCATTGTTAGCCATCGATTTCTATAATGACGTCAACATTTTGTTTGGCGTGGTGCAAGAAGAGTGTACAACCTATTCCTGCCCAATAATGTCTGCTGGAGAGAAGTATTGCTTTCTTTCTCGGTATGAACGATAGCTACGAATTTTTGTGGTCGGACAAGTACAAGTACAGAAAACCTGCCAGACTTTCAGCAAAGAAGTATATCGATACCCTAATGAACTGGACTGTCCATTTGTTAGAGGATGAGACTCTATTTCCTGTGACTCCTGGTACGGGATGTGCGGCGGGAATCATCTCAAGATACGCCATTTCCTAGGGACTACTTTGAGAAGGTCCGCCACATTTTTCGTCGCCTGTTCCGCGTTTATGCCCACGTCTACTACAGGTGTCTCTTTCTGTCTTTCTTTAGCGATAGTCATATGACCCTCATCAACAGGCTCGGTCTCACGAATCAATTTCAGTTTAGCCTCACACACTTCCTTTTCTTTGTAAACCAGTTCCAGCTCGTGTCGCCTTCGGATTTGCGACCTTTAAAAGACCTCGTCAATAAGCTGGCGCCCAATCTGAAATGTGCATGCGCATCGCCTCTCTCACTTCTAGTGACCAAAGAAATGAATGAGATTAGTGAGAGCCGTGACCGTCTCCATCTCTCCAGCACCCGACCTCAGGACTCGTCCCAAGGCAGCCACTCCTTCACACAGTCCTCCAGTCCGGCGAACCACTCGAGTGGGATTCAGAGCCAGCAGTCGAGTAGCACACAGCAGAGTCTGAACGAAGCCTTTCACGATGCCGTTCCTCCAATGACGCGCGAGTTTCTCCTCGCGACGGAGGGCAGCGTTCCGCTGTTCAATGGCCGGCTCGCCAGCGCCTCTCAGAGTCAGGACGCCGAGGGAGAGATGTCGTCACATTACCCGCTCTCGCCGGGGCAGGCGGGGCTGTCGCCGTATCTGCAGGACGAGGAGGCCTTCCGGCTGCGTCGTAGGTGCGCTGGTGTGGCATGAGGCGTAGCGTATTTGGCGTACCAGGACGAGGCGACGGAGGCTGCGGAGATGGACATCAACAACCCCGCGCGAAGGGGTCTCAACAAGCTCGTGCGAGTGGATATGGCTGACCCCGCGCGAATGAGTGTCGGCGACCGCTCGCGCGTGATTATCGGCGACGCTGCGCGAATGAATATGAACGACCCAGCGCGACTAAGTGTCGGCAACGCCCCGCGAGTGGTGATCAACGACCCCACGCGAATGATGCACTACCCGCAGATGACTTGCGCGATGGAGAGGAGAGAGGACCGCGTGGTTCGCGACCGTCTGGATGTGGTGGACGGGGATGATGACAATGTGCGTTCTGGGACGAGTGTTGACGTGTAGAAATGTGACTGTATCATTTTTTGAATCCTGTATTGATGTACTCTTTTGTTTCATTTTTGGTCGTGTTTGTGTCAAACAGCGCTAAAGCACACGAAGCATCTGCTGTCCCTTCTTGAAGAACTGCTTCTCCTGAATCGATCCCATCTCCACCGTTCCGTCATGCGGTGCCACGATCATGTGCTACGGCTCACTCCTCTCCATCCTCCCCTACTTCCATCTTCATCGCTTCAATCACCAACAACACGTCTCCCTTCTTCACGCGGTCTCCCTTCTTCACCATCACTCTCGCCACCGTACTCGGCATTGGACACACCACCTCACTCGCCGCGTTGTTCTCTTCCCTCGCTGCCGTCTTCATCCTCTCCTCCTTCACGCAGTACTCCACATCTACGCCTCACCCCCCTCTCACACAACCCACTCGGGAAACGGTCCGTGCAGGAGAGCGGGAACAGGCGAATTGCATCACCGTCGGCGTGTACACAGCTCGTCACGATGCGGTCCTGCACGCGCAACACCATCTCGTCGCCCTCTCGCCTCAGCCACTCTACGCTCACCGGCGCCTCCCACTCTCCGCCTTCCCTCTTCAAGCGAATCTCCATGTCGTGACCGTTCGCAGGGTTCGTCGTGATCGCGCACTCGTACCGGTTTCCGTTCACGCTGTAACACTGCTTGCGCGTCATCGCGCCCGAGTTGCTGTAGTTCCACAACAGTCGCCACGGATCGCTGGGCGACGACGCCGGCTCCTTCTTCGACAGACAGTACCCCGCGATCGAGTGCGCCACCTCCACGCGGTCTGGAGTCAGCGGCTTCAGCAGCGTGCCCGCCTCCTCCTCGAGCGTGCGACTGTCGGCGCCTTGCGTGCGGAACCGCTCGGAGCGCAGCGCGTTGACCAGCATCTGGTGGTTCGTTGGGACCCCCACGATCTGGCATCGTCGGAGCGCGTCCTCCATTCGCGTGATCACCTCCTCGCGCGTCTGTCCAGATGTAACCACCTTCAGTAGCATCGGATCGAACGACGCCGAGTGGTCGTTGGGGCGCGACTCCGTGATGTTGTTCTCCACCAGTGTGTGGGGTGCGTCATAGCAGTTGTGTGTCGTGTCACAGCAGTTGTGTGTCGTGTCACAGCAGCTTGAGGATATGTACGACACACGATTGTGATCCGTGAAGTGGATCTCGCCTTCTCCAGGCAGGAACTGACTACACGTTCAACACACCCCTCTCTCCCACTTCGCGGGATCCTCATTATACACACGACACTCCATAGCAACACGATCGCCGACAGGCTTCAGCGGGTCGTACGACTCCACACCCATCTCCTTCAGCGACTCGCCCTGCGCGATCTAGCATTCACGCGCACGCCCTCGCCTACACGAATCTGCAGCTCGACGAAGTCCACGTTGCGGTTGATGCACTGCGAGACCAGGTGCTCCACCTGCAGTCGCGTGTTCATCTCCATGAAGTAGAACGAACGCGACGCCTTCGTCGCGTCGCACAGAAACTCCACCGTTCCCGCGCCCTCGTATCCGCTCGACTGCGCGAGAGTGGTCGCCCACGCGTACAGCTGCTCGCGCTCCTCGTTCGTGAGGTAGAACTACAGTCCAGCAGAACCGCGGCTCTTACACAGGGTGCTTCTTCGATGATCTTCTGGTAGTGGCGCTGCAGGCTGCACTCTCGCTCTCCGAAGTGGAGCACGTTGCCGTGGCGATCGCCGAAGACCTGCACTTCGATGTGGCGCGTTCGAGGAATGAACCTGCGCATGAGGGAGATGATCCAGCATCACTTCTCCAGAATCAGCGAACCATTGCCGAAGAACCGTTTGGCTTCGTTGGAGCACATTTCAATCACTTGGCGAATGGAGTTGTCGTTCTCCACGATGCGCATTCCCTACGCGTGAACATGCTCCACAGACGCGACGCGACCGCCTCCTCCGTAGGACGCTTTGAGAATCACGGGGTAGCCAATGCGCTGTATCTCTTGCATCAGACGCTCCGGCGATTGGTCTGCATCGTTGTATCCGGGGACCACGGGGATGCCACACTTCATCGCGAGCTCCTTTGCGTCTCTGCACATCATCCTCTTGCAAGAATGGAACACTTCTTGGAACTCATCAACTGCATGGACTCCGGCGACGGTCCGATGAACTTGATGGAGTGCTCTCGACACAGCTGCGAGAACTCGGGACTCTCGGAGATAAAACCATAACCAGGATGGATTGCCTACTCTCTAAACGGAAAACAAAACGGGTACATCCGCATGTCTCTCCTGCGCAATTTCAACGAGACGTTTCGCATCCACGAATATGTTCTTGGCGTCGTTAACGAAAACGGCTTCATCTGCCTTCACTGTAATTGGAGAATCCCACTTCCTACCTCTTGTACATATCTTGCGTTCATGTCAATTGGATTACACACGACCAGGGACTGAATACCCATCCGTTTCGTTGTTCGGATGATGCGACTGGCGATCTCTCCTCGATTCGCAACCAGGATCTTGGAAAAGCGAAGCATCTCTCCAAACGCAGTGATAGTGTGACCACAATTATGGAGTTCGTGAAGCGAGTTCTCGGATTCCACAAGACGCCACCCGTGCTCGTGGAATCGTGCTTATACGAACTGAACTGCATTGAGAATGAGGTGATCCCGCCGAAAGGGAGACGAGTACATGCTTTTCAGCGATTCATCATCTCAGCTTAACAAGCGTTTCACGCAGATGAAGAACTTCCTGTTTGGAAAGGTGCGCTCTCCTCGTGCGCTCAATCCTAGGGAGAATCCGATCCCGAAGTGAAGGAATGTGAAGAACTCGCGGAGGAGATCATCAACAATAAGGTCATATTGAAAATTGTGAAAGAGCTGACGCTTTTGACGATTCAAGTCGTTTTGGTGCTTCTCGTATTACCGTATAGGAGCGGAACTCATTCGTGCAAGTTGTGACCACGCTGATATCGAGAGACCACGCTCGTTTTGCCTCGGAGTACATGGTTTCGGAAGAGGGGGACGAGATCATTTCTTGCATTTTGCTGGGGTACGCACTCCGAATTTGGTCTAGCGTAGGCTATCTGACGATGACCTGTCGGCTCACTGCGGTTTGCTTCTTCGCGAGTGCGTCAAGTCGCGTTGCATCCACAACCACATTCTGACCACGGAATCCTTCTTGGAGCCGTTGTTTACTCGCCACGTGCTCAGTTCTCACTTTGACATGTGCAGCGATGCGTTGCAGGTGGTGTGCGATTTGCTGAGAAGAAACAAACAAATGGTGGCCAACACGCTTCTGAGCGAGGTCGCATTGTGTGACAAGGTGTGAATACGTAACCTATTTCATGTACAGATCTTTAGTTGGCTCCGTAGCATGATACGCAACGGGAACTATGTGGTTACAAGAGTCACATCCCATGTCTTGTTGTGCCTCTGCGCTGAGATGTAGTTGGTCTCCATTTTCCTCTCCGACAATGCGAACTTGCAGATCACATTGCGAGAACTCAACAACACGGAGAATCTTGTCGTGGCGATGAATCTGCTCTGCTCTCCGTATCCATCCATTCAGCTTGATGCTTTTAACATCTTCAAGGTATTTTCCTATTCCTGTTCTCACAGCAAGCTCTTCGTCGCCAATGCTCGTAGTTGTGTTTCCATTAGGAGGATTATCGAAGCGAATCGGACAAAACTCCTTTCCTTCTTTTCAAACTTTTTAGCGAATAATGGTTTCTTCCTGTGCATCGCGTGATGAATAGAGGACGACGCTTTCAACAAGGAAAAGAAGATCGTCGTTAAGCTGCTTTCGGAGAAGTAGCCTCTTGGTTTCATGGTGCGTGTTTGCTGCATTGCATGGTTTCATGGTGCGTGTTTGCTGCATTGCATGGTTTCATGGTACGTGATTGCTGCATTGCATGGTTTCATTGGATGTTTGTACAGGGACTCTTTTCACGTCCCAATGCACTGTTTGTTTTGGATTCCGCTCCTTCTCAACCATTCAATCCCTTCCCACAACGCCCTGTCGTTTCTTTCGCAATGATGCAGTCTGTCTTGCGCAAGTCAAACACCCTTCTCTCCCGCTCCCTTCTTGTTGCGCCCTTTCGCGGGCTTCACTCGTAGCGTTTTGTTTCCTATCCCACGGGAATTTCTCAAGCACAGTATGAAGCGCTGAAGGAAAAGATCGGAAAAAGGAGCAGGGATTCTCGTTTTCGCTCAGTTGTAGCGAACGAGGGTTCTGTCGATTTAGAATACGATGGCAAATATGCCATCTTGACGCTGAACAACCCACACAAGAAGAACGCGATGACGTGCTCCCTCCGTTCTCCGTTTCATTCCTAGGGAGAAGATGATGGCCGATTTGGCAAATCGGATCGATGAGTTGGATCAGTGGAAGGAGGGATGTGGACTCATTTTGCGAGGCGCAGAGCACACCTTTTGCTCCGGTTTTGACCTGCTGGCGTCGAAGAGGTAGCGACTGTTTACGGATAACATGAAAGATACACGGACGACGAGGACGGCAAGATCGAGCTGAACCTGCTGATGCAGACGAACCTGAACCGCCTCCGTCGCCTGGGACTGGTGAGCGTCTCTCTGATCGAGGGATACGCTATCGGAGGCGGCGCGGAGGTGTCTACTTCGACGGACTTCCGCATCATGACAAACACGGAGAAGAGCTACATCCGCTTCATCCACCATCGCCTCTCCTTGTGTCCGGGCTGGGGCGGCGGCTCTCGTCTCGTGCAGATCATCGGAAGAAAGGAAGCGCTGAAGGTTATGCTCCAGGCGGAGAAGCTGCCGGCGCCGAAGGCCTACGAACTGGGTATTGTGGACGAGATTATCGCTGGAGACGGAATCAAGGCGGCAAAGGAATTCCTCGATGTGTATACGGATTACAACGTGAATAGCACGCGCGCGATCAAGAGTCTTGTTGCAAGTGGGCGACACTACTGCTATTGTGATTGTAGACTGCGAGGCCTCCATTATCACTCCTGAGCTGCTGGAGAGAGAGCGGTCCATTTTCAGGGAAGTGTTCAATTCGCCTTCGAATCGGCACGCGATGGAGAATACGGATATCGTTAGGCGCCATTCTTCGTAATGGAAGGGGTTTCTTCGTGTTGCATTTGCACAAACAATGAGCACACTCACATGAAGAGAAAGCGATAATGTGATTGACAAACACCACGGAAAAGGTCATTGCTGCGAAGCCTTCAACTGCCGAATGTACTGGGCCACATCCTGCGCTGACATCGTTCGATTCTTCCTCGAATACACCAAAAAGCACGCATCCGGCCTTTGGACATCCTTCTCCTCAATTCGAACACAATCTCTATCATTATAACGGATCCATTCGTTCTCCCCGTTCACATTGTCCTTACAGATGCAGAAATAGTGCCCCTCGAAGTCCGTGCCGCTGTGGCAGCTCACGCCAATCAAGTCGTACAAGTACTCCTCGCCCTCCTTCACCATCTCCGGCTTCATGTACGGCTTCATGTCCAGGTCGTACAGCGGGTATAGCACAACCGTGGACACCTTGTGCGTGTACAGCTTGTAGCCTCCGTTCTTGAAGTAGTTGCATCGTGACAGCTGGATGCACAGGATTGGCGGCAGCGAACACAAGAACACGGAGGACGTAATGAACGCCTTCTGTCGACAGCGCGCACACTCTCTACGCCTCACACGCCTCACACACCCCCACTCCTCCAGACTGCTCTTCTTCTTCTCGCACTTCATCGCGTTCAGACATCGCGTCAGCTCGATCTCGCTCTCCTCCTTCTCGCCCTGCTGTCGCGCCTTCTCCATGTCCATCGAGTACAAGAACGGCTTCACCGAGAGCTGCTGGTTCTTCAGCACGCTTCTCCGCAGCGTCTCCTCCTCCTCCGTGCTCTCGATCACCTTCTCGCTCCCGTCGTCCACGTCCAGCACCACGAACACTTCGGGGAGGGTCCTCCAGAAGGTGAAGAACCGATCAATGCGCTGTGTCGCGTGCTCCTTGCGGAAGAAGAACTGGATGAACGGCAGCGGCGGCTGCGTGGCTCTGGCTCTCGCCGCCATCGACGTGTTGAAGAGCGGGATGAAGGGCGGCAGGTCCTTCCAGGAGAGAGGTTCTAAGGGTTCATCGGAGCGTCAGCGCGTACCATTGGGCTTGCGCCAGTCGCGCTCGTTGAGAATGGCGTTGATCGCCTCGTCGAAGGTGTGTGGGGTGTTCTTGGCGTCTTCCTTCACCGTCACTTCCTTCGTGCTTTCTTCTGTGCTGTCTGTGTCTTCCTCCTTCACTGTCACTTCCTCTTCTGTGTCTTCTTCCTCCATCTCTTCACTCTTCACTTCTTCTTCTTCTGTGTCTTCCTCTTTCACATCTTCCTCCTTCAAATCTTCCTCCTCCTCACTCTCTCTTTTCACTTCCACACCCTCCACCTTCACTCTCTTCGCAGAGGGCGCGTTCTCCGCACGCCTCGCCGTCTGCGCGCGCATCATGCCTGCCATCACCAGACGCATCACGCGCTCGATCCGCTTCTGAAACACCGCGATGTTCATGCGATACTCCGTGGTCAGGAAGCTGCTGATTTGAGGTACCACCGCCTCCAGCGGCGTGCTCGGGTAACAGTACATAATGCGCGGAGTGCCCTGGGGCAGGAATCGCGATATACGCGCGCCACCTTCTTGCACGTAGCGCCACACACCGAACTGGACAAGCAGGGGCTGCTGGCCTGCGTTCATTTTCTATGGGTGACTTCGTGGAGACGCGCGCACAATGAAACACAACAGGTAAAACCGATTGCTCAGATAGGGAGCCAGAATGTTGACCGTGTCCTCAGGACGCACCACGAAGGACTTCCGGTCGCAGCGGGAGTACACGATCAGATCGAGGTCGGTGGAGCGCTTCTGCAGATGGATGGCGAGCTGGTCGTAGAGATCGCGACATGTCAGATTGAAGTGCAACCGCAGACAATACTCCTTCTGGCACACTTCCTGGAAACACAGACTCTTTCCTGCCACCTTCTCCATGACAGGGTTCGTGGAAATCACATTCACCATCACCGATTCGGTCATGTCCGGAATGGGAACGATGAGCGAAATGAACGGCTCAAACTGAACACGCTCCTACGCATCACACGCTCCTACAGGACCTACACCGCAAGAACTGCAATTCGTTATGCTGCACTGCATTCCGTACACAGACTTGGAAATCATGCCCGCGTTAAGTGCTAAAAAGTGGTTCCACAGAGACGTGGCGTAGTCCGTCGAAAACTGGTTCTTCAGGAGACCGTCCATCGGTTTGTCTCCATTTTGCATCTCGCTCGACGCGCTGATGGCGCCCAGCGCATAGGTCTACGAATCACTCACCCGACGCGATTCGACGAAGAACTCCATACAATCCGCCTGCTGCTGGTGCGGGAACTGCCGACTGTCCTTCATGCCCAGCTGCACGATGGTCGGGGACACATACTTGACATCCTGCGTCCAGAGGAAGTCCACCAGGGCGCTGAAACAGAGGAGAAAGGAGGGCGTCAATTCCTCGCGCACGTGCACGTTTTTCTACCCGTGAATACCCACTTCAGCAATCCACGAAAACAGTCCTCCGCAGCTTAATCAGCTCATCCGAAACGATGGGAATGTGGGATAGCAGCTAGGACATCAACTCCATACGCGCGAATCGGATACCTGAATGGCCGCATTCATGTAACACATATTGTTCGAGTTGTCCAGTCCGACTCTCCCGTACGACGGGTGGCTCGCGATATTTAAGACATTTGAAGCGTCGACGGACGAATCGACAACCGGCTTAGGAGAAGACCGTTGCTCCTCAGCACTCTCCTTTTCCATATCCCCGCGCTTCCTTCTTCAGTAACGGATACACGAAATGCAGCGGAAGGAAGAGGAACAGAAATGGATCAGTTATGGACGGGAAACCGTTCCACAAAACGAGCCAATTCTGGTGAAACAAACAATCTCTAAAACGGTTCGTAATTGCGTGTTTACTTCTTCTCAAACTTCTTCTGGAGGTACTTGTAGAGCTGCTTGTCGGACATC
>ERZ780157.4353-NODE-4353-length-10831-cov-4.642632_pt1 | contig 10831 bp, 10 predicted proteins | sample MGYA00511169_ERZ780157 | MGnify/ENA primary metagenome ERZ780157 (study PRJEB29588, sample SAMEA1965149) | human gut metagenome | biome: human gut; feature: human-associated habitat; material: faeces | place: Denmark | collected 2008/2010 ...
AATTGTCAAAATGACAATACTGTAATACACGGGTGGATCTTGCTCTGGTTGTAACACATGAATTCATACAATAATAGGCCCAAATGGGCACTTTCACCATTCGAGCCTATATATTATATGTCTTTGGGATAATAGCTTAAAAAGTAACTGTCTAGACCACTTTTTAAACTGTCCACTATCTAGGGTACAGTTTATTTTCAACCATACTATTTTTTATTCTTTGGCTTTATTCCCCAGAATACCACATTCATGAGTATTACGATCAACAGCACAACAGCCATTGATACCCAGAATCCCATATTGAGTCCGAGCCATTCACAAGTTCCAAAAAGTGTCATCCATAATTCTTTCCAATTCATTCTTTCTACCTCCTAGAGCAGTTCGCCATAATAGCGGACATATGCTTTTTTCAAGCTTGTTGCCAGCATCATGTACAGCAGAATACATGGGATCAGATATGCAAAATATGATGCCGGTAAAGCAACAAGACCAAGTGCAGCTCCAAATGGTGTGAACGGAATCACAGTCAGAACTGCAATACCTGTCATGGTAAGCAATGTTACCGGTGCTGATGCACGGCTCTGGATAAACGGAAGCTTTGGTGTGCGAATCATGTGAATGACTAATGTCTGGCTCCACATAGATTCCACAAACCATCCAGCCTGGAACATTCCGATATAACGTGCCTGCATAGTAGCAAGCTCTACACCGCTGTAATGGGCTGCCAGATCATTGAATAAAATGCCTTTTGATACAAATAACGGGCAGAATACAAAGTACATGAATATATAAGTTGTAAAATCAAAAATCGAACTTGTAGGTCCAATCCAGATCATAAAGCTACCCACACTGGAAGCATCCCATTTACGTGGTTTTGCAATAAACTCTTCGTCTACGTTATCCCATGGAATTGCTGTACAGGACAGATCATAGATCAGATTCAGGAAAATCAGATGTACACTCATCATCGGGAGGAAAGGTAACAGTGCCGAAGCAGCTAATACAGAGAACATATTTCCAAAGTTAGATGAGGCCGTCATCTTGATATATTTGATCATATTAGCATAAGTTTTACGTCCTTCTATGATTCCTTCTTCCAGAACCATCAGATCTTTTTCCAGCAGGATGATATCTGCGGATTCTTTTGCCACATCTACTGCAGTATCTACAGAGATTCCAATATCGGCAGCTTTCATTGCAGCGGCATCGTTGATTCCATCACCCATGAATCCTACGGTATGACCGTTTTCTCTGAGAACTGAAACCACGCGTGCTTTCTGATCCGGTGTAAGCTTTGCAAATACCTCTGTTGTCTCTACTGCTTTTGCAAGCTGGCCATCTGTCATATGATCCAGATCAGAACCCAGAAGCATGTTGCGTACTTCAAGTCCTACCTGCTTGCAGATTGTACGTGTTACCTTATCATTATCACCTGTCAAAATCTTTGTTATTACGCCGTGTGCTTTCAATGCCCGAATTGCATCTGCAGTAGACTCCTTTGGTGGATCAAGAAATGCCAGATATCCAATTAGTACCATCTCACACTCATCTTTTATACCAAATGCACCCACCGGAGAAGGATTGCTTTTTTGTGCAATGGCAAGCACACGGAATCCTTTGTCATTCAGTTCGTCTACTGTTTTCAGAATACGCCCACGAACCTCTTCTGTAAGTGGCTGCACAGTACCATCGCACTCAGCAAAAGAACAGATGGAGAGCATTTCTTCTACAGCTCCCTTTGTTACCATCTGTGTCTTTCCCTTTTTATCCTGTACTACCGTAGTCAGACGACGACGTGTAAAATCAAATGGAATCTCATCTACCTTCACATAATTTTCAGACAAATCGAGGAGCTTTGGATCTGCCGCCTCTTCTTCCTCTGTTCTGTGAATGATCGCCAGATCCATCAGGTTCTTATAACCGGTCTGGAAGTAGCTGTTTAAGTATGCATGGCGCAGTACTCTTGTATCATCTTCTCCATTCACATTCAGGTGATATTCCAACACAACCTTATCCTGTGTCAGTGTTCCTGTTTTATCTGTACAGAGAATGTCAATGGCACCGAAATTCTGGATAGAATTCAGATTCTTAACAATCGTCTGCTTTTTACTCATGGAAACGGCACCTTTTGCAAGACAGGTTGTTACGATCATCGGCAGCATCTCCGGAGTCAGTCCGACAGCCACGGAAATACCGAACAGAAAGGCATCCAGCCAGTCTCCCTTTGTGATACCATTGATAAAAAATACCAGCGGAACCATGACCAGCATAAACCGGATCAGAACCCATGACACTGCATTCACGCCTTTGGTAAAGCTTGTCTCCACTGCTTCACCTGCAATCGCAGATGCCATGGAACCAAACAAAGTGCGGTCTCCCGTGCAGACAACCACTGCCGTTGCACTTCCGGAAATTACATTGCTTCCCATAAAAGCAATATTGCTGTAATCGGTGATGCTTTCTTTCTGTGCACATACCTTCGGTGTCTTTTCCACCGGTTCGCTTTCACCTGTTAAGCTTGCCTGACTGATAAATAAGTCTTTGGCATCCAGAATACGGACATCTGCTGGGATCATGTCTCCTGCTGAAAGATGTACGATATCTCCTACAACCAGATCGTCCATAGGAATCTCAATTTTTTCCTGTTCTCTTCTTGTGACGGTGCAAGTAGTTGTGATCATGGATAACAGTTTTTCTGCTGCATTTCCACTTCTGGATTCCTGTACAAAACGAAGCGTACCGGAGATCATAACCATGGTCAGAATAATCACCACTGTTAATGGATCAAAATCTTCCGGTGAACTTCCTAACAGAGAAAAATATGGAAAAACCATATCTGTCATAGTAGAAACAACTGCCAGACAGAAAAGGATTGCTGTAAATGGATTGATAAATGCTCCAGCCAGACGTTTCGCAAGGGATTGTTTCTTCTCATGCGTTACTTTATTCGTTCCATATTTTGTCCGACTTACCACTATATTTTCAGCATCCAGTCCACGAAGTGTTGTGTGCAGACTCTTCAAAACCTCCTTAATCGGATTGGTAGCCGCATGTTCGATGCGGTGGTTCTGCTCGTCACGGATCACAGCTTGCTGTGCTGCCTGCCGAACAGCCATACGATTTTCTTTCTTATTCATTGGTCTTTACCTCCTTGTTTTGCAATTATTTTTTATAATATCGATCACTTTTCTCGATATACCAAAGATCAAATCCCGCCACAATAAACCATGCAACCATAGCAGTCACAAACCAGTGATTTTCAAAGCCTGTCCATAGACCTTTTAGCAGAAAAATCAATCCATTTAATGCAATGACTTCACCGATGTTACGACAAAGCGGCACAATTTTAATCTTCTCTTTCTCTTCCTGCGGCATGTTTTTCCAAGAAGAGAAATGAATATGGCCTTTTCCACATGCAAACATAAAACCGGCAATCGTGAAAATGATACCAAAAAAGATACAGGTTAAATTCATGGTTTTCTTCTCCTTTCATTGATTCCTCTCGTTATGAGCTTATTTATTTTCTGAAGCCTGATAAGCAATTTCACCATCGTAACTGCTAAAAAAATCCAAACAACCACAGATATTTGATACCAGACCTGTATCACCAAAATTTGGTGAGCCGGAAATATAAGACTCACACAACTGCATGCTGCAGTGAATAAAATATAAAGAATGAAAAAAATTATCCATCTTTCACTTTTGATTTTTTTCAACTACAACACCTCCCAACCTGCACTGATTACTTCCGGAAGTTCCAATGCCTGACCAACAATACCTTCCAGAACATTGCTTTTCGGTTTTCCCGCAGAACAATACTTCGCTATGATCTCGACTTTATCCCCCACAACATCTCCACTTTCCAGATGATTCAGATACAAGGTCTTACTGGAATTGCTAGTGATCAGTAAAAGTCTTATTTCCTGTTCTGCATCTTCCTGACAAAGTACTGTGATGCAGTATTCTTTTTCAGATTCATCTCCTACAGCAATCGGATTAAGTTTTCTTGCAAGCGGACGCAGAATCAGATTTGAACCAATCAAAATGCCTGCTGCAGAAACTGCCATTATAAACATTCCTGTGCTGGCAAGAATACCAATTGCCGCTGTACACCAAAGTGTTGCTGCTGTATTCATTCCTCTTACCGTACCGCTGTCTTTAAAGATCACACCACTGCATAGGAATCCAACACCGGAGATAATGCTGCTTCCTACACGAAACACCTGATCGGAACCATAAAGCATTGGAAATAAAGTAAAAAAACTGGTTCCCATACAGATCAGAACATTTATCCGTATTCCAGCTGGATGCCCGGTCAACTGCCTTTCCAATCCGATAAAAAATCCAAGCAACACGGATAAAGAAATTCTTAAAACAAAATCTGTGTATACCATACATACCGCCTCCCTTCGACCTCTTACAGAATACAAAAAAAGCAAGGAGAATCACATGACCAAAATCTTGCGATTTCCTTGCGATTTAGCAAGAACTATGAGAAACACACTCCGCGAGTTTCTCATAGTTATCGCGACAGTCGCCAAGGCCTCGTGCAAGCACGGACTTTGGCTCGTTGTTCGCGTAAATTACAAAAAATTTGGCGGACTGCTTTCAGCCCGCCTGTTTTACACCTTATCATTAAATTTATATCCGATCCCCCAAATCGTAAGTATAAACTTTGGTTCATCCGGATTCGGTTCAATCTTCTTTCGCAATTTTCGAATAAATGCCATGATATTACTGTCATCTAAAAGATAATTTTCAGACCATACTGCCTTATAGATCTGCTCTTTTGTAAATACTTCTCCTCTGTTTTCCGCCAGAAAATACAGGATATCAAACTCCTTAGGAGTCAGGGAAACCGCTTGGCCCATTCTAGTAACGCTCCTGCTTTTCGGATTGATTACTAATTCCCCAATTTTCATCTCATCCGAAAGATTGAGAGATGCAATTTCTGAATTATTTGCAGTGCTGAGCAGTAATGAATTTATCTCGCCACTCACCATATCATAGATACCAGAAAGCAGTTCTTTCGCACTGTCACTTTCTGGTGGTTCTTTGATCAGCTTTTGAAGGAGCCATTCCTGCAGGACAGAATCCATGGAAATAACACTGATATTCTTTTTCATGATGGTTTCCCTCCTTTCAGATCAGCCCATGATATTTCTTCTGATAAACAGTTTTGACCACCGTAGTCAGAAGCATATAGAGTAAGACTACAACAAATAAAAACAGGAAATACATGATTGGCAATTTCGTCAATCCAATAACACCTGCGCTTTTGGTAAAAGTAAGTGAAGTAAAGACAATAATTCCTGCAAAGGTCGTACAAACAACCGGAATGGAAGGACTGCTCTGCACAAATGGTATCTTCCTTGTCCGAAGAAAATGAAGGATCAAAACCTGCGTCCACATCGATTCTAAAAACCATCCTGTCTGAAACAAAGCAACATACTGCGACTGCATCACTGGATCTACCATGTTCAGATACGTTGTATCGCCACACAATAATGGACAGAGAATATAATACAAAAACAGAAATGTCACGATATCAAATATCGAACTAATAGGACCAAAAAATAACATAAATCGTCCCAGCGTCTTTCCGGACCAGTCTCTTGGCGAGAGTGTTTCTTCCTCATCCACATTATCCCATGGAAGGATGATACATAAAACATCATACAGCAGATTCAATAATAAAATCTGCAGAGATGTCATTGGCAAAAATGGTAAGAATGCACTGGCACATACAACAGAAAAAATATTGCCAAAATTAGAACTTGCCGTAATCTTAATGTATTTGAGCATGTTTGTAAATGTTTTACGCCCTTCCAGAATCCCCTGCTCTAATACACCTAAATCCTTTTGAAGCAATACGACATCCGCTGCATCTTTCGCTGCATCTACCGCTGTATCTACTGAAATACCAACATTCGATTCACAAAAAGCCGGGATATCATTGATTCCATCTCCCAAGAAACCTACTGTATGTCCATTTTGCCTTAAAGCAGAAACAATACGGACTTTCTGCCCTGGTGTTAATTCTGCAAATACATGAATATCTTCTACTGTTTTGCCGAGTTCATCGTCCGTCATCTGATCCAAATCTGCACCAGTCAATATGATTTCTGACGGGATTTTGACCCTTCGGCAAATAGATGCTGCCACATCAGCCTGATCACCTGTCAGTATTTTCGGTGTTACCTGCAGTCTTTTCAGAGCCTCCACAGATGTCTTTGCTGTCTTTTTCGGTGCATCAAAGAATGCAAGATATCCCATCAGGATCATATTGTTTTCGTCTGTCGGTATGATCTGATCCTGTTTCTCAATCTTTTTCCGTGCAACAGCAATCACTTTCATTCCATCCTGCAGCATCTCATCCACTACAGAAGCAACACTCTGCATCCCGTTTTTTTCCATCGGTAGGATTTCGCCACGAAATTCCACATGACTGCACCGAGACACAATCTGGGAAATATTACCCTTCATAATAAGCTGGCAATCTCCATTTTTATCTGTCACCAGTGTACTAACAAATTTGCGGGAATAATCAAATGGAATTTCATCCTCTTTCTGATACCGCATAAGAAGATCAGAAAAATGCTGTTCATGCCCAGGCATCGTCTGGCAGGCAAGAATTGCATTATCAATTGGATTACATACACCGGTATGGAAAGCACTATTTAAAAAAGCAAAATCCAATACCTGCCCACTTTCGTTTCCCAGCACATCCATATAGTATTCCAATAGGATACTTTCATTGGTCAGTGTTCCTGTTTTATCCATGCAGAGCACATCCATGCTACCAAATCCTTGCATTGCATTAATGTCTTTAATGATTGTCTGCTTTTTACTCATACTCAGGCTGCCCCTTGCAAGGCAGGCTGTGATCACCATCGGCAGCATTTCCGGCATCAAGCCAACGGCAACAGACAGTGCAAAGGCAAAAGATTCCAGCCACCTTCCACCTGTGATCTGCAATAGTATGAATACAATAGGAATCAATACTGCAATAAAACGAAGCATGACCCAGGCAATAGAGTTGGCTCCTTTTTGAAAAGACTGTTTTTCATCTGGATCTTCTTTCGTAAAACTACCATATAGTGTGTCTTTTCCGACTGCAAGCACAATACCCTCACCTTTTCCACTGATGACAGTTGTTGCCATAAATGCAAGATTTTCAAGTTGCGTCAAGGATTCCGAATTACTGTAACTCAATGCCTGTGCATTTTTTTCCAGGATCGCACTTTCGCCTGTGATCGCTGCCTGGGAGAGAAAGAGATCACTTACTTTGGTGAGTCTCAGATCAGCCGGAACACGATCACCTGCCACAAGCAGAACAATATCTCCAACCACCAGTTCCTCAGCTGGAATCTCTTTCACTTCTCCCGCACGCCGTACGGTAATGCTTTCATGTATCAGCCGGTTTAGCTGTTTTGATGCATTCTTTGCACGAAGTTCCTGAACCAAACGGATTGTTCCGCTAATCAAAATCATTGAAAAAATGATAACCGCAGTCGTTGCATTTCTGGCAAAATTCGATACAAGAACCACATCTGTAGCCAGTGAAATGATTCCAAGAACTAAAAGAATGATATTAAATGGATTGATGAAGGCACGCCGCAGTAGTCGTAACATGGTATCATTTCTTCTTTGCGAGAAACTATTTACACCATACTTCTCTCTCATCAATTCAACCTGTGATTGTGACAGGCCTTCCCCTGATATCTCTAATTCCTGATATATTTGTGATACTTCTCGATAAGCATATTTCTTAATACAACAATCGATCAGTGTAGTTTTAGGCATATAGACTTGCCTCCTTTCTCAATACCGATATATTTATTTTAACATTATCTTAAAAAAACTCCATGCTTAGATTCTTGCTTTTTTCTTGCGATTACATTGATAATTTACTTCTACACCGCACCTCTTTAAAACCAATAAACTCAAGGCCTTTGTTCCGTCCCTTAAACACTGCCGTGACAATTAAAAGCAAAGCATAATACAACAACGTTCTGTTCGATACTAGAAATATATCATCAGCATACAGTTTGAGCGGAAAAAGTCTCATGGTCATGAGCGAAAATGAAAGCAAAATTTATTAGATGGTACAACATACTATGCCTTTAAAATTCCAGTTACATATTCATATTGGAACCTAATCATCTGTTATTTTTATTATAATACTTGAAAAAAAAGAAGCACTCATACAAGCGCTTCTTCTTACCATATTAGGACTTCGACCAAAAGTTAGTGGGCCACAAAGTGGGCCATTTTTCAAAAAATTACATGAATTTATATAGAGTTTTATCCAAGTCGAAAATCCGCTAAATGCTCTAGCTATCAGCATTTAAAGGCATTTAACAACTTATATGGACATTTATGAAACCTGTCTCGTAATAACGATTCCTAATTTCATTTTTATATTTTCCTCCTATGAATAATTTAATCTTACGGTATTTGTCAGACTCATCTTTATTTAAACGAGTCACTTTACAGGTCATTTATTCCCTTTTAACACGGATGAATTATACCACATCAGTTTCCTTTTGTACACACAATCTGACGGGTATATTACCTGTTTGACTTTTAAAAGGAAGCATGGGATAATAATAAAAAATCATATAAAACATCAATATTTCCAAAGGAGAATTGCGATCATGCATAAATCAAAGATTCTATCATTAATGCTCAGTTCTGCTGTCGTGCTCAGTATGGCTGGATGTGGTGGAACTCCATCCAGTACATCTGCCAAAGCAGATCCGACAGCTGCACCGACTCCATCCATCGTGCCTATCATACTTTCATCTGCTACTGCCACCCCAACTCCAACTCCTGAACCAACTCCAGAGCCACCAGTCATCGGTCAGCAGACAGACAACGCAAAATTCATCTACTTTTCCAATGATCTGCGGACGGATCTTAAAGAACTTTATCTGAGGACTTCCGGCAGTTCAGACCAGAACTGGGGATCAAACTTCATTCCTTCTGAAGCATCTATCAGACCTTCCGAAAAAGTCCGTCTGTATTATGGTGAAGAGGATGAAACTTCCGCATCTGCCTCCGGCGATCAGAAAGCATCGAATGAAGATTCGATCTATTACGATATAAAACTGGTAACTTCTGATGGCAAGGCTTACGAGATTTATTCCGTCCAGTTCAGTGACATGGAAAAAGCATCCCTGCTTCTGGCTGCCAATACAGCAACAGCATATCTGAGCTATGTCAGCCTTTCATCCCAAAAAGAAACTACTACCATAGGGAACAAACCTCAGACAGTCACTCCTGTCCCGCAGAGCAGTTCTTCGGATAACAATACAGCTTCCGAAGACACGTCTTACGATGACAGTTCCTATGATAGTGCTCCTGCCCCATCATCTGACACTTCCGGTAGCAGTTCCGACAATGGCGATAACTCTGGCGAGGACACCTCAGATGCAGGTGGCGGGGACTATTCTTACGATGATTCCTATGACTCTGGCGGCAGCGATTATTCCGGTTCTGATGACACTGGTGATAATACCGGAGATAACACGGGAGACAATACCGGAGACAATGGTATGGATGATTCCTTTGATTATTTCTGGGGACTTTTCTGATCTCAGTCCCTGGACATGATCATAAGCAGTTTTCCTTTATCAAAAGTGATCTCCGCTTCGGGGTCTGCAATTTCATTGCTGACCGTCAGCCCACTGTCTTCTACTTTGAGATAATATCCGTTCAGAGGATATTTAAAACCTTTCAAAGTTAAGCCGGCAACATCTCCTTCTATCGGAAAGAAAGATACATATTTACCGAACTGTTCTTCTCTCTTAAGGATCGTTCCGCTCTCGACCAGACACATATAGTTATACGCATCCGCAAGAATGATCTTTACACTTCTTGATCTTCCGAGCATCAGGAGACCGAAATTTGCCATAAGATGGTCAATACGGTTTCCTGTTGCCCCAAGGATCGTGATTTTTTCTATTCCCTGTCCAATTGCATAATTTACCGCTGACTGTGTATCGGAATCATCTTTTTCCGGTTTCAATCGGATGATTTCCGTATGCGCGAGGGTTTCCATATACGCCGCCCCTTCTGCTGAAAGGCTGTCAAAGTCTCCCACTGCCACATTCGGCTCCATATCTGTTCCCATAAAGAATTCCACGCCCCTGTCTGCTGCGATCAGACAGGTCTGCTCTGTTTTGTTTTTTTTCAAAAAATCGAGGGCAAAATCTTTATGGATATTGCCCCCGCTTACGATGATCGTATCTTTCATATTATTCCTCAATTTATTTTTTCGCTGATATCCTGCATCTTCTGCTGGATTCTCTTTACATTTGATTCAAGATCACCATTAAACACATAAGAACCTGCGACAAGAAGGTTTGCTCCTGCACGCATTGCAGTTTCCATGGTAGAATCATTGATTCCTCCATCTACCTGAATGTCTACATTCAGCTCTTCTCTGTCAATGATCTCCTTGAGTTCCTGAACTTTCTCTGTACATTCCGGAATATATTTCTGTCCGCCAAATCCTGGCTGAACGGTCATGATAAGTACCATATCCACATCTTCCAGAAGATGGCTGATATCATTGACCGGAGTTGCCGGTTTGATGGAAACGCCTACTTTGACACCTGCATCACGGATCAGTTCGATCGCGCGTTCCAGATCTTCGCACGCCTCTGCATGAACGGTAATAGAATCCGCACCGCAGTCTACGAAATCCTGAATATAACGCTCTGGTGCACTTACCATAAGATGCACGTCAAAAAACATCTTTGATTCTTTGCGGATAGAACGGATCACCGGCATTCCAAAAGAGATGCTCGGTACAAAATCTCCA
>ERZ780157.4355-NODE-4355-length-10827-cov-3.256962_pt1 | contig 10827 bp, 10 predicted proteins | sample MGYA00511169_ERZ780157 | MGnify/ENA primary metagenome ERZ780157 (study PRJEB29588, sample SAMEA1965149) | human gut metagenome | biome: human gut; feature: human-associated habitat; material: faeces | place: Denmark | collected 2008/2010 ...
TTCCCCAGCCGGTATACGATGATAAAGATATTGAGAGCTTGAAGTATATTAAGTCTTTCTTATCTGTGCCAATTTTGTTTGGTGTTATGCCTTTAGTTAGTTATAGAAATGCTAATTTCATAAGAAATGAACTTCCGGGTATTACTATTCCAGACTGGGTAATAGATAAATTTAGTATGGATATGTCAAAGGAAGAAGGAGAAAAGGTCGGTCTTGAGATTGCCTTTGAAATTATGGAAAAGGTAAAGAATATAGCAGATGGGTACTATTTTACAATTCCGTTTAACAGATTGTCAATTTGTGAAGCTTTATTAAAAAAATGTTGTTGATAATGTGTAAATATGCTATACTATAAGACGGAACTGAGGGGAAGATTATGGAAAAATTAAGAGTAGCAGATTTGAATTTGCTAATTGACTATAAATATGATACAATGAAAAAGCAGTGTCCACCGTATAAAGCTGACTTTGAAAAGCCTAATTTAACTATTAATATTCCGAAAGAGGAAATAATTAGACTTCAAAAAGAAAATCCTCTTTTGTCTTGTGATGATGTGGAATATGTTTATACTGGTGCGGCATTTTATGAGGCTTTGTTACACTTCAATGGTTTTATGCTCCATAGTAGTGGTATTGTGAAAGATGGACGAGCTTATTTATTTTCTGCAGACCCAGGTACGGGAAAATCAACACATACAAGCCTTTGGCAGAAGTATTTTGGCGAAGATGAGGCAAAAATCATAAATGATGATAAACCGGCCATTAGACTTGTAGACGGAGAATTGTATGTATATGGTACACCTTGGAGTGGGAAAACGGATAAAAATATCAATATGCGTGTTCCTATTGGGGCTATTGTGTGCTTAGAGCGTTCAGAAAATAATTGGGTTAAGGAAATTACACCTAAGGAAGCAATTCCGTTTATATTGCAACAGACAATAAGACCAGAAAATAAATCTGAAATGATAAATCTTTTAACTATTTTAGATAAGGTTTTAAGAACTATCAAAGTTTATAAAATGGGTTGCAATATGGATATGGAAGCAGTTGAGGTTAGCTATAACTCAATAAAGGTGGAGGAAAAGTTATGAAAATAAAAGAAGGTTATTTACTTAGAGAAGTTGCAGGTAGCAACATTGTTGTTCCTATTGGAGAGGGCGAATTAAACTTTAGTGGTGTTATTACACTTAATGATGTAGGTGCTTTTTTCTGGAGAAATCTTGAAAAAGGCTGTACAAAGGAAGAACTTTTAGATTCTCTTTTAGCTGAATACGAAATTGACAAAGAAACAGCCAGTAGCGATATTGACGAATTTGTAGGAAAGCTCAAGGAGGCAGGTTTACTTGAGTAAACAAGTCAGACTGCAACAAATGTACAGTGTAATGGAAGAAATGCTCAATAGTGGGGGAACTGTGAACTTTAATCCCAGAGGTTATAGTATGTGTCCTACATTAAGAAATGACGGCGACAGAGTAGTTATAAAGAAAACAAATTCTTTAAAAAAATACGATTTGCCGTTGTATATAAGGCCTGACGGCAGTTTTGTACTTCACAGAGTTATTTCAGTAAATAAAGACGGTACATACAATATTTGTGGTGATAACCAATGGGTTATTGAGCACAATGTAAAGCATAGTCAAGTTGTAGGCGTAGTTACCACAATAGAAAGAAAGGGCAAAACCTTTTCTGTAAATAATCCACTATACAAAATTTATGTTGTTTTTTGGGTAGCTATAAGACCTATTCGACATATTTTATTTGGTGGAATAAGAAAATTAAAGAAAGCAATAATGAAAAATATAGGTAAAAAGAATATATGAAATTAACAAGAATAATAGTTGCATTAGTTATTAGTTTACTTTGCTTAATTCCAACTGTTTCAGCATATTCAGAAAAAGTAATATCTCTTGAGATTGACGGTACTGTTATCAGAACAGAAGTTCCTCCAACAGTTATAGGTGGGAGAACTATGGTACCTGTAAGAGATATTTTTGAAGCCTGTGGAGCAAATGTTACTTGGGACCCGGCTACAAAGAAAATTACTGGTAGTAAAGGTGGCAAAAATGTTGTTATGCAGGTTGGTAGCAACAAACTGTATATGAATTCCAGTGTAGCTACGATGGATTGTACACCAGTTATTATTGAAGGCAGAACCCTTGCTCCGGCTAGATATGTAGCTCTTGGCTTTGGAGGGACTACACAGTGGGATGCACTAAATAAGGTTGTAGTTATAACAGGAGTAACTACCCCAACAGTTGAAACTACAACTGAGATGACAACAACTACAACAGTGATTACTACTACAGAAACTACAACTGAAATGACAACAGTTGCTCCTGTAGTTGTACCAAGTAATGAACCATCTGATGAAATTGTAAAGGTTGTCAGAAATGATTTGGAGCATGCCTTAGGCACATATTCTCTAGGCTCTTATGAAACAGCAGGTAGATTTAAAAGTAATACTATGAACCAGATTATGAAAAATTGGGATTCACTAGCTACTACAGATTTAGACAGGAATTATGTTGCATCTGCTAAAAGTCTGTACTATACTATAAATTCTTTTTATAGTACCTTGGATTCAGTATATGGTAATGCAGAATATCCAAAACGCATACTTAGTTTTGGTGATATAATGAGAAGTTATAAGGCTGACGGCAATGTAATAATAGATAAATTTTTTAAAACGCGAAATGCTGAGGAAATAACTGCTATTGTTTCAGAATTGTCACAATTTTCTTCTAAAATGGCGTCTGATATACAATATCAGTATGAGAATAGTTGATATAGTAATTTAAAAAGGAGAGTTTATAAATGAAGATTAATAAATTAGTTGCAAGTTTACTTGCTGTGTCTCTTTTAGCTTTTCCAGTTGTTCAGGTAAGTGCTGATGAAAACATTAGTCTTACTGTTAATGGTAAAAGCGTTGAAACTCAAGTACCTCCTACTATTATAGACGGTAGAACAATGGTACCTGTAAGAGATATTTTTGAAGCCTGTGGTGCAAAAGTAAACTGGGATGCAAATACAAAGACTATTACTGGTGAAAAGGGCAATACAACTGTTGTTATGCAGATTGATTCAAATATGCTTTTTATAAATGAAAAAGTTACTGAAATGGACGCAACACCGGTTATTATAGACGGCAGAACTCTTGCTCCGGCTAGATATGTAGCTGAAAGCTTTGGTGGTATTGTTGATTGGAACGCTGAAGATAAGGTTGTTATGATTGATGTTGATGATTCTGATGAAGATGTGACAGAAACAACAACAGAGGAAACAACTGTAACAGAAGAAACTACAGAAGTAACTACTGTTACTGAAACTACAGAGGCAACTACAGTAACAGAAACTACAACTGTTGCAGAGCCTTCAGATATGATAGTAAAGACTGTAAGAACTGATTTACAAAAGGCGATTGGTACATATTCTTTAGGCTCATATGAAACTGCTGGTAAATTTAAAACTACTGTAATGAAGCAGACTACTGACAACTGGGCATCAATGGCTACTACAGCTGTTGATAAAAAATATGTAGCTGCCAACAAAACTCTTTACTACAGAATTAATAATTGCTATAAGGTTATTGACGAACTTTACGCAACAAAGAAGTATAGTAGTAAATTATCTGATTTAAGAAATATAATGGCTGAGTATAAAACAAAGGCAAATGACATTATAAATGAATCATTTAAGACTAGAAATGCTGATGAGATAAATAAAATTTCTAATGAAATAGCTACTTTTGTTAATAATATGCGTACAGAAGTAAAGGTTCTTGCAGACAATACTTGATAAAAAAAGGACTGGATTTAATTTCCAGTCCTTTTTTTATAGTGAATCGGAAAGATAAATCCGATGGCTTGTTTACAAGCCACATTTTGCAAAGCAAAATGTTCTGACCATGTTGAAATTTTAGCATATTTTAAATTCATAATACAAAATAAATTTAAACAACAAATATGTAATTTATTGATGATGAAAATAATATTATGAATAAAAATAATATTAAACTTGCAAAAGGGTTGATTTTATTGTGTTGTTTGTTGTATAATATGAAGGATTTATTAAATTTTAACGGAGGAATTAAAAATGAACGTATGGACAATTTTAGCATTTGTTCTCTATTTAGGTGCAATGCTTTATATTGGCTTTCTTTTTTCAAAAAAGTCCAATAATGTCGGCGATTACTTTTTAGGTGGTCGTGGTATGGGTAGCTGGCTTACAGCTCTTTCAGCACAGGCATCAGATATGAGTAGTTGGCTTTTAATGGGTCTTCCAGGTGCTGTTTATTTAAGTGGTCTTGGAGAGGCTTGGATTGCAGTTGGTCTTGGTATTGGTACATACCTTAACTGGCTTTTAGTTGCAAAGCGTCTTAGAAATTATTCTTATGTAACAGGTGATGCAATTACTATTCCAGAATATTTCCAGAACAGATTTAATGCAAAGTCTACAGCTTTAAGAGTAACTTGTGCAATTATTATCTTTATTTTCTTTTTGGTATATACAGCATCTAGTTTCAATGCTGCTGCAAAACTTTTACAGACTGTTTTTGGTATTCAGTATCAAGTTGGTCTTTTAATTGGCGTTGTTGTAATTATGGCATACACATTTATGGGTGGATATTTTGCCGTTGTATGGACAGATTTCTTCCAAGGTATGCTTATGTTCTTCGCACTTCTTATTGTGCCTATTGTTGCCTACGCATTTATTAAAGCTGATTTTTCATCAGTTGTAAGTGAAATGCCGGGCTATATGCACTTCCTTAAAGAATCTGACGGTAGCACATCTACATGGCAGTATGTAGTATCTAATCTTGGTTGGGGTCTTGGTTACTTTGGTATGCCTCATATCCTTGTAAGATTTATGTCTATTAAGTCAAGTTCAATGATTAAGAAGTCAAGAAGAATTGCCATTGTTTGGGTTATAATTACACTTGTTGCATCTGTTGCAGTTGGTGTGTTAGGTTATGTTTACTTGTTCCAGACAGAAGGTACAGTATTAGAGGGTGCTGCATCTGAAACTATATTTATGGTTCTTGTACAGCGTCTTACTCCAGGCTTTATTGCAGGTATTCTTCTTTGTGCTATTGTTGCAGCTATTATGTCATCATCTGATTCTCAGATGCTTGTTACAGCTTCTGCTATTTCAAATGATATTTACAAGACTATTTTCAGAAAAGAAGCAACTGATAAGGAACTTTTAAGAGTTAGTAAGATTGCCGTTATTGCTGTTGCAGTTATTGCTTTCGTGCTTGCACTTAACCCTGATAACTCTGTAATGAATCTTGTAAGTTATGCGTGGGCAGGTCTTGGTGCTGCTTTCGGTCCAGCAATGATTTTAAGTCTTTACTGGAATCGAATGACAATGAAGGGTGCTTTAGCAGGTATGGTTTCCGGTGGTTTAGGTGTTCTTTTCTGGAATACTTGCCTTACAGAATCTAGTCCTATTTTCGGTAGCAAGTTTGTTATCTGCGATACAGGTCTTTACGAACTTGTACCAGCTTTTATTCTTTCAGTCGTTGTTATCGTTGTAGTTTCTTTAATTGATAAGAAACCAAGCCAGCAGGTATACGATGAATTTAATAGAGTTTGTACTGAAAATTTTGATTAAAAAGTTTATATAAATTTAAGAGTCGAGTCTATGCTCGGCTCTTTATTTATGTTTAGAATTGTGTTATAATTTCTTTCGAATGTAAATTTTTAAGGTGAAATTATGGATAAATTAAAAGTTTTAAAAGATGTATTTGGTTATAGTAGCTTTCGTGACGGACAGGAAGAAATTATAGACAGTATACTTGAAGGCAGAGATGTATTCGGAATAATGCCTACAGGTGGTGGTAAGTCTATATGCTTTCAAGTTCCGGCACTTATGCTTGAGGGCATAACTCTTGTAGTTTCGCCTTTAATATCACTTATGAAAGACCAAGTTGCTACTTTGGTACAATCTGGTGTAAGGGCAGCATATCTAAATAGTTCTCTTACTTTCAGACAGTATAACAAGGCACTTGAAAATGCCTATAATGGCGTTTACAAAATTATATATGTTGCTCCGGAAAGACTTTGCACACCGGAGTTTTTGAAGTTTGCAAATACTGTAAATATTTCAATGGTTACAGTTGATGAGGCACATTGTGTTTCTCAATGGGGACAGGATTTCAGACCTGGGTATTTGAAAATAAGTCAGTTTTTAAATTCCTTAGACAGAAGACCTAGAGTAAATGCTTTTACAGCTACAGCAACAGACAGAGTAAAAAAAGATATTATAAAGCTGTTGGAATTAAATAAGCCCTATATGGTAAAAACTGATTTTGACAGACCTAATCTCTATTTTGCTGTGGAAACTCCTAAAAGTAGGAAAAAGGCTGTTTTGGATTTTGTAGCTGAACACGAAGATAGCTGTGGTGTAATATATTGTCTGTCAAGAAAAAATGTAGAGGAAATATGTGAGCTTTTATGTGTAAATGGTTTTAATGCTACAAGATATCACGCAGGTCTTGAACCGGAAGAAAGAAAGCAAAATCAAGAAGATTTCATATACGATAGAAAAAATATTATTGTTGCTACAAATGCTTTTGGTATGGGTATTGATAAGGGTGATGTGCGATATGTTCTCCACTACAATATGCCAGCCAGTATGGAGGCATACTATCAGGAGGCAGGACGAGCAGGTCGAGATGGTGATAAATCAGAATGTGTACTTTTCTATTCTCCTCAAGATGTCAGAGTACAGCAATTTTTAATAGACCAAGACAGCGAAAATGAAGAATTGACAGAAGAAGAACAGAAAATAGTAAAAGAAAGACAGCGAGAAAAGTTAAAAGAAATGACTTTCTATGCTACTACTGATGACTGTTTGCGAGCTTATATGCTCAGGTACTTTGGAGAAAAGGCAAAGGGAAAATGTGATAATTGCTCTAACTGTAAAGGTGAGTACGATACTTACGATGTTACAAGAATAGCAAGGTCAGTAATCAGATGTATTGATGACTTAGACGAAAGATATGGTACAACAGCTATATGTGAAGTTCTTACAGGACTTGAAACAGACAGAGTTATAAGAAATGGACTTGATGATGAAATTTCCTTTGGTTTGCTATATGATGTGGAAATATCTGAAATCAGGAATGTTATAAACTACCTTGTAAGAGAAGAATATATTACGCAAACTGACGGAAAGTATCCTATACTTACACTTAATTATAAGGCTAGAGAATTTATGAAGAAAGACGTAAAAGTCAATGTTAAAGTTCGTAAGAAGAATACTGTTAAGCCTAAGTTTGTTAGAGAAAAGACTGCTGATAGCAACTTGTTCGAACTTTTAAGACAATGCCGTATGAAGATAGCACAGCAAAAGAGAGTGCCGGCATTTATGATTTTTACAGATGCGTCATTAAGAGATATGACAGTAAAACAGCCTACAACAGAAAGAGAATTTCTTACTGTTAGTGGTGTAGGTTCAGCAAAAATGAAAGCCTATGGCAAAGAATTTATGAATGTAATAAAACAATATAAAAATAGATAGTTTAGGAGGGGCGATAATGTCTGCTAAAATAAAAGAAAAAAAGATTGATTTAGTAGCTTACTGGAAAGGACTAACACTGGGCTATATGATGCTTGCGTGGATAGTGTTGGTGTTTTTTCTCAGATTTAAGGAATGGATATTAATACCGGCATTGTTGGTGTACTTGCTTGCAAGTGCCATTGTATGCAATGCTTACGTTATAGGTATGATTGGAAATATGTATTACTTCTTGAGAGAACCGGAAAAGGCAAAGAAGTTCTATACTATAGCTGTAAAGAAAAATACCAGAAATGTAAAGGCACTTTATAACTATGCTCTTGATGCTCTCCACGAGGGTAGGGCTGATGAAGCATTACCTATATTCCAGAGAGCTGAAAAGTTAAATGTAAAAGTCCTTTTTGATAAACTTATACCCCTTGCTGTTTCAAGCTGTTATTGGGTGCTAGGGGATATTGATAAGGCTATTTCTACTATTGAGGATTTACAGAAAAAGTATAACTATATTAACCCTAATACACTTACTACTCTTGGCTATTTCTATATGTTAAAGGGTAATTATGAAAAGGCTATTGAATTGACAAATAGTGCATTAAAGGATAATGAGGAATATGCACCGGCTTGGGATAATTTGGGTCAGATATACTATAATCAGGGGGATTATAAAAAGGCTTATGAAAATTTCCAAAAGGCTGTCAGCTATAGAAAAAATATGGTTGAAAGTCTTTACTATATGGCACTTTTAGAGGAAAAAGAGGGCAATATTGAAAAAGCAAAGGAATATCTTGAAAAGGCTAAGGGTTGTTATATTTCAGCACTTAATACAGTAAAGAAAGAGCAAATTGAAGAAGAATTGAAAAAGTTGGAAAAATAAAAAATGTGGAACTTCGTAGTTGTATGGAGTTCTACATTTTTTATTATGAATCGGAAAGATAAATCCGATGGCTTGCTTGTCAAGCCACAAATTAACGAAGTTAATTTGTTCTGAATTCTATTAAAGATTTTCTTTAATTTTGTTGATGATTACTTCATATTCTTCATCAGTAAGGTACTTAGGTGGATTTACATTCATTTCAAAAGTGCCACCAAAGCCGTAGCCGTCCTTCTGTTTTGGAACAATATGAACGTGAAGATGAGGAAGTGTATCACTAAACATACCATAATTTACTTTTGCTGGATTAACAGCAGCAGTAATAGCCTTACCTACTCTCTGCATATCCTGAATGAAAAGAGCTGATTCTTCAGGGCTAAGGTCAGTAAGCTCAACACCGTGGTCCTTGTAAGCTATAACGCATCTGCCATAGTAAGTCTGTTCTCTGAAAAGATATAATTTAGTTACACCTAATTCAGCAATAGGTATCATTAAAGAATCGAGTTTTTCTTTATTTTTGCAATATAAACAAGTATCTACAGTTTCCATTTTGCAACCCTCCAAAAAATAAGTATAATACAATTTTTATCAGAAATAGAACTTTCTATTCTGAGAAAATAGTTTTAAAAATTTGTCTGGAAAATAAACAAAAATTAAAGCTATTTAAACAATATACATAATATTATAATTGTCAATCAATGTTATAGACAGGAAAATATAAATTTGATATAATTAATGCAGTATGTTGAGGAGGGTAAAAGATGAAAAAAATATTTCTAATATTTATGCTTATGGGAATAATGATTGTTTCGGCAGGGATTCTTGTAAGTGCTAAAGATGAAATGGGTATGGTCGTAAATGGAGAAAATGCAAATATGAAAATTTCTCCTAAGGTTATAGAAGGAGTTACTATGGTTCCTTTTAGAGAAACTATGGAAACTTTACAGGCTAAAATCACTTGGGATGCAGACACAAAAAGCATTAAGGCAGTAAGAAAAAATAAATCTGTTTCTATACAAGTTGGAAACAATGTAATTAAAGTAGGTAATCAAGATGTAGAATTGCCATCTTCACCAGTTGTGGTTGATAATGTAACTTATGTACCTTTGAGAGTTATTTCAACTGGTTTTGGTTGTAAAATAAGATACGATGCTATAAATAACAACATTGTTATTACTGATACAGCATTGGCAAAGATGACTACAACAACAAAGATGACAAAGGCTACAACTACTACTAAGGCTACAACTACAACAAAAGCAACAACAGAGGCAACAACAGAAACAACAACTATAAACTATAATGATAGTATTATTCCTGGGGTTTCAAAGGCTTTACATAAAATGGTAATTCAGGATTTAAGATTGGCATTAAACAACTATTCTCTTGGTTCTGCAAATACAGCAACAAGATTAGCTAATAGTTACATTAATAGAACAACTAGTAATTGGTTAGGTATGGCAACAACTCCAGAGGATAAAAAGTTTGTAGCAGCAGCAAAGGGTGCTTACACAAAGTTAGCTCAAACTTGTAGAAAACTTGATCAGTACCAAAATACATATGGTAAGTACAATGGAGCAAGAAAAGAGCTTATAGATGCTAAAAATGATATTATTGATGCTATAGATGCTTGTGGTATGGCAACTTCAGTAGATGAATTTACTAAAAAGACAAATAATATTACAACTATACAGAATAAAGCTGCAAAGGCTATGAATGATATAAGAAAGAAAAATGCCTAATAAAAAAACTGAAAGCGAAATTGATATGTGTCCAGATTTCTGGGTACATATCAAATGCTTTCAGTTTTTTTATATTAATCATTATTACCATAGCTATAACTGCTACTGTTGCTATTACTATTTCTGCTACTACGACTACTGCTATAGCTACTTGAAGTATCATCATCGCTATTGCTAGAGCTTGCAACCTGTGCAGCACCAACTTCAATCTGTTTTGTAACTGGCTGTGAAATGACTTTTTCACTCTTTTGAACCTGTCCAGACTGTTCACCGTTAATATATGGTATTTTTTCAATAACCTGTTTTTTACCTTCCTGTCCAGGAGTAGTAACCTTTGAATAGCCAACAGGCATATTGTAATTCTTTGTTCTTACAGCGGTAAAGTCTATAATTTCTTCTTTTGTAGTTGTTTTAAATGTTCTTATTGGAAGAACAGGAACATTAGAAGTTACTGTCAATTTCTGACCGATTTGCAAGTTTGTTTTTGATTCAGCTGATATAGAAGGATTAGCCTTTAATAATTCAGCTTCTGTCATACCGGCATTTGATGCAATGGAAGCAAATGTATCACCGGCAACTACAGTATGAGTTCTTGTAACCTGCTTAGTTTCAGAAAGTTTTTCCACTGCTTGGTCTACAGTCAATACGTCTTTGTTATCTACAAAGACATTGGCTGTTCCAATTTGTATAGCAA
>ERZ780157.4356-NODE-4356-length-10826-cov-2.380188_pt1 | contig 10826 bp, 9 predicted proteins | sample MGYA00511169_ERZ780157 | MGnify/ENA primary metagenome ERZ780157 (study PRJEB29588, sample SAMEA1965149) | human gut metagenome | biome: human gut; feature: human-associated habitat; material: faeces | place: Denmark | collected 2008/2010 ...
GACATTCTGCTGGCGTCTTCCGCCGCCGTAATGTCCCCCGCCCCGCCGCCGGAAAAAATGCGCAGTTCCGAACTGACCCTGAAAAAAGGAATGGAGCTTCCCCTCGGGCGTCTCGCAGAAATGCTGGTGGAGATGGACTATGACGACGAACCGGAAGTCACACAGCCCGGAGAGTTTTCGCGGAGAGGCGGCCTGATTGATATTTTCTCTCCGGCGCAGAATTATCCGGCGAGAATCGAATACTGGGGCGATACCATCGACTCGATCCGGCAGTTCACCCCCGAAACACAGAGTTCGGTCAGGGAAATTTCCGAGTATAAGCTCATCATGCGTTCCGGTTCGGAGGAGGAGGGCGAATCCGACGGAAAAAGCGACTTTACCGATTATGTCCGGCTCTTTCAACCGATGATCCTGCGCGTTTTCCCGGAGGAAAGCCGGAAAAGCCTCGAACGCTTCTTCGATCCGCCGGTTCTTGACAAATGGGAAAAACTGAAAAGGGACCCCCTCTGGAGCAATGCGGTACAGTTGCTCGATGTGGCGGAAAGCGCCAAACTGCCGCCGGATTCCGCCATGCAGTGCCCCGTGTTCCCATCCTCCCGGCACATCCTGCACATGGTTCCGCAGGGAGCCGAGGAGAATCTTTCCGAACTGGTGCGCCAGATCAGTTCCAACCTCATCCGGCAGCTTGCAGACGAGTCTTACAAAATCTCCATCGCGGGAAGAACCGAAGGCGATCTTCTCAGTCTCAGGGACTGGCTCAGGAACGAAGGGCTTGACTCTCTCGAATCCATTGAGTGCATCCAGGCTGAGGTACCGTGCGGGATTTTCCTGCCGGATGAGAATTTCGCACTCTTTTCCGAGTATGAACTTTTCTCCTCGCCGCGGCGTCTTCTCTCCCATAAGACAATCGTGCCGGAAATTGAAGACGATACCGGGGAACAGGTCCATGACACGATCGAAGAAGCGGTGTCCGCCGATATGGAGGAAGGGGATTACGCGGTTCACATCAACTACGGCATCTGTATCTACCACGGTCTGAAAACGATCCATGAAAAGGACCGTTCGTATGAGGCGCTCGACCTTGAGTTCGACAACGATTCCCGTGTCTATGTCCCGATCTGGCAGGCGCACTGCGTTTCACGTTATATCGGCTCACAGAAAGGAACCGTCAGACTCAGCAGGATCGGCAGCTCCAAATGGAACAAAATCAAAAGCGAAGCCGCAGGCTCCGTCCGGTCGCTTGCACTTGACATGCTCCGGATCCACGCAATGCGCTGCCAGGCAAAGGGCTGTTCGTTTCCGCAGGACGATCTTCAGCAGAGACTGTTCGAAAAATCCTTTCCGTTCACCGAAACCCGGGACCAGCTCCGCGCCGCGGAGGAGATCAAGCGGGATATGGAGTCGCCGCGCCCGATGGACCGTCTGCTCTGCGGCGATGTCGGCTACGGGAAAACCGAGGTCGCGATGCGGGCGATCTTCAAATGCGTCATGTCCGGAAAACAGGCGGCGATTCTCGTTCCGACCACCGTTCTTGCACAACAGCACTATTACAATTTCCTGGAACGGTTTGCGGAATACCCGTTCATCATCGAAACCCTGAGCCGCTTCAAAACCAAAGGTGAACAGGCGATGATCGTCGAACGGATGAATGAAGGCAAAGTCGATATCGTCATCGGCACGCACCGTCTTCTCCAAAGCGACGTCAAGTTCAAGAATCTGGGGCTGGTCGTTGTCGACGAAGAACAGCGGTTCGGCGTGGTCCACAAGGAAAAGCTCAAAAACCTGCGGACCACGGTGGATGTACTGACCATGACCGCAACCCCGATTCCCAGAACGTTGTATTTTTCGATGTCCGGCATGCGGGACCTGAGCACGATCATGAGCGCTCCGGTTCAGCGGCTTCCCGTTCATACCGTCGTTTCACAGTATGACGACAGCATCGTAGCGGCGGCCAGCGCGGCGGGCAGGTTTACTATCTTCACAACCGGGTCGGCTCCATCGACGAAACGGCGGAACGCCTGAAGGCGCTGGTCCCGCAGGCGAAATTCGGAATCGGGCACGGACAGATGAATGAGACGGAACTGGAGGATGTCATGAGCTCATTCATCGAAGGCAGGACCGATGTACTGGTCTGCACCACGATCATCGAGTCCGGGCTTGACATCCCGAATGCCAACACGATCATCATCGAACGCGCTGACAGGTTCGGGCTCGCTGAACTCTACCAGCTCCGGGGACGCGTCGGGCGCTGGAGCCGCCAGGCATATGCGTATCTGCTCCTGCCGCGCAACTCCATTCTGACGGGCAACGTCCGCAAGAGAATCGCGGCGATGCGCAAATACACCCACCTCGGTTCGGGATTCAAGCTTGCGCTGCGCGACCTTGAGATCCGCGGCGCGGGAAATATCCTCGGCGCAGAGCAGAGCGGACACATCAACGCGATCGGCTTCAATCTGTACTGCCAGCTTCTCAGGACCGTAACCTCGCGGTTGAAAGGCGTGGAAGTTTCCCTGAAGAAAGAATGCAATGTGTTCATTGACTTTGTGGATTACTCCCTGACGACGGTCGAAGGCAAAATCCCGGCGGCGTTTCCGGAAGAATACATCAATTCGCCGCGCCTGCGCCTGGACGCCTACCGGCGCGTGGCGATGATCAATGATCTGACAGTGCTCGAAAGTTACCGGCAGGAGCTGCAGGACCGTTTCGGCAGACTCCCCCGCGCGGCTGAAAATCTGTTTGTCTGCGCCGGAATCCGGATCATCGGAATTCTTGCGAACCTTGATTCGATCTCGTGCGCCGACGATAAAATCATTCTGGAAAGGGCGCATGAAATTCTGAAACCGGACGGAAAAATCCCGCGTCTGCCCTCAGGTACAAATCCCGATTCGAAGCTGCGCTTTATGAAGATGCTCCTTGAGAAAATTTTCCTGAAAAAGTAGCATTTTTATTTGTATTTATAGAATAAGGCAGTATTTTAAAAAGCGCAATCTCAATGGGATTATGAAGTTTCATTAAGGTTTGCAGGCAAGGCAGTTAGGAATGCCGGAAAACAGGCTTGCGCACGCTGAAAAAATGCGGATGGAACCGTTCCTGGTTTCCGGTTGGGGTTCTTATTATAAATTCTGAATAAAAATAAAATTAGTCTGGAGAGTTATCAATGACAAAAAGAGATCTCGTGGTAAAAATCGCAGCGGACACCAATCTGATTCAGAGCGATGTCGCGAATGTCGTTCAGAAGACACTGGATTATATCGCGGAGGAACTGGTTGCCGGAAGAAACATCGAACTGAGAAATTTCGGCGTATTTGAAATCAAGGTCCGCAAGAGCCGCAAGGGACGCAACCCGAACAAGCCCGAAGTGACAGTGGCGATTCCGGAACGTGTCGTCGTCAAGTTCAGAGCAGGGAAAGAACTCAGAGAGCGCATTGCGAAACTCGTTTCTCAATAATTGCTTTATTTCTTTATTAAGCTCTTGATATAAATGCGCCTTGCTGTTATTTTACCGCAGGGCGTTTTTTTTTAACACCTGAAGTTGTTGACCCAGAAATAGAGAAAGATTGTATCATGTCCAAGATTTCGACTCCGCCGCCGGGAACAGGCGATATTTTCCCGGATGAGGTAAATTCGTGGCTCGCCATCGAAAACGCCGCACGCCGTGTATTCGGCCTTTACGGGTATGGAGAGATCCGCACCCCCATTTTTGAATATACGGAAGTGTTTCAGCGCGGACTCGGAGACGAAACGGAAGTCGTGAAGAAGGAGATGTACACTTTCGAGGATCGCGGCGGACGCAGTCTTACACTCCGCCCTGAGGGAACCGCGGGCGTGATGCGCGCCCTTTCCGGAACCGATGCAATGAATGGTGTGGAAACCCGTGTATTCTACATCGGCCCCATGTTCCGCGGGGAAAAACCCGCCGCAGGGCGCCGCCGCCAGTTCCATCAGATCGGCGTGGAAAACGCCGGGCGCGTCGCTCCCGCTCTTGACGCCGAGTGTATTTTGTCCCTGACGCAGTTTCTTGAGGAGATCGGCGTCGGCGGCTTCAACCTCATGATCAATACGCGCGGCGTGCCGGAAGACAGAAAACCTGCGGAAGATGCTTTGCGCGAACATTTCAAACCGGTTATTGATTCCATGTGCGACGACTGCAAAAGCAGGCTGGAACGCAATGTCTGGCGCATTCTCGACTGTAAACAGCCGGAATGCCAGGCGCATATCGCTTCCGCACCCGATGCGGCATCGCTGTTTGCGCAGCCGTCCCGCGATTATTTCAACCAGGTCTGCGACATCCTGACCTCTCTCAACGTCAAATTCACAGTGGAACCCCGTCTCGTGCGCGGGCTCGACTATTACGTGCATACGGTTTTCGAGCTCACCCATTCCGGACTCGGAGCTCAGAATGCGATTGCAGGCGGCGGACGCTATGAACTCAATCTGCCCAGTTTCAACAAACCCGTGCACGGCGTCGGTTTCGCCGCGGGAGTGGAACGCCTGCTGATCGCCCGGGAAGCTCTCGGCGTCAAGCCGGAGCCGGTCCGGACGCCGGATATCTATCTGATCTCTCTCGGCGCGCGCGCTCTTTCATTCAATTGGAAACTTGCTTATGAACTGCGCCGCAACGGTCTCTATGCAGCCGTCGAAGCCGAAGAAAAGAGTATGAAGTCCCAGATGCGTTCCGCGGACCGCCTGAAGGCGGCGAGGGTTCTGATCGTGGGAGATTCCGAGCTGGACAGCGGGACCGCCGTTCTCAAACAGATGTCGGACGGCTCCCAGCGCCAGATCGCATTGAATGCAGTAAAGGAAGAATTGTTCAAATGACGACAAGCCGGATTTACAACGTAAATATCGCCAAGCAGTACCCGCTCCCCACTCCGCAGGAGATTCTTGAGGAACTCCCGCTGACTTTCGTGGAGACGGATACCATTTACAGATTCAGAAAAGAAATTGAAAACATCATTCTCCGCAAGGACAGCCGTATCCTCGTCATCGCGGGCCCCTGCTCCATCGACAGCATTCCCGCGGCGCTGGAATATGCCTCCGCGCTGAAAAAACTTCAGCAGAAAGTCTCCTCGAAAATGGTGCTGATCATGCGCGCCTATTTTGAGAAGCCGCGCACAACGCTCGGCTGGAAAGGGCTGGTTTACGATCCCGACCTCGACAGCTCCTTCAATATTGAAAAAGGGCTCCGCCTTTCCCGCAAGCTCCTGCTGGAACTGGTCCGCATGGAACTTCCCGCAGCGACCGAATTCCTTGATCCGATCATGCCGCAGTATTTCGCTGATCTCATCACATGGGCGGCGATCGGAGCCAGAACCGTGGAGTCCCAGACCCACCGTCAGCTTGCCAGCGGGCTCTCCATGCCGGTCGGCTTCAAGAATGCAACGGACGGTTCCATCAATGTGGCGATCGACGCCATCCGCACCGCGCTTGCGAAACACTCTTTCCTCGGCATCATCAACGACGGGCGCACCGGAGTGTTCAGCACGAAAGGCAATAAATTCGGGCACGTGGTCCTGCGCGGCGGGCAGCATATGCCGAACTACGGTTCGGAGAATGTCGCATTCGTGGAGCTGATGAAGAAGCTGAAACTTACGCCTTCGATCATCATCGACTGCAGTCATGCAAACTCCATGCGCAACCCGCTGAACCAGCCGAAAATTTTTGATGACGTCGTAGAGCAGATCCGCGGGGGGCAGACGGCGATCAGCGGCGTGATGCTGGAAAGCTATATCAAGACAGGCCGCCAGGACATCACCTCCAAAGGCAAGATCATCCCCGGCGTCTCCCTCACCGATCCGTGTCTCGGCTGGGCGGAAACCGAAGCGGCGATTCTGAAAGCATATGAAAACCTGCCGTAAGGCATTAATGAAACGAAAGCGGAGTCATGGCAAATTCCAATAATATCATCAGAAAGTCACAGGACGAACAGGCAAAAAGAACTTTCTTTTTCCTGCCGATTCTGGATTCCTATATTCTCAGGGAATTCATGATTCCTTTTTCGATTCTTCTTTTTGCTTTCATTTTCCTGTTCCTGATCGGCGATGTGTTCAACGATCTCGGAGATTTTCTCGAACATAAGGCGTCCTTTATGCTCGGCGTCAAATATTTCGCCTACAAAATGCCGGGAAACATCCGTTTCGTCCTGCCGATCTCCGTCCTGCTGGCGTGTATGTACACGCTGGCGAACTTCGGGAGAAATCGTGAAATCACCGCCATGCGCTCCTCCGGGATCTCGCTGGTGCGCTGCGGCTTCGCTATTTACTGCGTGGGATTTGTCGTCATGCTCGTGAATTTCTGGTTCAACGAGCAGGTGATCCCCTACTCGGAACAGCAGTCCACGATCCTGATTGAAAAACTGAAAAATCCCAAGTATGACGAACGCATGTATAAAATGCTCCAGTACCGGAGCAGCGACAAACTCCGCGACTGGCTCTTTCAGGACTTCGATCAGGATGGAATTCAGCATGAAGTCATCCTGAAGAAATATTATACCGGCGACGACGGCAAAAAGGTTCTGGACTGGGACCTCCGCGCCGCCGAGGCTAAATATGTGGACGGTCAGGGCTGGGTCTTCAAGAAAGTGGTCCGCACGCCTTATAATAAACGGTTCTTCCTGCCCGGCAGCCCTGAACGCATCGAGGAACTCAGGATTTCCGCGGAGGAAATTCCCGAAAAACCGGATGACATCGTCAACGCCGTCAAACCGCCTGAGGAACTCTCCTCATGGACCATCTACCACATGCTGACGGACAACAAGGCGATGGTGGCTTCCCTGCGCGGCATGTATGAGACAATCCTTTACTACCGGCTCGCATTCCCGACAGTCTGTTTCCTCTGCGTTTTCCTGGCGCTTCCGATGGCGGCGAAGAACGAACGCGGCGGCATCTTTCTTTCCATCATCACGGCTGTCGTCGTGATCGTGGTCTACCAGGTCATGACGGAAATCTTCCTTGTTCTGGGCAAACAGGGCATTGTCCCTCCCATCGTAGGCGGACTGACTCCGACCGTGGCATTTCTACTCTACGGCTGGTTCTTCGTGATCCGCAAGGCAGGATGATTCAGACCGCATCTTGGTCTTGATCGCATAAGGGAAATGTGCCGACAACATGGCAAGCGCTTTCGCTTTGTCCACGTCGGACAGTTTTTCCATGATTGCAATGATTTCCTTTTCCACCGGCGGGCGTCCGTGATCCATTCCCAGCGGCAATACCACCAGATCGGGAAACAGTTTTTCCATCGTCTCCAAAGGCAGGCGTTTTGTCTTTTTTCCGCTGATAATGCCGCTGATGTAAGATTGATTCAGCCCCACTTTTCTTGCAAAAGCGCTTTGCGAATCCCGCTTGTTCCTCCAGCACAACAGCCGTAATGCGTCCTTGATTCTATCACTGTTGGTCATAAAAATTCCTCCGAGAAACTATTACGGCTGAAATGAAAAGTTGAAAATATTCTACGAAAAAAGCTTGACTTTCTATCTCCATTAGTACATTTTATTTCTATTAGTAATAAACCTAATAAAAAAAGATGATGTATGAGAGAAAAGTTTGAAAGCAAAATCACGGAACCGATTCCGGTCTTTGTTGCCTGCGACAGAAAGTATCTGCCTCACGCAACCACCTTATGCCTTTCCATTCTCAGACATACTAGACACCGGATTCTCTTTCATGTTCTCCATGACGGGTCACTACGTTCCAGAGATGAAAAACTGACCGGAAAAATTCTATCGCAATATGAAAATCTGGAACTTGTTTTCAAAAAGCTGGATTCCCCTACGGAGTTTCGGACATGGACAAACCGTTTCCCTCCGATTGTCTATTATCGCCTGCTGATTCCCTTCCATTTCCGGCAGTATGACAAATGTATCTATCTGGATTCCGATATGCTTGTCAACAGTGACATTTCAGAATTATATGAAACAGACCTTCATGGACGTTTCTTCGGCGCCGTACCGGATTATAACTGGATGGAAAGTTATCAGAAAAATGAAAAATTATATGGTAAATACGCATCCATCGGACTTCAGGAATATTGCCGGCAGATCCATCTGCCGCATCCGGAGCATTATTTCAATTCCGGCTTGATTCTGATGGACTTGAAAGCAATTCGTTCCTCCGGTCTGGAACTGCTGAAAACTGCCTGTGCTCATGCCGGAGAAGATTTTCTGCTGCCGGACCAGGACCTGATGAATCTTTATCTTTCTGAAAAAATCCTGCCTGTTGCCCAGGCATGGAACTATCCAATAAGGCATCTGAAAATGCCGGAAGCAAAAATCTACCACTATATCGGTAAACCGTGGCATAATTCATCGGCAGATGCCGAAAAGGCGTTTTATTGGAATGCTTTAAAAGAAACGCCCTATTTTTATCAAGTCCGTGCAGAAATGCTGATATATGAAATTGAAGCATCAATCAATAGTAATTGGCGTTATGCAACAGACAGCCTTATTAAGGCAGGTTGGCGCTTTGGAAATGCATTTATAAAAACATTAAGGTTACGCTTTATTTCTAAATAATGATAACGATACATTATAATAAATATGCCGTTCTACTGTTAATCACAGTTTGTCTTGTTCGGAAATATATAACCTTGCCATGGAAAAAATTATTCCATTTCCGAAAAACTATCCTGATTATGAAATACGATGGGTTAGGAGATTTAATCATTTGGATTCCCTATGCGGATATCATCAGAACACATTATCCAGCGAAAGACTACCATATTTCAATATGCTGTCTGGAACAGAACCATAAATTTATAAAACAACTTGGTATTGTCGATTCCATTATTTGTTTTCCATGCTATAAAAATAAATGGCAATGGTTATTGTTGAGGACTTTATTCTATTGTCGCTATCACTTTGATATTGTGATTAATGCGGCATATCCTAAAGATATTTTCCTGCCCTATCGTCCTCAAAAATCATGTACATTATACCTTGAACATTGGAATACAGCATTTCAAAAATATAATAATTTTGAAAAACTGATCCCAATGAAGGATATGACTATCTATGAACGGTATGATGCCATTTTGCAATATTTAAAACTACCACTTCCATCCGTAAGAAATAATTTTAATATTTCCATTCAACATTTTCCGTTGGATACAAAAGACTATATAGTCATATGCACAGGAGCAAGTGACACAAAGAGATGCTGGGAGGAAGAAAAATTTGCAGAGCTGATTAATCTATTGATTTCGACAACAGGAAAGATGGCGGTTCTAGTCGGCATGAAGTCAGAATATGCAAAAAATGAAAGAATAAAATCTATTTGCAAGCATCATTCAAAGATCATTAATCTCGCAGGAAAGACAAGCATCATGGAGTTGTTTTCTGTTATTCAGAAAGCGGAGTTTCTTGTAAGCAATGAAACCGGTACGGCTCATATCGGCGGAATATTGGGAATTCTGACTTTTATCATTTGCGGAGGAGGAGACTATGGCAGTTTTGTACCGTATCCTCCCGATATAGAAGGCAAAACAGTTTTTTCTATCTTTCCCGCAAATCATGAATGTTTCCGATGTGGTTGGAGTAATCCGAACTGTATTCAAAAAGAAATATATCCTTGCATTTCTGCTATTACAGTAGATCAAGTGTTTACGACAATAGAAACCCACTATAAAAAAATACCTGATTAAATGAATACAGCCATAAAGATTGAACATCTGTACAAATACTACACGATTCCCCGCAGCAAAGGGAACATGGGGCTCCGGGAAAGGACTTTCGTCGAGCTCCTCAATGACGCATTCGGAACCGGACTGCTGAAAAGGCTCAGGCATCCGCTGAAACCGGATGGAGAGGGAAATGCCGAAGAAGTCTTTCATGCCCTGGAAGATGTTTCCTTTGAAATCGGGAAAGGCGACCGGGTCGGCATCATTGGACGGAACGGCGCGGGGAAATCAACCCTGCTGAAACTCCTCTGCCGCATCACGGAACCGACAAAAGGCAGAATCATCATGCGGGGCCGCGTCGCAAGTCTGCTCGAAGTCGGGACGGGATTTCATCCGGAGCTCAGCGGACGGGAAAACATCTTTCTGAACGGGGCGATCCTCGGAATGAAACGCAGGGAAATCAAAAAACGGTTCGACGCAATCGTGGATTTTTCCGGTGTCGAACAATTCCTGGACACTCCCGTGAAACGATATTCCAGCGGCATGTATGTAAGGCTCGCCTTCGCCGTCGCCGCGCATCTGGAACCCGATATTCTGCTGGTGGACGAGGTTCTGGCGGTGGGCGATGCGGAATTCCAGAAAAAATGTATCGGGAAAATGGATGACATTTCAAAAAATCAGGGACGCACGATTCTGTTTGTCAGCCACAATATGGAGGCGGTCCGCCGGCTCTGCAACAAGGCGGTTTATCTGCGGCAGGGACGCTTGCAGTCGATCGGCCCGATTGATGACGTCTGCCGGGAATATGAAGATTCCGCCTCGTAACGGGGAAAGTCGGGCACAGCCTCGCGGTTCCTCCCTGTTTTCCTGTCGGAATATTTGTAATCGGAACAGGTTGCAGTATATTATGCAGTTTCATGATTTTTTTTGGTAAACACAACTATTCCGGAGAGATATTATGTCTGACTCAGAGATGCCGAAAGCATACGAATCCTCGGCCGTCGAGGAAAAATGGTATTCCTACTGGGAAAACAACGGCCTTTTCCACGGCAAGCCCAATCCCGATAAAAAACCGTATTCCATCGTGATCCCCCCGCCGAACGTGACCGGCATCCTGACCATGGGGCATGTTCTCAACAATACGCTTCAGGATATTCTCGCGCGCTGGCACAGAATGGAAGGCGATGAAGTCTGCTGGTTCCCCGGAACCGACC
>ERZ780157.4357-NODE-4357-length-10824-cov-3.033708_pt1 | contig 10824 bp, 17 predicted proteins | sample MGYA00511169_ERZ780157 | MGnify/ENA primary metagenome ERZ780157 (study PRJEB29588, sample SAMEA1965149) | human gut metagenome | biome: human gut; feature: human-associated habitat; material: faeces | place: Denmark | collected 2008/2010 ...
TGGTGGAGACGGACGAGGAGGCGTTCGCGAACCTCCCCCACCTTCCTGATCATGAATTGAAGCAATAGAGTAACGTAATCATCCATTTATTGTTGGTGTTTGTTATGAGTAGCGAGAGGGTTGTGATGGATAACGAGATGACTGATGAAAACTGAACAACTACAATCCAGAGAAGAATGAAAAACAAACACAAGTATAAATGATCTTTGGGACAGATGTCCACAACCACCGTCTGCATGTTGTGGATGTCGTGTAAATGATGCTCCACCTCCTCCTTCACGCTCAGCACCTCCTCCAAGCTCAACTGCTTCTCCACCTCGAGCTGCACCACCGAGTGCAGATGCGGTCCCGCCTTCCTCGCCAGCACGTTCTTCACCGCCACACGGTCCGCGTACTGGGAATCGATCGCCTTCCCGCAGACGTCACGAATCCTGTCCAGCGTCTTCGCGTCCACGGAGAGCTAGCGGTGAATCCGTCGATTCGCGCCTACGTCGACCATTTCGCCGAGCGACTTCCAGCCCACTTCGCAACCAGTCTCCAGCACGACGGCACCTACCGCGATGCCGGCAACGGGATCCATCCACGGCAATCCGATGAACTACGCCATTACCTTCATCGCGAGCACCAACTCTTCCGGAGAGACCGACCAGCGCCACGATGGCAGAGAGCGCGTCCACGCGGTGGTGCCACGCATTCGCCTTCAGCACGCTGCTGTCCGTCTTCACGGCGATCTTCATGGTCTGGCGGTACAGCCACTCCTTCATACCGACGGAGAGCACCAGAATGCCCACGCCCATGCTGTCGAGGAGCGTATTATTCGCCGTAAGCAGCTCCATTCCGTGCGAGTGCGTGGAGGCGACTTGCGCCGCCGCCTGCACGGCTTCTGGATGCGGGAAGTACAGAGACGACAGCAGCTCATACGCGTTTCGTGAAGGAAGCGATCCCTCAAATGCGAAAGGATATGTGCGAGAATACGGCACAGGACGTGAAAATGAGGATGCCGGAGACGAAGAGACTCGACACCTACGTTCTCAGGGGAGAAAACCGCCTACGGTTTCCAGCTTCCCGTATCCGTAGATCCACTTCTTGTTGGGCGGACGGCGACTGTAGTTCACGGTGCCGAGCGTCACAAAGTCGGTGATCATGTCGGAGAGGGAGTGCGCCGCCTATCCATGAGAGAACGGGAGTATGGATACGTCGGCAATCACAGACGAGGAATTCATGAGGACGCCCAGCACTGCCTTCGTGCCTGTCAGCACCACGTTCATCCCAAGTCCCCAGTACGTCACCTTCTTCATCTCCTTTGTTTGCATGATGGGATCGTCCAGTTCTGCGCCGTGATCTCCGTGAAACCGCCTCGTCACCTGCTCGTAAGTGTAGAACGGATATCGATTACGCAACAGTGCTTTGACGATAACGGATTTACGTAGTAGTTTCTCCTCTGGAGAAAACAAGCCGAATCAGCAGCACGCGTACTGCCCCCTCGTACGATGCAACACAGCACGACGGATGCGCGAGGAACACTTTTGTTACCGTTTTGAAGGATTCGGATCATGATTAATGAAACACAGAAATGATAGCTCGAAAACGCCCCGATTTCTGGAGCGATTTGTTGCAGGAGAGATCGCATCCGTCGCGTGATGATTCAGCCATTCAACCACGCTCTGATTCATGTGGAGCATCGTAAGCTGAGCGTAGCGTCTTGCCGTTTGCCTTAGTCCCAGGTGGATTATGTCGCGCTATCGTGCCTCCAGAGGAGCGTCAGTCACCATACGAAAGCGTTTACGACGTGTCTCTTCGGCTCCCCTTCTGATGTGTCGTCCTTTCTCGACGGATTGTGCAGTGACCGTTGCCAGTAGTTCGTCACGCCCTTTTGTTATCGTGTAGTCACTCGCACAGTGTATCGGAGGACAGCATCGATCTGTACCCATTTCCGTTTTTCACGAATCAGAAGGACTTGCTGGTTTTTGATACGACGCATGTTGACGCTTCGAACTTGTATTCTCTTGTGTGCTCTTCGTTCGCCCATTATGACGTAGGATTTGACGAAACGGTTTTGTTCCGCCTTCTGCAACTGCGTTGTGCTGTTTGTCCCGTTTTCCAGAGACCAAGCGTCGTATGAGGCGTGCTTCCACACCTACCTTCATTCTCTTGGTTTCATTCTACCGTGGAATTGATGCGTAGTATCGATTCACGAGAAATCACTGCTGATTTTGCACACCAACGTGCCTCCCGGCGAATGCGACTGGACGTTTGAAAAGACGACAAACCGCTTCCTCGCCACGTGGCCATCCAGTATTTTGCACGCGTTTCGTGCTGTGATCGCCGTGGACATTCCCATACACAGAAGAGAGAGTCCTCAGGACGCCTCTCCTTCTCCCGTGCCGCCAAAGACGGGCTATCTGAACATCCAACACAAGTGCTCGTTCCCCTCCCCGACCGCCGACACGAGGAACGTCTTCGTGGAGCAGGCTTGTCTGGCACTGCGCTCTCTCATCGCCTCTGCCCCCAGCTCCCTCCCATCGACGCGGACACTCCTCGCCCACCTCCCCTACGCCATCCCTCTGCTGAACACATCGCCCCACCTGACTCCGTCCACGCTGGAGAAGACGCTCTTTGCGTCGCTGTCGCTGCCCTCGCAGTCGGTTCGGTCGTTCGTGACCACGCTGTGGGAGGCGATCACGCCGCTCCCCTCCATCTCCTTCTCGCACAGCCGCTTCCAGGACGACTACTACTTGCGCTTCTACAACCGGCTGAAGCTGTGCGAGTCGCTCTTCATTCGCTTCGTCGTCGCCACCTATCGCCACAGCGGATTTGAGGTACTCGCGGGAGGCGACCAGCGCATGCTCCTGCACAACATCCACAAGGTGATGCGCCGCGAGCTCGAGGCGTACTTGCCGTGCTGCGCGTGTCTCGCCATTCGCACGGATCGGGAAGAGGGAGGCGTCATGAGCGTGTACAACCGGAGCGCGTATCGCAACGAGAGGCAGACACAGCCGTTGTGGTGCGGAGTCGTTGTGATGTCTAGTTACCAACTGTCCTGTATTCTGGCGCAGAAGCAGCACGACGGTCATCAGTCCGTGTTCGTCGCTGATTACAGGTGGGCGCAGAGAAGGGCTGTTGAGCGTAGAAAGTGGCTTCTTCACCATCACGACCACTACACGTGGCGAGGGGACTACAAGAAGCCGGGGATCCAGGTGCTGGACGAGGAGGAGTTCCGCCAACGCGTGCTGGAGGAAGTAGCGATTCCGGACGCGGAGTTCGCGCTTCGCCTCGATTCGCTCGTGCGCGAGGGCTCCACGGTGCGGCAAACGCTGCTGCGTTGCGAGGAGGAGGACGTGGAGCGAATTCACGAGGAGGACGCCTACGCTGTGTTCGTGCCCTACTGCTGCTGCTGCTGGAGACGGATGGACGCTGCGGTGGTGCGGAAGGAGGGTTTGCAAATGACGGAGGAGGACGCGATGCACTTCAGCGCGATGGACACGGAGTGGTTTGCGGAGTCGGTGTACCTCGTTCGGTGCAGTCGCTGCCGCGCCAACGCCGCTCCTTCTTCATTCCACTTTGCCTCCACGTTTACTCCGTTTGCGATCGACGGCGTTCCTTCGCTCTATCTTCCCTCTCTGCAGAACGACCAGATCTGTCCGCTGTGCACGTGCCTGCTTCATTACTTCCAGGAGCCTAAAGAGACGAAGACGGTGGAGAGGCCGCAATGGCACTTGAGGATACCTCCTTCGGAGAGAGCGCGAGTGAGGACGAAGCTGGTGAGCACCATTCGGTTCATGGACGAAAAGGTGGGTGCTGTGCGTTTGGGTGACGGTATAGTTGGAGGAAATCAAGAAAAGGAGGTAGTGTAGTTGATCGTGTTCCGTTTCAGTTTGTTACAGTAAATAAGGGACATAGGGGCCAGGTGTCCCGATTGTGTGAAGCGCTATTAAATGGTTGTAATCGCTCCTTCTACGGAGATCGCTTTGCATTTAGCTTTTGAACTCGCTCGCGTGAATAACTCGCGGCACCTTTTCAATCCCTTTCTTTCCTTTGTGTACCTCCACGAGAAGGAGTTTATATCGGATTATGAGGGCGCGAGTCATCTCAGAAGACACTCAACAGGCCATCTGGAGAAGAAGCTGGTGACATTTCTGATCCAGATGTCCGCTTTTCATTGCACGCATTTTAACTGTCACGTTGCTTCTAATATTATGGTGCTCCTTGGCTACGAATCTTACCAGCTGAGAAGGCATCGTTTCAGGCAGAAAGTCGAGAATTATCTCCGTCAACAGCGCCGCGAAGGCGGCTCTGTTCCTCCGTCAACCCGAACTGGCATCACGCTGAAGACGCAGTTATCGGATCCTCTGAAGGGCTCTTCTCCCAACTCGTCAGACAGTGACGCTTATGACGGAGTGAAATACGCCGAGGTGGATTCTCTGACTCCGAGAAAGGGTATCCAGTATGGGAAGAAGTCCAATCGCTTCGACTCCGGTTATCTGTTTGCTACTGCTGATAAGGATACGGACTATGTGGATGAGGGCGTAGCAGTCCCGCAACTCGTCTTGTAGTACTTGTAGTACTTGAGTTGCATGCTCACCCTTCGCTTTGCATTCGTTTTATTTCAGGTGTTATTTGTCCACGTTTAACAGAGTCTGTTTTACCCTTTTCTTGTTTCTTCGACAAACCACGCTATACTACAGCGACAAAGGAATCTAAAACACCCCTGACCACATTGGCTCTCGACTCCACCTTCAGGTCTACTCCTAACGAGCGCAGCCCTGTCCTACCCTCTGCGTACAGCAGCCGCAGCTGGCTCGCGATCACGGGAACAAGCGTGCTACGAATGAAGCCCTCCGCCAGCACGAACTCCATGTGTCTCGGGAGAACGTACGTCTTTCCGTCGAGCAGTGCGGATAGGCAGACCAGGTGCGTGAGATAGGAGAGAGAGTTCTTCGGAGAGAACATGGCGACGGAGCTGTGCTGTCTCGTCGCCACGATGATGTCCGTGATGCGCTGCTTCATTTCCAGACTGATGAAGATGCGGGACGCGTTGAGCTTGATCTCCTTCAGCTCATCCACGCTGAAGCGATAGTACATGTTTCTACGCGTTATGACGCACTTTCGCACACACCGCTTCAGCTCCTCTTCGATCTTCTCGCACGAGAGACCGTTGTGGAGATCTTCGGTCAGCTTGGCTTGGTTCTCGACCAGTCCGAGGAGATTCCAGATCGACAGCTTGCTCCTGTCCGAAATGTTGAGGGGAATGCTGATGTGGAAGGCGTTGAGGTAGATGGGATCCATCGCGAGAGGGTAGGTGAGCGCGATCTTCCTCTCGGCAGACCTAGACGGAATGCAGTGCGGATATGAATACGGATAGGGAAAAACGGTGTACTGAACGGCCACCACGCAGCAGAACATGCGGTCGTGGGGAACCAGGAGAACGGTCTAGGCTGAATGCAGAGACGGTGGGATACGTCAAAGAAGTAATGCTGAACACTGGGCGGTGCGATATCCAGGTGGTACGCGACGAGGATGGAGCACTTCCCGTGACTGATTTGACTACACTCGAACGGGGAACAGAAAGATACTCCACGATGGTCTTGATCTCTTCGACGGTGGTAGACTGCGTGAAGCAGATGGACTTGATGAGCGCTCCCTTGATCACCGCGTTCACGGCTCTTTCGAGCACCTTCGTCGTCTGACGCGAGTACTCGAGATTCAGACAGTCCGCTGGCGATTTTTCCAGTTGGAAGTTCATTTCCAGCAGCAGGTGCTTCTCGAACACGAGGCACTGAACCAGACACCACTGGAAGTAGCATCGCTCGTACAGGTTCCCATTCTCGAAGTAGTCCTGAATGTCGCCCTGGAACAGATCCTCTTCCATTCTGTGTGCGGGAAATCCGACTGTCCTCATCGATGAAACTCCCGTCCCTTTCCTTCCCATGTTTGCTTCGATGCTGCACCGTTTCTGCAGTCGGGCGTTTGCGTTGCAGAGACGTGGCGTTTCTCTCTCCCAAGGACATCGTTTGCCGGTCCGAGGCGTGGGTTGCTTCCGTTTCATCTGATTTCCATAGTTATCTGTTGTGTCAGCGGCGCCAACTCACTTCGACACAAAAGTATCGACTCCCATTTACTACGTGAATGGCGAGCCCCATATTGGTCACATGTGCTATTTCTTTCTTCCTCTCACCTGCAGATACAGCTCATCGTTTGCTGACGCGATTTCGCGGTGGGAGTCGGTGAAGGGCAAAACGGCGTTTCTGACGACGGGGACGGACGAGCACGGACAGAAGGTGCAGAGAGAGGCGGAGCGGCGGAAGATGGAGGTGAAGCAGTACTGCGATTCCATCGCCTCTTCCTTTCGTGACGAGCTGTCCCACTACTCCCTGTCGATCGGCCGGTTTATTCGCACCACCGATGACGATCACGTTTCTGTGCCACTGCGTTTTCCGAGTGATGCGTAGCGCGTGAAGGCGGCGTGGGAACAGCTCATGAAGAACGGCGATCTCTACGAAGCGGACTACAGCGGCTACTACTGCCGATCGGACGAAGCCTTCCTGACGAGCAAACAGGTGTACGAAAAGGACGGGAAACTGCTCTGCAGAGAGAACGACAACCCGGTGGAGATCGTGAAGGAGAAGAACTGGATGTTTCGGTAATGACGGGAAGTGCGCGTGACGCGTAGTCTCCAGAAGTACAAGCCAGATTTGCTGAAGTTCCTGCAGACTCATCCTGAGTGGGTGAATTCCTGAAAAGGGATGTGATGTGCAGATTACCCCGAGCTCGTTCCAGCGTGACGCCGTTCGCATGATCGAAGAGAGCGAGCAGGACCTGAGCGTGAGTCGTCCCCTGTCGCGCGTCCCGTGGTCCATCCCGGTGGACGACAAGACGGGCGTGTACGTGTGGATCGACGCGCTGACTAACTACCTGACGACGAGCGAGGGACGGTCGTTCGACCGCGTGATCCACGTGTTCGGAAAGGACATCCTGAAGTTCCACAGCTACTACTACCCCTGTTTGCTGATGGCGCTGGGTGCGTTCTGCCGAAGCACGTGACGAGTAGACCTGCCGCTGCCTTCGACCCTGATTTGCCACAACCACTGGACGGTGAGGGGCGCGAAGATCAGCAAGAGCAAGGGCAACTACGTGCCGTTGAAGCAGCTGCGCCAGTTCGTGCCCGGGGAGATGATTCGCGGGTTTTTGCTCACGGAAGACACGCTGCATCGCGACGGCGACTTCTCGACCGAGGTCCTTCTCCGCAGGACGAGCGAGATGGCCGACGTGTACGGGAACCTGCTCATGCGGTCGCTGGGGAAGGCGATCGCCAGTCCCGTGCTCAGCCGAGCGGACGCGCTGGAGCCGCTGTGTGTGTGTGGCGCCACGAAGCAGCGACTGGAGGAGCTGGTGAGCGAGGTGGCGAAGAGGTTGGAGTGAGTGGAGAGGGTGAGACGCAGATATGACCGTTTCGCGTTCTGCGAGGGCTACGAGCTCGTCATGAACGAGCTGAAGGCGGTAGTCTCCGTTGTTTCTCCGTGACGTGAAGATGAACCTGCTCTTCAACGACCAGCATCCCTGGACCTTGGCGAAGGAGGAGAAGAGCGTTCCTGCGTTGTGCTCGATTCTGTAACGGGTGCTGGCGAGCGTGAGGCGTAGAACGGAGGTTTGGGAGTCGCTTCGCGTGTGCTCGATTCTGCTGCAGCCGCTTCTTCCCTCCCGTAGTCTCTGCGATTCGAGTTTACTGTAGACGCGGCGAAGGCGCTGCACCTCCTCTCTCCCGCGTATGACGAGAACGCGATCACTCCCCTGTCTGCGATTGCGTCCAAGCCGCTGGACCTTCACTCCATGCGCTGCTGCTCTGAGCGGCTCTTCAAGAAGCTGTCCAAGACGGAAGAGGCGCGTCTTTTGAAGCTGTAACGTGGTTGTCCTTTTCTCTGTTTCTTCAACTTTCACTGCGTGTGTGGAGCGCATTTCTCGCGCAATAGCGTTCTGTGCCGTTCGATAGCGGGAGAAGAGAAGAGGCGAAAAAGGGTGGGGGTAATTGGGCTGTATAGGAGTGAAATAGAGACCTCCCCATTCCCGGATTCTCGTTGTTTTGTGTTCCCCAAGGAGGTGTATCTCCACACCGCGCCCAGACCGTGCAATAGAGAGAACGCAAATGGGGGAGGCGTGAAATGGGCTAAGAAACGGGGCATCATGCCTTGCACATTGAAAGCGGGAATTTTCATGTTTTCGCGGACCCGCGTGAAATCAACCGCATTGTCGAATCACTCAATTATCTGAGCTATTCGAGACATGAAAACGAGTCTAATTGCTCTTGCGTTATTATGGGCTATTGGTACGCTCAGAACCGTCGGGAGTGACGATTAGGAACATCCATTGTCTGTTCGTCTAACCAGTATACGATCGAAATTCACCGCATCTACACGAGTAATGCGGAGAAAGAGACGCTCGAGATTTGGATGGACGACTCCATTACTGGACAGAAGGTGTTCACTGGCGTCGGCGCCGGTAGAGCGTATCAGGAAGTGATCTCCGAGTTCTGCTGGGACCAGAGAAGCTACATTTTCAAGCTTTCCTCTACGTGGATTGTGTTTCCCATGTCTCACGAATTAGCGACACCAACGGATGGGCCGAGGGCTCCTACTTCTACGTCCTGTCGAACGGAGTGGAGCACATGCGCGCGACGCTGACGGGAGCGACTGCCAAGGAATTGACCTTGTCCCGTGCGGATTTCTCCCCGGCTGTGACGTATAGTGGTCTACCTCGTCCCCAGCGTCACTGCCTGGAGATACACGGCCACTGATCCCGGCAACAAGGGTTGGACCCAGTCTCTCCCCTCCTGGACCTCCTACACGACGGGCCAGTTCCCCACTGCCAGTTCGACTCGCTACTACGCCAACACTGTCACCGTGACCGAATCGTTCAAGAGCAAGGCTGTTTGGGAAGCTTTCGTTTACAGCGCTGGAGGCTTCATCCTCTACATCAACGGCGAGGAGGTGGACCGCGTGAACCTTCCTTCGTACCCGATCGCCGCCGCTCTCACTCCTAGAGCCAACGTGGGTCACAACACGCTCTGCCTGGTCGAGCCCCCCGCTCCCTCCTGGCACCGCGTGACTCTGCCCGGATACAAGTACAATTCCACCTCCTACCTCCTCGTGGCGGTGGAGATGCACCCCTGCACGACCTCTCCCGTGGCCGACGAGTTCAAGGCGATCGTGCTGCCCTCCGCTCTGGGTGCGTGTGCGTTGAGGACGTAACGTGTAGACGGCGTGAACCGCCTGGTGAACGTGAACGTGAAGAGCGAGGTGGACGGCGCGGCCGTGGGCGAGCCCTCGAACATCGTGGACGGTCTGTCCTCCACGTACCTCAGCGCGACGGTGCCCGCGGACAAGGAGCTGGTGATCACCTTCGACCTGAACTCCAACCGCGACTGGTTCAACCGCTACTCGATCCAGTCCGCCGCCACCAACCCCGCGGCGGACCCCTCGGAGTGGCAGTTGCTGGGCAGCTTCGACGGCGAGCAGTGGTACCAGCTGGACTACCGCACCAACGAGGTGTTCAGCGAGCGGAAGCAGACGCGCGAGTTCGCGCTGAAGGGCCAGCTGTACTCGTTCGCGCACCTCCGCTTGATTCTGAGTAGGCGCGCGAGGCGAGGGTGAGGTGTAGAGGACCGCTTGGACGACGAGTCCACCACCATGCAGATCGGCGACGTGCAGGTGTACGCCGTGGACGATGACTCGGCAAAGACCCTCACCTACGGCTCGAGTTACGTCGCCTTCTTCGCGGACTTCGGCGACACGGTCGACATGTCTCCCATGTGCGCGGGCTACAACGACTTCTCGATCACGCCCGCTCTCCCCGAGGGTCTCTCCTTCAACACGATGAACGGTCAGATCCTGGGCGCGCTGGCGCTGAACATGGTGAACGAGACGGTGTACACGGTGAACGCCACCAACGTGATGACGCAGGCCAGAGAGCAGGTCTCCTTCACGATGTCGATCCGCAGTAGGTTGGCGGTGTGGCGGTGTGAGTGTAGCGTGCGACCTGAGCACGAACGCGATGGTCGAGCTGCGCAAGTACAACGTGCCGGGCAGCAGCAAGGACTACGTCTCTCTTGACAAGGACAACATGTACATCACCGGCATCTCCGGCGAGGACGCGGAGAGCGTTATCGTGGACCGCCTCTGCTTGCAGCGCAGCCAGTACAAGCTGTCGCTGCGCTCGCTGTCCGGCGAGGGCTGGAACGAGGGCGCGTACCTGGAGGTGTACGTGTTCTACGACACGAAGAACTCGATTCTGGTGGGCCGCTCGACGCTGCGCGGTATGAAGGTGAAGGAGATGACCTTCTTGCCCAGCACGGAGCTGCCCAACTACTCGCTGCCATGGGCGGGGTTCACGGGCACGGGCGAGCCGCCTGCGGACTGGAAGACGAACATGAATACGGCGGAGGGCTGGACGACGTTCCAGATGGAGAACGGACACGGTCCGGCGGTGGACCGCCCCGTGTGGTTCCTGAAGCAGCAGGTGACGACGAACAATGCGGCGTCGTCACACTCGTACGAGATGGGCGTGTACTGCCGCGCGGGCGTGGTGGTGTACATCAACGGCAAGGAGGTGTACCGCGCGTACGTGCCCGAGGGCGAGGTGTCGAGCAGCACGACGATCACGGGCGGTAAGGCGACGCCGTACTGGCACCGCATCATCGGTCTGCAGAAGAACTTCATCACCGGCGTGAACACCATCGCGCTGGCGGTGGTGAACACGCCCGCGAACCCCAACGTCACCATCGACGCCGCCTCCGCTGACCAGATCTACCGCTGCCTGGCCATGATCACCCGC
>ERZ780157.4358-NODE-4358-length-10823-cov-8.722233_pt1 | contig 10823 bp, 8 predicted proteins | sample MGYA00511169_ERZ780157 | MGnify/ENA primary metagenome ERZ780157 (study PRJEB29588, sample SAMEA1965149) | human gut metagenome | biome: human gut; feature: human-associated habitat; material: faeces | place: Denmark | collected 2008/2010 ...
ATTTTTAATATTAATTATATTTATTGTCCAGATGTTTATTATAGATAATAAGACTTTATTTGGCGTAAAACCAAACTTAATTCTTATATCTACTATAATAGTAAGTTTGTGGTATGGGCTTTATGCTGGTACCTTTTATTCTTTTATAATAGGTTTTGTAACCGATTTATTATTTGGTAATACTTTTGGTATGTTTACCATATCTTATACAATAGTTGGAGCGACAATTGGATTTTTAAATAACACATATAGAAAAGAAAATAAAATATCACTTATATATCTTACTATAATTGCAACTTCTTTATTTGAGATGATTTCATATATAGAATATGCAATTGTATATTCTGTATTTAGTAATGTATTTTATTTGCTAATACAAATATTTTTAAGTTCTTTGCTTAATATAGTAATTGTATATATTATATACTCTCTAATATATAGAGTGGCTGACTCTTTAGATGATAGATTAAAATCGGATTCAAATATTTTTTAAGAGGTGGTGAGTTCTTTTGAAAAAAGCATTTAAAAAGATTTTAGATGTATTAAATAATAGGTATTTAATGCTATATATAATTATAATATTAATATCTGCTGTTTTTATACTTAGATTATTTTCACTGCAAATAATAAATGGTGCAGAATATAGAGAACAATCTGAAAAAAGAATGCTTAGAACAGAAACAATTGAAGCACCACGTGGTGAAATTTATGATAGAAATGGTGTAGTACTTGCTACTAGCAAAAGATCGTATAATGTAACAATATATAAAGTTAATGTCGAAGTTGAAGAACAAAATGAAGCAATATCAAAATTAGTGGATATTCTTGATGCAAATGGGGATAGCATTTATTCTACTTTCCCAGTAAATGATGAATTAAATGGTTTTTCTTTTTCAGATGACAATTCAGAGAAGAACTGGAAAAAAGATAATAATATTGATGAAGCAGCAACTTTTGAAGATACTATTAAATTTTATACAGAAAAATATGCTCTAGAAAATTATACAAGTAATTTTAATCATTTAGTAAAAATGATAGAAATAAAATATGAAGGAAATGTTAATGCTTATTCTTTATTAAATAGTGCTGTTGTTGCAAAAGATATAAAAGAAGAGTCTGTTGCACAAATTGAGGAAAGAAAAAGTGAATTATATGGTATAAATATAGTATCTTCTCCAAAGAGATATTATACTAATGCAAATTTATTTTCTCATGTAATAGGTTATGTAAGTAATATAAGTAGCGATGAATATAGTAAAAAGAAAGATGAAGGATACAGTTTAAATAGTATAATTGGAAAAACAGGTGTTGAACAGTCTTGTGAAACATATTTAAAAGGAACTGATGGCGTAAAAAAGGTTGAAACTGATAGATATGGAAATATAACATCTGAAACGATTACAAAAGAGGCTGTTACTGGAAATAGTGTAACACTTACTTTAGATTATAGACTTCAAAAAACTGCACAAGAGGCACTAGAAAAAACGATAGCAGATCTTAGAGAAGGTAGAATAACCGGAAGAAAGATTCCTGATGCAAATTCTGGGGCTGTTGTAGTTCTTGATTGCCAAACTGGTGAAGTTTTGGCTATGGTAAATTACCCAAATTATGATACAAATTTATTTGTAGGAGGAATTAAGGCAAGCGATTGGAAAAGAATATCAGAAGATGCTTTAAATCCAATGTATAATAGAGCTATTTCTGGAACTTACTCACCTGGTTCAACATATAAAATGCTAGTAGCTTTTGCAGGGCTTGAAACAGGTGGAATAACTGTTGATGAAAAATATTATGATCCTGGTGTTTATCCATATGGACATAGACCAGTTTGTTGGTTATATTCATCTCGTGGTACAACACATGGTTATGTTAATGTTTCTGGTGCTATAAAAGGATCATGTAATTGTTATTTTTATGAAGTTGGTAGAAGAATTGGAATAGCAAAAATTGTGGAATATTCTAAACTATTTGGGTTAGGTGAAAAGACAGGAATAGAGTTGCCACAAGAGTCTCCAGGTCAAATTGCTGGTGCAGATGATAGTTCAGAAGATGGATTAAAATCGCCTTGGTATTTAGGGGATACTTTATCTGCTGCTATAGGTCAACATGAAAATCAATATACTCCAATACAACTTGCAAATTACATTTCTGCTATTGCTAATGGAGGTACATTAAATAAGGTATCGGTATTAAAAGAAATAAAAAATGAAAGTACAATGGAGACAGTTCCATTAAGTGATATAGAAAAGACTATGGAAGAATTTACAAATGTTAAATTTGAGCCAAGAAAAATTAATATAAAAGAAGAATATTTAAATGCTATAAAAGAAGGTATGCTATCTGTTACAACAGAAACAGGAGGTACTGCAAATATTGTATTTAAAAATAGTAATATAAAAGTTGCTGGTAAAACTGGTACTTCACAAGTAAGTAGTGGAACTAATAATGGATTATTTGTTGGATTTGCACCTTATGATAATCCAAAAATCGCTGTTGTTGCTATAATAGAACATGGTGAAGAAGGTACATATACAGCAAATGTTGTAAAACCAATAATGGAAGAGTACTTTAAAATAAGTGAAGAAGATAAATTAAATGAAAAAGAGCAAAATGTTGTTGATAACAAGGTAGAATTTTAAAAGACACTGCTATAAAATACTAATATTTTATAGCAGCTTTTGTATATTATTAGTAATATTTTTGAGTATTGTGAAATTATATGTAGTTATGTATACCAAAGCTTTATTTAATAAAAAATGTGTGTTATAATCTTTTTAGGTGATTGTTATATGAGTAATTATAAATTAATAAAAGATATCAATCCTAATATATATAGAGGATATGATATAAGGGCAATTTATGGAGTAGACTTAAATGAAGATATAGCGTATACTATAGGACTTTCTTATGGTGAATATATCTTAAATGAAGGCTATAACAAATGTGTTATAGGTCATGATAATAGAGATTCTTCAGAGCCTATATATAAGGCTTTAGTTGAAGGAATAATTTCAGCAGGTGATATAGAGGTAAAGTTGATTGGACTTGTTACTACACCTATGTATTATTTTGCCCAATTACATTTAAATAATGGAAAAGGAATAATGCCTGGAATTATGATTACAGCAAGTCATAATCCAAAAGAATATAATGGTCTTAAAATATCATTTAATGATTTTGGTAATGCTTGTGGTCAAATGATTCAAGATTTTAGAATATTTACAGAAAAAAATACAGCTAGATTATTAGAAGAAAATAATATTGAAATTATTGGAAGAACAGTTGAATGTGATATAAAAGAAGATTATTTAGCGCTTGTTAAAAGTTCAATAAAATTAGGAGATAAAAAAGTAAAAGTTGTAGTTGATACTGCTAATGGAACTGCATCTATAATTGCTAAAGAAATGTATAATATGTTTGATAATATTGAATTAATACCACTTTATATGGAGTCTGATTCTAGATTTCCACATCATCATCCTGATCCAAGTGTTGAGAAAAATAATGAGGACTTAAAGAAAGCAGTTATTGAAAACAAGGCAGATCTTGGTATCGGCATAGATGGCGATGGTGATAGAGTTGGTGTAATAGATGAAAACGGTAATATGATATATATAGATTTCTTTGCTATTATAATATGGCGTGACATAATGAATAAAGTTTCAAATAAAAATGCTTTATTTGATGTTAAATGTTCAAAATCTCTTATGGATGAAATTATAAAATTAGGCGGAAATCCTGTATGTTATAGAACAGGAAATTCATATATGAAGGCTAAAATGAGAGAAGGAAATTTTGCCTTTGGTAATGAACTTTCAGGACATGTATTTTTTAATGATAAATGGCCAAATATAGATGATGGACTATATGCTGGTTTAAGATTAATAGAAATATTATCAAAAACAGATAAGTCACTTTCACATTTATTAGATGGCGTTACAAGATATTATTCAACTCCTGAGATAATTATAAAGTCAACTGATGATGCTAAATTTGATGTAATTGAAAAAGTAAAAAGATATTGTATATCACAAGAATACAAAGTAAATGATATTGATGGAGTAAGAGTTGAGTTTGATAATGGTTGGGCTTTAGTAAGAGCTTCAAATACAGGTCCAAATATAACAGCTAGATTTGAAGGAAAAACTGAAGAGGATATGAATAATATTAAGAATGAATTTATGTCTGTTTTAAATGATTTTATATCATAATTAAAATAAAAACATGAGGTATATATATGTCTAAAGAAGATAAATTATTTGATAATTTATATAGTAAGTATAAAGATGAGTATTCTGAAATATTTAGTGAATACGAGTCTGGAACTTATACCAAAAATGATATAATAACTTTTTTCAATTCTGAGACAAGAAAAAAAGAAAAAAGAGATGAAATGATAGCAAAAGAAAAATATAAAGAAGTAGAAAAGTGTTGTAATGATAATAATTTTGGCAAAGAATTATCTGAGCTTATGGTATCATATAGTGAGTATATTACTTCTGTCGTGGAACATGTAGCTTATGCTGAAGATTTTAAAAGTGGTGCTAGTTTTTCATCTAGGTCATATATGGAAACTTTAAATAGAAACAGAAGGAATAGACATAATGATGCGATACAAAAAACAATTTCACTTAGCAAAGAACTTATTAGTAAAGGGGTAGTATTTTATCCAGATTTTTTTGATGTAGATAAAATAAGTTCAATATCACAAGATAGAAGAGACAAATTTGGAGATTTTATTTTTTCATTTCAAAATGCAAGAGCAAAAGTATTAAGAGAAAGAGAATTAGAAAAAAGAGAAAAAGGTAATTTTATTAATGATTTAAAAAGAAAGACTATACCTGATGATATAATTATAGTTGATACAGTAGAAAGAAATTATAGAATAAAAGTACCTTCTAAACAAGATGATTTAAATAAAGAGTTTAAATAATATTGTTAGCACTTTACTTTTTATGTAAAGTGTGATATAATATTATATGTGTTAAATTTTGATAGATGAAAAAATTTTTTATCTTGATTTAGGAGGTTAATATAATTATGGTAGATGCTAAAAGTAGAGGCTTTTATATGATTTTATTTGCTAAAGCAAATGAGGTCATTGAAAAAAGAAGAGCTGGTCACGACGTAAAAATAGATATGGAAGGGTTAAGAAGCCTGATAAACGAGTACATAAAGTTTTGTGATGAAAACCAAATAGAACACAGTAAAATTGATACAGAAAATGTTTCCGAAACTGAACTTCAAGGCTTTGCTCTTAAGGAATTGTCTGAATTTTATTCAAAAAGGTAGTAAAGATGAATCTAAGTGGGGTGTTATATAACGCCCTGCTTTTTTGTCAAATTTTGTTAAAAACTAGTTACTATTCAGACTAACATACTAACTTAGCCCCAGTTACATTATCGTAACTGGGGTATTATCAAATATATTTCTTATTAATTCATAAAAATCTAAAGAGCATTTTTTGCATGTTATTATTATACTCTTTATATCTAAATATCCTTGTATACCAGTCATACTTTTAAAGTATCCTGATATTTTTTGTTTCGACTTTACATGTCTTAACTCTCTTTCCGATAAATTATTATCAAATGGTAAATCAAAATTGTATATATATAATAGGTGATTTCTTTTGTATTTTTTCATTCTATTTAGTATTTTTTTCTCTTCTTTTTTATAGAATTTTGATTTTACTTTTTTATTTTCTTCAAATCCTTTCTTTAATATTTCATCATATCTTAATGAATACCTCTCTAATTTATCTTTTGGTATTGACTTTTTTCCACTTCCTTTTATCTTTTTCTTATATTCATTTAAACAAACTAAAAAATTTCTCATTTCTTTACACCAATTATTTTTTGTATTCTCATAACATCCTTTTAAATATCTAGATATGTGTACATTACATTCCACATGCTCTTTCCCATAATTATACATTACTGTCTCATGATCATGTACTAAATCGCCTGTATACTTTGGTAAAATATTACTTTCTAATATATACTTCTTTCCTTTACCTATTGTTGCTTTTAGTAATGTATATTTCTCTGTGCTATAATTTCTTACACATATATTTCTATTATTACATCTTGCTGTTGTTGCATCTGTATACATTATGTTTGAATTTAATATCTTTTCTTCTATTTTTTGAATAATCGGATTACATTTGTTCTTTAGTTGATTAATGAAATTTACTATACTTCCATTTGATATATTTAATTTCCCATAACTAATTGAACTAACAAAATCTGTTAGTCTATCTATTGCTACTATTCCCTCTGTATTTAAAACAGAGCATAGTGTTTTTATCTCAGAACCATATTGTACATCTGTCTGAAATTCTTTCGGTATATTATACTTACCATTTGTGTCTTGATAAAATCTATATTCCTTAGCTATCACACTAACTTGCACATCAATTACATATTTTGATATGTAATTATCTGAGATTTCACCTACATTAATTACTTCATGTTTATATTCTTTTTTATTAATTTTATCTTCAACATCTTTTTTGGATAAACAATGACCTTTATGTCCAACTTGTCCACCAACTTTTTTATTTGACTTCTCTCTATTGTTAGGTATATCTTTTTTATTTTGCTTTATATCAGAAGAGGGTGGCTTGGAAGAATTATCACTATTATTATTTAATTGTTTTTTCAATCTATCATTTTCATTTCTTAATTTTTGATTATCTTCTTTTAAAGTCTTGATTTCAACCTTTAAAGTAGTTATTTCCTTTTTATGTTGTTCATTAATTTTTTTTATTTGTAATTTATATTTTTTCTCAGTTTCTTTTTTTACTGTTTTTAATTCGTGTGATAAATTATCACATTTATTCATAACATCTTGTAATTGTTTATATATATCTGTCATATATCCTTTTTCAGTCATAATTTATCACCACCTTTTAAATATATTATACAATATATTTAAAAGAAAGCAAATTAAAATTTTATTACATTTTTCGTTAATAAATGCAAAAAACTTCAAATATGAAAAAGTTATTCACATTTGAAGTTTTTTACTTAAATTTACTGTATAAATTAACTATTTTTTACTCGCTATTATCCACAAAAACATAATTCTGTTACCGAAATTTTATTTTTTTAGTCTGAATAGTAACAAATATTTTTCTAACTCTGATAACTTAATCTTTTTGGTTAAATTTGAAATAAAAACATCATTTGAGTAATTAAAAACTAAAAAAGTAATATTTTTAATAATAACTCTATGTGGCTCTATATATATAAGGTTAGTTTTTTCTAATTTTCTAATACTACCATTGATAAAAGTAGGAGTAACTTTTGAAAACTCACATATAAATTCTAGTCTTTGTTTTAGACATTCCTCAAAATGTAATTCTTGCTTAATTATCTTCATCTTCTTACACCATCCTTTCGTTTGGATGATTTTAATATTGTTTTTAGACAACAAAAAAATCAACCAGATTTTATTTTCTGATTGATTTTTGTATCTATCTGTTCTATTAGTTCGAACAGAAACATCATTGGTGTCGATGGTGGGAATCGAACCCACATGGTTTCCCGCAGGTTTTTGAGACCTGTGCGTCTGCCAGTTCCGCCACACCGACATAAATTCTATCTTCAAATTTATATCATATTACAAACTTAAAGTCAATAGAAAAGGAGATAAAAGTTAATTGCTTTTACCTCCAACTAATTTAAGCATGATTTTTAATCTCCACAACTTCATCATCGTCTTCTACATATTTTTCTTTTAATTTAAATATTTTAAAACTTTGGTCCATAAAATTATGCTTTTGAAATTCTTTTATTTTAATTCTTTCTTTTGCTTTTTTATACTCTTCTATTCTATTTCTAAAAGGATTAAAAATATATTCAGTATCTGCTTTTTCTATGTATTTACTGTCTAATTCCATACAATATTCCAAAGTAGCCATAGCTTTTTCATACTCACCTTTTTTAGAGTATACAATTGCTAAGTTATAATATCCTTTTTTGCCATATGTCGTAGAATTTAATATTTTACTAAAAGCTTCTATTGCCTCATCATATCTATTTTCTGAATAATATAATTTACCTAAGTTATAAAATGCAGTATATAGATCCCCTTTAATTTTACCTGCCTCTTCAAAAGCTTGTATTGCTTCTTCATAATTTCCAAGTTCACTTTCTATCATTGCAATGTTATAATATAATTCATATGAATCAGGATGATATCTTAAAGCCTTTCTATATATCTTTACAGCCTCTTCAAATTCGCCTTTACTTGTTAGACAAATCCCAAGTGCTTCTTGTGCTTCATAAAAATCTGGCTTTATCTTTAAAGCATTATTAAACATCTTAATGGCACTATCCTTTTTGTTTGTTTCATCTAAAGCAAGTCCAAGTTCATAATATGATTTATAATCTTTAGCATCAAGTTCTACAGCAAGTGCAAATGAATCTCTAGAGTTTATAAAATCTCCAATATGTTTATAACATTGTCCAAGAATATACAAGTACTCTGCTCTTCTTCCCTCTAAAGATACTAACTTTGCTATCATGTCTATAGTTTTAGTATATTCACACATTCTATAGTTATATTTCATTCTATAATATAATATTTTTCTTGATAAGATAATATTATTATATTGTAAAGTTGCACAACATGCTGGCACTATTATATCGAAAACTAATATTAAAATTTGTAAATAAAGCGGTATATTAATTTTATATATTGCAAATGGTATATATATACTTAAAAGCAAGCTCATAAATGGTACAATTATTATATTTTCTGGTGCATATCTTCTTACATATCTAATACTTAATAATATCATAAGTATTAGTGACAATAAAACAACTACTATTTTCTCAAAAAACATATACTCACCTCTTGTTTAATGTATTATATAGCATATAAAATACATATTCAATAATTATCTATTAGTTAGACACGATTAGACAATTTTAGTAAATTTATTTGACTATTTTAATAAATTTTTGTATAATAGTGAAGATAAAAAGGAAGTGTTTTTAATGAAAAAGTCTCTTACAAGTTTAAAAGATATAAATAAAATACATATGATTGGAATTGGTGGAATTAGTATGAGTGCTATTGCACTAGCTCTAAAAAAATATGGTTATATTGTGACTGGTTCTGATAAATCTGAAGGAGATATGATTCAGATATTAAAAGATAATAATATTCCTGTATATATTGGCTCTAATGCAGAACTTGTAAAAGATGCAGACATTGTTGTATATACTTCAGCTATAAATCAACATGATCCTGAATTTGTTAGAGCTAAATCACTTGGTATTCCAACTTATGAAAGAGCAAAATTTTTAGGACTATTACTTGAATGTTATGATACACCTATTTGTATTTGTGGTACTCATGGAAAAACAACAACTACTTCTATGGTCTCTGCAATATTTATAGATGCTGGACTTGATCCAAATATTCAAGTTGGTTCAAAATTTAAAAAATTAAATGATTTAAATTATAGAATTGGTGAATCTGAATATTATATATTAGAATCTTGTGAATATGTTGATAGTTTTTTAAATTTTCCACATCAAACAGCAACAGTATTAAATATAGAAGAAGATCATCTTGATTATTTTTCAGGTATAGATGAAATTAAAGCATCATTTAAGAAATTTATATTAATGTTACCTAAAAACGGTATTTTAGTAATTAATTATGATGACTTAAATTGTATGGAAATATTAAATGAAGTTAGAAGTGAATTAGAAAAAAGAAATGTTAAAATATATACTTTTTCATTAAGTGAACCTGATGCTACAGTTTATGCAAGAAATGTATCTTGTAATATTAAGGGATTTTATTCATTTGAATTAGTATATAAAGATACTTCTTATGAATTTTATCTAACAGTACCAGGGATACATAACGTTTATGACGCACTTGCTGCTATTACTACTTCACTTGCACACGGAATTTCTTTTGAAAGTATGGAAAAAAGTTTAAATGAATTTTGTGGGGCAAAAAGAAGATTTGAATACAAAAAAAATCTTGGGAAAAATATTCTTGTATATGATGATTATGCGCATCATCCAACAGAAATTAAAGCAACTTTAGCTGCTGCAAAACAAAAAGAACATAATAGAATCATAGCTATATTTCAACCTCATACTTATTCTAGAACAAAAGAATTATTAAACGACTTTGCAACATCTTTTAGTGATGCTGATATTGTTATTATCTCTGATATATATGCTGCAAGAGAAATAGACGATGGAAGTATTTCTTCTAAAGATGTAGTAGACTTATTAATAAAAAACAAAGTCGATGCACATTATATTCCAACATTTGAAGAAATAGCTAAATATGTAAAAGGAATAATACAAGAAAATGATATTGTACTTACAATAGGTGCAGGTAATATTACTCATTTAAGTGATATTTTATAATAATAAAAAGAAAACTCAGAAATTCTCTTTCTGAGTTTATTTTTTGTTATTTTTCAAAGTCAAGTTTTTGATCTTTTAATAAACAAGCTGTAGAAAAACTTCTTAGTGTCGGTTTATAAGTTATATCAAAAACTGCATATTCAATATGCCGACCAGGGCCATCAAATTTATCATAAAAATTATTTTCTTCAAAAATGATATATAGTCTTATAGGATTTCTTTCCTCAACGATTCCATAAAAATCTGCACCGTCACTCATTTTAAATATTAAATCGTATTTTTGAGTTTCATCCTCTTCAATACTACATATTTCTTCGTCCTCATAAATATTAAAAAATTCTCTATTTAAATCTGAGGCAAGCTCTTCATAATCACCATTATATATTTTATACAACTTTCTCTCTCCCTTTAAAA
>ERZ780157.4363-NODE-4363-length-10809-cov-3.275432_pt1 | contig 10809 bp, 20 predicted proteins | sample MGYA00511169_ERZ780157 | MGnify/ENA primary metagenome ERZ780157 (study PRJEB29588, sample SAMEA1965149) | human gut metagenome | biome: human gut; feature: human-associated habitat; material: faeces | place: Denmark | collected 2008/2010 ...
AAGAAGAAGGACGAGATCGAGCGTGTGGCGAAGGCCAACCGATAATTGCGTTGTGTGTTCAGGCATCTTGATTGTAGTGGATTGTTTATCCTGCGTTGTTTGTTGCTCCCACCTCTATGACGCGCAGCCGCTTCTTGGATCACCATTAATCGCTTCATGAGCAATCCCAGTGACTTGCCGAATCAGGAGAAGGATGACTACGTTCCACCTGGGGAGCGCCTCATCACTCCTGTCGATGTTGTCGAGATAGATCCGGATATGACTGTAGCGAAGAGTGTTCGTCACGTAAGACTGTAGGAGCTGTTCCACGTTGGAACACAGGGACGGAAGGTGACGCGAATTGATGGCATCGACCATTTGACAAAACTAACAGTAGTGGTGGTCTTTCCCTGTGATGCTAGAGCTTGGTGCTTCGTTCAAACCTGATTCACAAGATGCAGAACATGGATCACCTGGTGAATCTGGAAGTGCTCGAACTGTACGACAACAAGCTGCGAGAGATCAAGCACTTCTCTCAGTTTGTCAACTTGAGGTAGCTAATGTGCGTTCCATGAAGGTGAAGAGTTCTGGACCTATCCTTCAACAACATCAAAGAGATTCCGGATATGTCCTCCCTGGTGAAGCTAGAAGAACTGTTCCCTTTGGTCTCGCGCTCTCATGTAGATATCTCGCCAGTAACAAGATCGAGGATATGTCGAATGTGTGCACACTGCCCAGCTTGAAGACCCTGGATCTGGGATACAACCATATTCGACACATTGCGGGATTAAGCGGGTTGAAGAATCTGCGTCAACTCTACCTTGGAAGAAACAAAATTGAAAAGATCGAGGTCCGTCTGTCGGGGTGAGCTGAGGAATAGGGACTCGACGGTTTGCAATTGCGTGTGCTGGACCTGCAGAGCAATCGCATTCGCAGTTCGGTGGGTTTGGAATCGCTCTCGTCGCTGGAGGAGCTGTACGCGTGCTGGAATATCGTGAGCCCTAGCTATCTTGCGTACAACGGGATCCCGGTCGCGGAGGGCATGGAGGGGCTGGAGAACCTGAACACGCTGGACCTCACCTACAACTTCCTCACCTCAACCAAGGGCTTTGGCGGCTTCAAGTCGCTGGAGTTCCTCTGGGTAGCGTCGATGCGTGGAATGAAGGGTAGTTGTCGCAGACGAAGATCGGCTCGTACGACGCTCTCTCCGAGCTGTCTGCGCTGTCCTCGACGTACAGAAAGTGGGGTCCAGCATCGTCGGTGACGAGTAGACTGACCACCGTCTATCTGGAGCACACGCCGCTCTACGAGCTTCCGGACTACCGCGAGCGCTGTCTCGCGCTGCTTCCCTCGGTAACGCAGCTGGACATATCCTTGCGAACGACGACGAGAAGCCTTCACGCCACTCCTACGCCGTTCGTAAGTAACAAACAACCCCAAAAGGTCCTTTTAATCGCTCCATTCGCCTCGTTTCTTTAACACACGCACTCGGTCCTAATCGTCACACGCCGCAGGAAGACCCACCTTGATCGATAAGGCACTGCGGTTGAGCTCCCCTTTCGTGCACTCCACGATGCCCACCCAGTTGCCCACCATGTGCTTGTACCTTACGAGGATGTTATCCTCTCTAGGCGTCCACGCCACACGTCTCCGCTTGGAGGGGGTGTTTACGGAAGGATTCACTACATGTCACGCAGAATGCCCAGCCCAACCCGTGAAGGTTTCCTCTTCCGTGTCGGAGGAGTTCGGGATGGATGACAAGAAGGAGTGCGACATGTCCTTGTTGCTCTCCGCTGCCTTCTCACCCTGAGTTGCGCTCTTGTCTTCTCCCGCTTCCATTCCCGGAGTCGCACTCTCCTGCCCGTCCTGAGCCATCTCCTTTCCATTCTGAGCAGCACTTTCCTTTCCATTCTGAGCAACACTTTCCTTTCCATTCTGACCAGCACTTTCCTTTCCATTCTGAGCAACACCCTCATCCGGCTTCGCAGCCGGGTCCGAAGCCTCCTCGTCCGTCCACTCCACCTCGTCCGACAGCTTCCTCGGAGCCTGAGCGATGTCGTGCAGCGGATCCTTCATCGCCTCCTGAGCCTTTCGGAGATTCTGTCTCGCCATCTTCGCCACCGTTATCACCTCGTCATTCGTCGCCGCCTCGTCAATCAGAGAATCGCTGTCCGGAGAATCCTCCCCTCCAGCCGCCTTCACTCCCTGGTATAGCGTGTCGATGACGTCCGCCAGCTTCTAGCCCTCACTCTCCACCAGCACACCCACATGCTCCAGCACACACTCGCCGCACGTGTCCTCCTCCATTCGATCGATCATTCGTTCAAGCGTCTCCTTCGTCTGCTGGACACTCTCTTCCTACGCTTCATACGGATAATATACAAGGCACAGTGATCTCTCTCGCCCTCTCTCGGTACTCCCTGTACAGATCGGAGAGCACATTCCGGTCATCTACACATTCAACGGGATTCACGTCACTACCCGAATTCTCGATCACTCTCAAGTATTCCATGATCTTCTTTTCGCTCGCCTTCGCCAGCAGCAGGGTATCCTAGCCATTCACCGAATCAACATGAGATACAATCACCACATATTTGTAGCATGTCCAGAAGTGCGCGCCATCGATTCTACTCGTGTTACATATGTCATACTACACATCACCCAAAACACGGGCTCAGACCATTTGGTGGATGAGGGAATTTAAATGCACGATGTTGACATTGACGGAAAAGTGCGCAATCTACAATTGAGGACAGCGAAACGACTCGACTTGCTCCGATAATACAAAGAACTTCTTTCTCAATTTGATGGCCTTCGCGAACATCTTATCCTTGGCCAGTGCCTCCTTGAAGTCTTTCCCCTCATACACTACGAAGTGAACTCCTAGCACCAACAGCGACAGCTCACTGCGTCGACAATACGCTCCTTCAAGCAATACTCATATGCAATAAGATCGTCCATGACAAAAGAAAAACTGGCGTCTGACGAACAAACACTGCACGTAAAGCGACTAGTTTCTGCTCCGGCTACTTTCCAAACCGGCGGCTTCTGTGGCTCACTTCCAGCAATGCCGCCTTAAACCGCTCAAAGGACCAATCCGGCCAATAGTCATCCACCACACACAGCTCTGCGTAGGCAATCTGCCAAAGAAGAAAGTTGCTGATGCGATGCTCGCCGCCAGTGCGGATGAGAACATCCACGGGAGAGTCGCCCATTTCCAAATTGGACCCGATCTCTACTTCCTCATTATAGCCCAACGAGAATACCCTGGATAAGAGAGTCAACGTCGATGTCCTTCGACAATTCGTCCTCCACTAGCGAATCGATATGATGTTTGTGAATAATCTTCATGCAGCTCTGCGCGATATCCCACTTCCCGCTGTAGTCCAAGCACACGTTCACCAACAGAAGTGAGTTGTCCTTTGATCTCTCCTCCATCTCCTCCATCTTCGTCACGAGTTCTTTTGACAAACGATCCCCTGGGAATGAAGGATTCAGTCAATGTCAAGGCGTAAGGATATGTCTCCCGATAAAGCGGAGTCGGATTTTGTTGTAGACGCTGTCCTTGTCCACCTGCATCTGCTCAACGACCTGGTCCGTGTACATGCCAAACAGAGACATCAAGTCCTCGACCTCTCAGTCATTTCCATTCAAAACGGGTACCTCTTTTGTTGTTCGACTCCAGTTCTCGCAGGAAAAGGCGTACACCGTGTACTCTTTGATTCCAAGATCCACGCACCACTGAAGCGATTCCTTGAACACCTCGGACCCCCTGCGATGCCCGGAAATGATCGGGAGACCTTGCTTTTTTGCCCAGCGTCTGTTGCCATCCATAATCACAGCCACATGGTTCTACACGAATTAGATTCATCGCATCGCTCACGCACGAAGGATGGAAAAGGAGTCACGACCTCCGACATAGTAAAGAAGAAATGGCGATCACCCAACACGTGTTTCAAACAAAACCGAGTTACAGCGCAATCCCGTGCTCCTTGAAAACAGCGGTCACGTCGCGGTTGCGCTCCTTCGTCATCTGTACATACTCCTTGAAGGACAGATAGGCTTTATCCGTTTGGTAACGAGTGCATTCAATCTCGTCGAGCAGGTCACTATGGTTTACACACGAGACACGCATGTACTCGCTGTAGAAGTACCCCGCCTTCCTCACCAAGTACTGAAGAGTAGTGCGCTGGTCCCAATGCTCCTCTGCAGCGACTTCGGGGAGGAACGTTGCACTGTAGGGCTGGTCGTCCACTTCAAAATCGATCATGATTCCGTGCTTTCCCACTTCCCAATCCAGCGCGTCTCTCGCCTTCTCGAACGAGTGGAGAAGAGACACCTCCACCTCCAGCTTAGGCACCTCCTCCAGAGACACGGGATTGAAACGATCATCACTGAAAGCGCTTCACATCACACAAATCCACAAACCCAACCTGTACAGAGCGTATTTGCGCATGTTATCGAGCGAGATGGGAGCCAAGCAGCCAATACACCCACGAAGTGCCTTTTCCCTCCCCCTTTCCTCCTGCAATGTTACGAAGATGCCGCTACGATTCACACCACACTTTGAATATCCACTATTTCAGAGCCGTATTGAATTCGGGCTTGGGTGCAGGCATTCCGACAAGTCTGCCAATAATGACGTCAAAACAGTACATCATCATCTCTCGCTTCACTACGGACATGATTGACACAACACGCTAATCCCTAAAACAAAGAATGCCTTCGTGGGAGTACCAGAAAACAGAGGAGAGGAAGATCATTAAGGCAATTCGCAGCACTCCCGTCTTCTTGTCCCGTTCTGACTCACCCTGTAGCCTGACATCGATTCGATAAAGGAGCGAGTTTGGATGGAAGTACGTCACATAGTCATGCATTCAAGCGTAGAGAGGACTCATTTCCATTAACGTGCGTCGAGATGCGTGGCTGCTGCTTTTGGGTCAAGATCCATACAAATTACTAGTTTGTCCCAGTTGTAGCAAATCATTCTCCTAAAACGTAGCATATACGGACGAGTACCGGACAGACCATCAGATCGAAGTGGACCTTCAGCGCAGTTTCGTGTAGCGCTTCTCGCTGTGCTTCACGGATAGTCATTTTGAAGGATTCGACAAGATCGACACAATCACTCTGTCGCTTCATTGTTCTTTCGTCACCGATAGAATGTCCTACCGCGAGTCGTTGGCTCGGGTGATTTACTCCATTCTCCGAGAGGATCCCTCCCTCTTCTACTACCAGGGCTTTCACGACATTGTCGAGTTCTTTCTTCTCGTGAGTCGTTTTGACATCGACTGGACCTACACGGTGATGAAGGCGCTCACCCATTCATATCTTCGCGATTACATGCAGTCCAACTTTGAGGAAGTGCAGAAGCTTCTGGAGCTGCTCTATCCCGTGCTAGAGAAGCGTGCTCCGGAGCTGGTCCCGATTCTCCAAAACCCAGTATTCCTTTCTCCTCATGTCCATTCTAGGTGAAAACGCCCGTGGTGATTCTGCCGTGGGTAATCACGCTGTCGCCTGTCTCGTCCTCCCCTCACGTGTAGCTTTTCGCACTCCCTGTCCTCGATCTATCAGGTGGCTCGTCTCATGGACGTGATGCTGCTCCACCCGCTTATGTCGATTTATGTCTCTGCCTCTGTGGGGCGTGTGCGTTGTTCTTGACTCTAGATCATCTTCCACTTCAAGGAGGAGCTGAGCACGGCGCAGGAGCGGTACCAGGTGTACCAGCAACTGGGCGTATGGATTGGGTGCGTGGCTTGAGCGTAGAAGCTGTCGGAGAAGCAGCTTCCTCTGGAGAAGATCATACGTGGTGGTTGGAGAGGACGGTGACGCGTAGGGGACACCCATTTCTTTTATTCCACCCTTCCTCCTACAAAACTGCTCTTCAAAGCGAGAAAGAATGGCCTTGTTCTTCCAGAGGAGTCCTCGTGCGGTTCTGGGGTCATGCGTAGTTCAATGATTCTGGAGTTTGAGAAGAATCAAGGACACTACAAACAGCACCTCCAGTCCTTTCAGAACCTCTACCGTCGCTCTCGTCCGTCCTCGTGATGCGTAGAGATGATTCTTCATCCCGGAGAGTCCATGGAGTACGTCCATTCCTCCATTACGAGCTTGCTATCAGTGGCGGCTGTGGGCGTGGCGGTTGCCACGGTGATTCAGATTGCAAATCATTCTCTTGTTTTCTCAAGCCACGTTCTCTCGTCCAACAAACACGGCTAGTACCGTTTTCGCAACGCTCCCACGTCAACCGTTTTCTATTCGTCACTCCCTTCCATCAACACTACCCGTGGAATGGGAATCCGCGAGTTATGCTCATACTACGACTCACCCCACACAGCCACACTCACCTCTTTCTGCTCTTCGACTTCTTCGAGCCCTTCGACGAGACTATTCCGATTGGACAGGCTGTGCATCATGGGGTATCGCAGCACCATCGGCAGCGGCAGTCTTGAACGCGCCGCGCCGTCCTTGGCTTCTAGAGGAGAGAACTCGCTACTCTGTCGCTTGTCCTGATTCACCAGCGGACTGAACGAGTGCCGCGTCGGCGAGGACTGCGGCTTCGGCACTGGGGGTTTCATGGGCGATATGGAGGGAACGGCGGGAGAGTGGAAGATCGAGGGGAGGAAGAGGCGCGAGCGCACGTTCGTTGAGGCGTTCGCTGAGGTATTCACTGAGGTGTTCACCGACGTGTGCAGGGAGGTCTGCATCGGCTTGCGGAGCTGTCGCGATGGCTGTGGTTGCGCTGCGCTCGTGGCTGTCTTCGCGTACGACGGAGCAGAGCGCAGCGTTGACGACGCGGACACCGGCTGCTTATTCGCGAAACGACTCTCATAGCGTGGACGTGGCGAGGGCGTGACTGCAGGCTTTGCGGTTTTCCCCGCGGGATTTGGCACAGCTCTCTTCATAACAGGAGTGTGCGTCTTTTGGGTCTGCTGCGTCTTCTGCATCTGCTGGGTCTTCTGGGTCTTGACAGGATGGGCGTAGTCAGGCAGCGGCTTCTCCTTGACGACTCGCTCCTTCAGTCGCTCCTCCAACTCCACGAGGTAGTCCATCAGGTGGAAGCGAGCCGTCGGGTTCACGACCAGCGGCGTGAGCTCCTCCTCCAGCGTTCTCGCGGGGAGAGCGTTGTCTTGCTCCTTTGAGGGAGTAGTCTCGTTCTGGCTCTCCTTCGAGACAGCTTCGTTTTGCTTCTCTGAAGCCATCGGCTCAGTTTGCTTTTCATTAGCAGTCACTTCAGTTTGTTTCTCATGAACGGTCACTTCAGTATGTTTCTCATTAACGACTAACTCAGTTTGCTTTTCATTAACGACTAACTGAGTTTCCTTCTCACGAACGACCACCTCAGCTCGCGTCTCACCCGACGAACCTACCTGCTTCTCCGTCATCTCAAGCGAATCGTTCGCCTTCGACTGCAGACCCATCTCCTTCTCCAGCATGTCGAAGTCCACGGGACCCAGTGCTCGGTCCTCCGCGTCCTCGTCTTCCGCAGCCAGCTGGTCCGCCACTGAGATCTCCTTCCCCTTCTTCGACAGCGAGACTCGCTCCTGTGCTGGGTCCTCCTGCGCCTGCTCCTGACGGTGCTCTTCCGACAAGCGACGACGCATTTCGTCGACAAACGCCTCATCTTCCTGCAATTCCAATTGCTCGCTCTTTTCTTTGTCCTGCTCCAATCCCTTCACCAACTCCAAGCGCATCCTCTCCAACTCGTCGTTCGTGTAGTCCTTGCCCATCTTTCGCGAATTGGCGTTGTATGGCGAGTTGGTCGTCAGACGAGGATTGAACAGCAGCACAGGCTGCGTAGACACGGGCTGGTCCGTGGATTTCATGAGCGAGACACCGCGAAACTGATCGTACTTCGTGACTGAACATGAATCGAAATTCGAACACGCACTTAGAGCACGAAGCGACTGGGTCGAACGGTCGTTGACCACGCTGCGATTGAGAACGATGCGGAGGAAGGAGAACACGCAGTCCACAAGCACCTCGTTCTGAACGATAATCAAATGTACTGCAAATACTACAGTGCCTTGTGAAAAATCCTTCACTTTCAGGATGCAATCATTTGGAACGCCAATCTGCCTGCAACCCGATCCGAACGCATTGATGTTGCAGTTCTGCAATGTCTGCGCCTCCCCTATCCTTGATACGAAACCGATGCGGTCTACCCGGCTGCACAAACCACTTCTCCATGTCAACCGTCGGGACCAGCTTCTTGAACAGAGAGCAGAGGACCTATAGGTCTCCCCTAGCCCGATTACCCTACCACTCCGTTCCGTAATGACTTCGTTAGGTCGATATCCACCTGCATACCCGTTTCTTCGGATATGTAGTTCGCGAGATCACAACGCAACGACTAGACATCAGCAGGCACCACAAACCCTGCGATTGAATTCAGATCCGCCATGCTAGCAATGCGTCACTACGACAATGGTATTTGGCTTTTGATATGTTGAACCGAAATCGGCTCGGAAAGGGGACTCTGAAAGAAGCGGGGTATTTCATGTCTCTGTTCATCGACGGTATTCAGCGCGATTCGCCATGGAGAACACGAAGGAGACGCTAGAGACGCTCAAGGGCATTATGACTTCGATGGAAAAGGAGATTTGTGCGAACAAGGTGCTGCTGCTCGTGTACACAGTGATTTCTAGATTGCATTTGAATCGGTGATAAAACAGCGCTTCGATCACACAAACCGGGTTTGTCAGAATCCCGATTCCGTCAGTCACGAGAAAACAAAGCTTCAAAACGAGTTCGAACGCATATCGGCAGTCATAAAGGAAGAAGAACGCGTCGTTCTTTCCGATTACTCCTAGATTGACAATTGTGACAAGATCGAAGGGCTCGCTCGCGAGAAGGAAGAAATCACATCAAAGCTTCGCAACGCCTCTTTCATCCTGGGATTGGTGACGGAGTATCAACACATCTACGAGAAGCTCGTCGTTCTCGACGGTTTTCTTCACAAGAACGATCTGTCGTCAGCCGTGACGTCGATTGTTGAAGTGGGAAGACTTCTCGAGAGCGTCGAGAAGAAGGATGAGGGGAATCAGTCGCTGTTGCGTCTTCTCCGCAAGGCATACAAGCGCAAGCTCCTGCGGATCAAGACGACGCTCACGCAGCTGGTGAGCAAGCGCGTCGTGATTGAGTCGGACGCCATTTCGGTGTACGAGACGCTACAGGACTCCAGTCTCTCGCTCGCCTCTCTCTTCGAGCTCCTCCAGCCCCTGGAGCTCTTCGACGACACGTGCTACCAGCTCTGCTCCCAGATGCGCTCGCTCTGCGAGTACTGCTTGTCCCACCCCTCCGTACCGCTTACAAGCGTGCGTGACTCCCTAGAGCGTGCCCGTCGAGACCGCCCAGCAAGACTCGCTCTTCGCCATCTCGACCTGGTCCATTCCCCCCGGTCGCGAGGCGGTGCAGGGGTGCTGACTCTCCTCTCCTCTCACGCCCTAGTCTGTCGCCGTCGAACGCCCAGTCCTTCATCCACTTCGTGTTCACCCACCTCCTCTCCGCCGTGCCGCGCCTGACCGACTCCTTCATGGAGATCGTGTACGGCGCCGTGGAGCAGACGCTCCTCGCGTGGATGAAGGTAGCTCGCTCTCTGCGCCTCTCATCGTAGCAAGAGATCCCGAAGGACAGCTCCGCGCTCACCGCCTGGCAGCAGTCGCTGGAGCCCGTTTGCTCGTTTCCTCCTCCTCACCCCCAGGCGCTGCAGCTCGAGCAGAGCATGCTGAAGGACGGGCTCCTCGCGGAGACCTCCATGCCGCTAACGGCCTTCTCGCAGTCGATCGAGAGCGAGTGGATTCGGTCGCGCCACACCCATCTGCTCGGCGAGTGCCGACGCCTGCTGCTGAGCAGCTCGAGCGAGGGCGTGGTCTACGACGTGAGCGAGGACAGTGACGGCAAGTACGACGTGATGAGGCGAGTGGGCGTGGACAGCCCGAAGGAGGACGAGCGACTGTACCAGATGCTCCACTTCGAGGCGTGCAAGGTGAGCGTGCGGGCGTGGAGTGAGGTGCAGATAGCGCCCGAGTACCACTCCTTCCTCCTTCTCCTCCACGCGGCGATTCGCGAGGCCATCACGCTGAGCAAGTGGGCTATGGGGTGTCGCTTCACCGTAGTCCGCAGAGCGTCGAGCACTTCTTGAGCGTGCTTCGCCAGATGGTGACGCTGGCGCTTCTGGGTGGGTGCAGGGCGGCGCGGTGACGTGTAGTGAACAGCAACGCGGTCGAGTCCCTCGAGGAGAACTGTCTCCGCTTCAACAACATGTCCGCGATCGAGTACCACCTCTTCTTCATCCCGTATCTGTACGGCGAGGAGCAGGGCTTGGGACTGGCGATGATGGGTAGGTTGCAGGAGGTGAACACCAGCGCCTTTGTCTGCGTCGACATGATCCCGCAGCTGAGGGAGGTGCAGCACAGAGCGTATGACCGGGTGATGGAGGAGGTGGAAAAGAGAACGGGGGCGGCGCAGACAATGGGGAGGGATTGTCCGGAAGAGAAGGAGGTGGAGTGCCTGACTCCGCTGAAGAAGACACTCGACTTGCTTCAGGACTACATGGCTTCGACAACAAGAAAGGAGCTAGTGCAGAAGATCCTCGATTGTGTGGACTCCTTGTCTCTGCACCACTCGTTTGTAGTAGGGACCCCGCGGACTTCTGATGTGTAGAACGAAAAGGCTATACAAATGATAAAGGAGATGAACGTGTTCTCTGTTTGGTACAAACACGACAATAAAGAAACCCTCCACTTTACCAGTCGTCGTCGTCACCACCGAAGAGACCGCCTCCGCTCATGTCCACATCTTCCTCCTCCTCTTCCTCTTCCTTCTCCT
>ERZ780157.4371-NODE-4371-length-10790-cov-2.476572_pt1 | contig 10790 bp, 11 predicted proteins | sample MGYA00511169_ERZ780157 | MGnify/ENA primary metagenome ERZ780157 (study PRJEB29588, sample SAMEA1965149) | human gut metagenome | biome: human gut; feature: human-associated habitat; material: faeces | place: Denmark | collected 2008/2010 ...
GGATGTGCTTCCGGATGACCAGAAGCTGATCCTGGAGATTGCGAAGGTGATTCGTCTGGGATTCCTGCAGCAGAATGCCTTCCACAAGGACGATACCTGTGTCTCTATGGAAAAACAGTTTAAGATGATGGAAATCATCCTTTATCTGTATAAAAAATCGAAAGTGCTGGTTACCATGGGTATGCCCATGTCTGTGCTGAAAGAAGATACGATATTCGAAAAAATTATCGCAATCAAATATGATATACCGAATGATAAATTAGAATTGTTCGATGATTACCGCAAAGCGGTTGACGAATTCTATGACAACGTATTGAAAAGAAACGGTTAAGGAGGGGACATCATATGGCAATCGAATATTTAGGCTTAAGTGAAATCAACGGCCCCCTGATTGCCCTTGGTGTGGCCGGAGTCCTGCCGCCAGCCACCTCTGCCACGCTGCACAATCTCTCCACCCTGGGCGTCAGCCTGCGGAGCATGAGCCGGCTGACTGCTCAGACGCAGTCCACTCGGGGCAACAATTTGCAGAATGGATAAAAAAAGATTTCTTTCCGCTTGGTAGCTTGTGCTTTTTGCGCGGTTGCACATGACTAACTCCATATGCTATAATACACTTACGATGCGCAGTGTGTGATGCACGGTAAGTCCAATCGCCGCTGCGCATTGCTTATGGGATGCGGTTAGCTATCGCTAACCGCCAAAAAGAAGGGAGAGGATTGTATCAGACCGTATCGATCTACCATCGTTCTTTCTGTTCTGCTGCTTATATTGTCCGGCTGTTCACTGTTTGTGGGCGTGATTGACCTGACACCCGGTGAGCTACTCGCAGGCAATTTTGAGCAGTTGGAGATTTTCCTGATCTCCCGGCTGCCGCGCCTGCTGGCCATCCTATGCACCGGCATTGGTATGAGTGTGGCGGGACTCATCATGCAGCAGCTGTGCAGCAACAAATTTGTGTCCCCAACCACCGGCGCCACCATCTCCTCGGCCCAGTTCGGCATCCTGCTGGCTCTGCTGTTTATGCCGGCCTCCACACTGTGGAGCCGGGCCATTTTTGCCTTTGCTACGGCGATTCTGGGCACCTGGATCTTCGTCTGGTTCATTCAGCGCATCCAGTTCAAGGATGTGGTGATGGTCCCTCTGGTGGGCATCATGTTCGGCAATGTCATCGGCGGCATTACCAACTATCTGGCTTACAAATATGAGATGACCCAAGCCCTGTCCTCCTGGCTGGTGGGCCACTTTTCCCTGGTGCTGAAGGGCCGGTATGAGATCGTCTGGCTGACGGTGCCGCTGGTCATTCTGGCCTTTCTCTTTGCCAACCACTTCAACATCGTTGGGCTGGGCAAGGATTTTTCCAAGAACCTGGGGGTCCCGTACAATCTGGTGCTCTTCTCCGGCCTCACCATTGCCGCCATGATCACTGCCTCCATCGTGGTGGTGGTCGGCTCCATCTCCTACATCGGCCTGATCGTGCCCAATGTGGTAGCCATGTACAAGGGCGACAAGATTCGGGGCACGCTGGTGGACACCGCCCTGTTCGGCGCAATCTTCGTACTGGTGTGCGACATGATCGGCCGGGTGGTGATTGCCCCCTACGAGCTGCCCATCGAGCTGATCGTGGGCATCCTGGGAAGCCTCATTTTCATCGCCCTGCTGTTTTACCGGCTCAAGCATGGCCGCAAGGCCATCCGTCTGGGCGGCGCCGGAACAAGCTGCTGCTCCACCATGCCCAACCTGAAGGGAGGTGCAGACCAGTGAACACGGCTGCCATACGCGCCAACCGACGCAAACTCCTGATTTTGGCCTTTCTGGTTTTGCTCTGCGCGGCGGGCTATATGCTGGTTGAAGTGAATTTCTCTAATCCCAAGCTGCTGGCTTACGCCATGAAGATCCGAACTCCCAAGCTCATCGTCATGCTGATCACGGCCTTTGCCATTGGCGGAGCCTCCATCGTGTTCCAGTCCATCATCAACAACACCATCGTGACCCCCTGCCTGCTGGGGATGAATTCCCTCTATACCCTCATCCACACGGCGGTGGTGTTCTTTCTTGGATCTGCCAGCGTGGTGGCCTCCAACGCCAATTTGTCCTTTGCAGTGGATGTTGTGCTCATGGGTATCGCCGCCACAGTAATCTACAGCTGGATTTTCAAAAAGACAAAGCATAATGTGCTGTATGTGTTGCTGGTGGGTACAGTACTGACCTCCTTCTTTGGCAGCATCCAGACCACGCTGACCCGGGTCATGGACCCCAATGAGTACGACAGTCTGCTGAATACCCTGGTGGCAAGCTTCAGCAATATCAATTCCGAGATTATCGTCTTTTCCTTGATTCTTCTGGCAGGCATCATCTTCGCTCTGCGCAAGGAACTGGCCCTGCTGGATGTGCTGACATTGGGCAAGGAGCAGGCCATCAACCTCGGCGTGGACTACGACCGCTGCATCCGCCGCCTGCTGCTCGGCGTGACCCTCTGCATCGCCGTGGCCACCGCCATGGTGGGGCCCATCTCCTTTTTGGGGCTCATCATCGCCAACCTGTCCCGGCAGCTGCTCAAGACCTTCCGCCACACCCAGCTGGTGCTGGGCTCGGCCCTGTTCGGCATGATCGTGCTGGTGGGCGGGCAGCTCATCGTCGAGCATGTGTATTCCTACTCCGTGCCGGTGAGCGTGTTCATCACCGTGGGCGGCGGACTTTACTTCCTCTACCTCCTCCTGACAAGAAAGAAGGTGTGACCATGCATGTACAGGAATTGACAAAACAGTATGACGGGAAAACCGTGGTGGACGGCGTGAGTTTCGCCATCCCCAAGGGTAAGGTGATTTCTCTGATCGGCCCCAACGGTGCGGGCAAATCCACCGTCATGGGCATGATCTCTCGGCTTATCGCCCACGACAGTGGACTGGTAGACTTTGAGGGCAAGGACATCAGCAAATGGAAAAGCAAGGAGCTCTCCAAGCGCCTTGCCATCCTGACCCAGTCCAATAATATCCAGATGAAGCTGACTGTGCGGGAGCTGGTGACCTTCGGACGCTTTCCCTATTCAGGCAACCGTGTCACCCCAGAGGATCAGAAGATCATCGACCGAGCCATTGCCTACATGGAACTGGAAGAATTCCAGGATCGCTTCATCGACGAGCTCTCCGGCGGCCAGCGGCAGCGGGCCATGATCGCCATGGTCATCGCCCAGGACACGGAGTATGTGCTGCTGGATGAGCCCACCAACAACCTGGATATCTACCACGCCACCAATATGATGAAAATCGTCCGCCGCCTCTGCGACGAGCTGGGGAAGACGGTGATTTTGGTGCTGCATGAGATCAACTATGCGGCATTCTATTCCGACTATATCTGTGCCTTCAAGGACGGAAAAATCGCTAAGTTTGGCACTGTGGAGGAGGTGATGACGAAAGAGAACCTGTCGCAGATCTATCAGGTGGACTTCGAGATCCTGACCATTGCGGGCAAACCCCTGTCCATCTACTATTGACCCTTATTTTCAGTACTTTTTAGAAAAGGAGTATCCAAAAATGAACATGAAAAAGATGCTTTCTCTTGCCCTGGCCGGTGTGATGGCCCTGAGCCTCATGGCCTGCTCCGCTCAAAATGGCGGCGATTCTTCCGAGAATACCTCCTCGCCCAGCAGCAGCCAGTCCAGTGAGGAAACCCAGAACAACGAAACCCCTGAGTCTGTGACCATTACCAGCCTCAATGCCAACAAGGAGGCGGCGGAGCTGGAGGTGCCTTACGATCCCCAGCGTATCGCCATTCTGGATATGGCCTCGTTGGACATTCTGGATGCCCTGGGCGTGGGCGACCGGGTAGTAGGTACTGCCTCCACCAGTCTGGAGTATCTCCAGGACTACATCAATGACGATATTGCCAACCTGGGCACCATCAAGGAGGCCGATCTGGAGGCCGTCATGGCCTGTGAGCCGGATGTCATCTTTATCGGCGGCCGCCTGGCTTCCAGTTACGACGCCCTCAGCGAAATCGCTCCTGTGGTCTATCTGGCCACGGATACCGAGCTTGGGGTCGTGGAGAGCGTGCGGCAGAATGCCACTACCATCGCCTCCATGTTTGGTCTGGAGGACAAGGTAGACGAGTTGATGGCTGACTTCGATGCCCGCATTACCGCCCTGTCCGAATTTGCCGCCGGCAAGACCGCTATTGTGGGCCTGGTTACCAGCGGCAGCTACAATGTGCTGGGCAATGACGGCCGCTGCTCTATGATTGGCCGTGAGATTGGCTTTGAGAATATTGGCGTGGACGCCAACATTGACACCTCCACCCATGGCAACGAGGCATCTTTTGAGTTCATTGTGGAGAAGGCACCCGACTATATCTTCGTTCTGGATCGTGATGCCGCCATCGGCACCGACGGGGCAAAGCTGGCCCAGGAGATCATGGAAAACGAGTTGGTGATGGGAACTGATGCCTACAAGAACGGCAACATCGTCTATCTGGCTCACCCCGCCGTGTGGTACACCGCCGAGGGTGGTATCTCCGCACTGGACATTATGCTGCAGGATCTGGAGAGCGAGCTGCTGGGTTAACGCTGTTTCAGATGGAGTATTACGGCCTTTCTCCAAAGAACTCATATATCGTTTTCATCGAACTTGACTGCTAACGAAAGGAGCGCTTACCATGGATCAGGAAAACAGAATGCCTCTTATTGGCGACAAGGCCCCGTCCTTCGAGGCTGTCACTACGCAGGGTCCTATCAAATTCCCGGAGGATTACGCTGGCAAATGGGTAATCCTCTTCTCCCATCCCGCGGATTTTACCCCGGTCTGCACCACGGAGTTTATGACCTTCGGCTCCATGATCGACGAGTTCAAGGCTCTCAATACTGAGCTGGTTGGGCTTTCGGTGGACTCCATCTATTCCCACATTGCCTGGCTGCGGAAGATCCAGGAGCTGGAGTGGAACGGTAAGAAACACATCAATGTGACCTTCCCCCTCATCGAGGATATCCGCATGGAGGTGGCCAATAAGTACGGCATGATCCAGCCGGGACAGTCCAACACCCAGGCGGTACGGGCGGTGTTTGTCATCGATCCCAACGGCGTGGTGAGAACCATCCTGTACTATCCGTTGTCCACGGGCCGCAACTTTGACGAGATCAAGCGCATCATTCTGGCGCTCCAGAAAGCGGACGCCGATGCCTGCGCCACCCCGGCCGACTGGCGGCCCGGCGATGATGTCATCGTACCCACCGCTGGTAGCTGCGGCGTAGCCAAGGAGCGGATGGACAACCAGAGCGAGAATCAGTATTGCCTGGATTGGTTCATGTGTTTCCGCAAAGAGGCGAAGTAATACTAAGTTAATTCCCCACTAACAGAAAACCGGGCGAGATTTCATGCACGAGATCTCGACCGGTTCTTTTTTGTTGTATTTCGGTGATTTTGCAAAGACTCTCGGTGATAAGCAATAGAAAATGAGCTTCAGAATTTGCAACTGCGTTTATAATTAATTTGCCATTCCCATTTGAAATGCCGACCGTCCAATATACTGGAAAAGTATTGCTATGCCTCCTGCGAGCCTCATTTTTCTATCTTTTCTGGTGGTATAAATTCTAATAGATCGCCGATCTCACAATTCAACACCGTACAAAGCCTTGCGAGGACATCTATATCTAAACGAGTAATTTGGTTTTTACAATAATTATTGATCTGCGTCCGCTGCATCTCAGCCCGATGGCTCAGCATGTTCTTGCTAAGACCGGATGCCTTCAACAGCTCGTCCAGCTTAATCCGAATCGTTCCATATTCCACTTGCCAACCCTCCGACCACAAGAAATATGTTGACAAGTTTAGTGTACCCTTGGTAGAATAGAAAAATAAGATATAGAAAGTCTTGTCAGACTAATTGCACATATATAATGCATAGTTTTGGCTTGTGCTTTTTAGCCAATATGAATATATAATAATACAAAAAGCGGATAATCTTCAAATTTCAGCAAAACTGCCTAAAACCTAAGCGATTTCTAAGAAACCCCTAAAAATTCCCTATTATAATACCCCCATCGAAACGGTGAGGGGAAACGCACTTTTTGTCTGTTATCCCCGCAAGGGGAGAATATGGCAGGAAATCGTATAGGGAGCAATGAACACCCGCCGGGGGTCAGGGAAAAAAGAACAACGTTACATACCGCAATCCTCCAAGGGGTTGCGGTTCTTTTTTATTCGACACCATTTGTCCTTACTCACTATATACCGCTAAAGCTCGGCAAATATTTCTCTTCGTATGCACTCACCGCACGGTGGGTGCATTTTTTGTTTGTCGAAAAATGGCGGCCTCTGCTCAGCGTCCGGTATGTCCGGTCGCTCCATTGCCGCGACCCACCGCTCCGAAATTTGGTTCGCATCCAAATTTCAGAAGACGGAGTAAATCACCATGTACTTTAATAGAGAGGACTATGGTTCAAGGATCAGGAGCTTGCGAAAAAAGCGTGGGCTCACACAGGAGCAGTTGGCAGAGAAGATGAATGTCAGCACTCCATACATCGCAAAAATCGAAACTGGAAAGCAGACTGGCCCAGTCGAGCTGGCCGTAGAGTTTGCAGCATTCTTTGATGTTTCTCTGGATTATCTCCTGGTGGGAAAAGGAGATTTTGCAGAGGAACAGAAGCGCGGACTGCGGATGGCCATCTCTCTGCTGTCCGAATTGGAGGCATCCCTCTAAAAACTTTCCATTTTGGGTTGGTAAACTTTCCATTCTGTTTCTGTTGGAAGAATACGCGCAGAGTTACAATCTTCGTGAGATCAAAACATCTCAGCGAACCTTGAAAAACACCGCCCCAGGCGGTCATATCCGGCAACTTGAATACCTTAGCTGATCGGGAGAGCGTCAGACCGAGTGCGCGAAGACCACCTGTGCGGAGCAGATCCGCATCAAAGGACGGCCAAATAAGGTGCAGAGCGATACCCACTCAGGCCAAGACAGCTTTGGCAAGCTGTCCCGCCATAATCCCGTCAGCCCATAATGATACTCCTGTACGCAGCTTCGAGAGATCCTCGGAGGGGTGAGAGTCCCGTGATGTGCGCCAGCACAGTTCAAGTTGCCGCCCTGCCTGGGGAAGTAGTGTCGAATACAGGCGACTAAGCAGCATCAAGAAACAAAGGGCCGCTCCAGACTCGGAGCCTACACTCGCTCACCTGACCTTTGGGAGCGGCCCTCTGTTTTCTTTTGATAGCAGAAATATGGGATCTGATCACAGTACATCCTCTTCTTCTCCTCAACCTCCGTTTCTCTGAGTTCTTCATCTTTCCCCCTCTACACTCCTCTTCCTTTTCTCCTCAAACTCCCTGATCGGGTCCCATATTTCTGTTATCAAAAACAAATCCACGAAAGCGAGGAAACGAGATGACAAATATCGATTTGTGCGGCATTGCCCAACTGCTCCGCACGCTGATAGAGCAGAAGAAAACCACAGAAAGAGAGGCCCGCAAAATTTTGGCCAGAATTGCCGCACAGACCGGTGCGGACATTATCCTTTCTTTCTGAAATCGCATTCTTTTCAATAGCTATTTCAAAGGTGTTGTGGTATTGTTTGTGTTGTAAAAAAGGAGGTGAACTGACATGGCGGAAAAGCTGATGACCGACGGCAGCATGGCACTTCGAGAAAAGCAATACCGGGTCATCACCATCGAGGCAACCGAAAAGCCCCAAAACGCCAAATTGCGGGTTGCGGCATACGCCCGTGTCAGCTCCGCCTCTGATGACCAGCTCAACTCCTTCGCCGCCCAGAACCGTCACTACAGTGACCTGATCTCCAGCAAGGAAAACTGGAGAATGGTTGACATATACGCAGATGAGGGTATTACTGGGACATCGGCTGAAAAGCGTGAGGACTTCCAGCGGCTCTTGGCAGATTGCCGCAGAGGGCTGATCGACAGGGTTCTGGTGAAATCCATCTCCCGCTTTGCCCGCAATACCAAGGAATGCCTGGAAACCATCAGAGAGCTGAAATCGCTCGGTGTCGGCGTCTACTTCGAGAAAGAGAACATTGACACTGCGACGATGTCCGGCGAAATGATGACTGCGCTCTTCGCATCCTTCGCCCAGGCCGAGAGCGAATCCATCTCTGGCAATATGAGGTGGGGCATTCAAAAACGAATGCAGGCCGGAACATATATACCCGCAAACTTGCCATACGGATATACTCTACAGGATCATTCCATACGCATTGTGGAGGAACAAGCTGTTATCGTACAACGGATATTCAAAGAGTATCTTTCCGGCAAAAGTACAGAGCGGATAGCGTCTGACCTGCGAGAAGAAGGCATCCCGTGTAAATCTGGTGAAGTCGCTTGGGATTCAACTGCTATTCGATATATTATCTCGAATGAAAAGTACATTGGCGATTCTGTGTGGCAAAAATACTTCTCAACAGATACGCTTCCATATAAATGCCGGCTGAACCGAGGACAGAAGGTTTCTTACTACGCATACGGAACACACGAAGGAATCGTGCCAAAAGAAGATTTTGAGAAAGCAAATGCTTTGATGAAATCTCGTGCTCAGAAGATTACATTAACGAAAAACAGTCCGTATGCGTTTCGGAAAAAAATAGTATGCGGCGACTGCCAGTCACTATTTCGTCGCAAGGTTGTGCGCGGCATCACATACTGGGTATGCATAGGACACGATAAAAAGAGACATGGCCTCAAATGCAGCATTACACCAATTGCAGAAGTTGAAATAACAAATGCTTTCATCCGCCTATACTATAAGCTCAAGCACCATGGCGAACCAATCCTCATGGGAATGATCACCTCGCTCCAAGCCATCCGCAACCGCCGGATGCTCTGGAGCCTGGATGTCATTGAACTTAACAAACAAATATCCGATCTTACCAGTCAGAATCAAATGTTGGCCACACTGAAACAACAGGGCCTCATTGATCCTGACATTTTTATATCCCAGAGCAATGAGTTGACCGAGCAGCTCCGCGCTGTAAAGCTGAAAAAGGAGCGTCTTCTGGCCGTCGATGGCGACAACACCATCGCCCAAACAAGAGAGCTGATGGAAATCTTGGATGATGGCCCGGACTTCCTTGACAGCTTTGACGCAGAGCTGTTCGGTGAGCTCGTTGAAACAATCATCGTGGAAAGCAATGAGCGAATCCGCTTCCGCCTGAAAAACGGGCTGGAACTGTCCGAAACCATAGAAAGGACGGTGCGTTGATGGGCAATCGGAAGCAGCCGTTTGGCTACAGGGTGGTTATGGGCGAAATTGCCCTCCATCCGCAGGAATCAAAGCTGGTAGAGTACATCTTCCAACAATACCTTGCGGGTGCTACCTACAACACCTTGGTAGAGGAGCTTCGGGAACAGTCAATTCCCTATGACGAGGGAAAGCTATGGAACAAAAACATGGTTGCCCGAATTCTGGAAGACAGCCGCTATACGGGAGAGCGCGGCTATCCGCCGGTCATTGATCGAGAAGCCCTGGAGAAAGCACTGGAAAAACGAAGCGCAAAACAGACGGCAGCTCCCAAAACGGACACGCAGAAGCTCCTCCGCCGCTTCAGCGGGCGGCCATCGACAGCGCGCATGGAACGGCAGGTGCTGGATCTGCTCAACAGCCTGATCGTATCGCCGGAACAGCTCCGGCTTCCGGCAACAGCGCCGCCTGATCGATCCACTGAGCTGAATCTGCAGCGTGAGCTGGACAGGGTGATGGAATGCCAGCCAATCGACGAGGATGCCGCAAAGGCGCTGATCCTATCCATCGCTGCAGCTCAGTACAGCGCCGTCGACTCCCGCGAATACGAAACGGTTCGTCTGCGCAGAGTGTTTTCCGGGCGTCAGCCCATGACTGCGTTGAATGCAGAACTGCTTCAAAGTTCCGTATCCGCCATCCATTGTCATAACGATGGAAGCCTGAATATCCAGTTAAAAAACGGTCAAGTAATTGGGAAGGAGTGAAACAGCATGAGAGAAAGCCCGCCCAAAGTCATTACCATACCGGCAAAGCCGGAGGTCGCAAGCCGGCAGGCGGTCCAGCGCCAGCTTCGCGTGGCCGCCTACTGCCGGGTATCCACCGATGACGAGGAACAGCTCACCAGCTATGAGGCCCAGCAGAACTACTACACCGACAAGATCATGACCAACTGCGACTGGACTATGGCCGGGATCTTTGCTGACGAGGGCATCACAGGCACCTCGGCCCGAAAACGACCTGAATTCCTGAAGATGATCCGGATGTGCAAGCAAAAGAAAATCGACATTGTCCTGACCAAATCCATCTCCCGCTTCGCCAGAAATACGGTGGACTGCCTGAACTACATTCGTGCCCTACGAGAGCTTGGCATCGCAGTAATCTTCGAAAAAGAAAACATCAATACCCTGGAAGCAGATAGCGAGATCCTCATCACCATGCTGGGAGCTTTCGCCCAGGCTGAAAGTGAGAGCATCAGCGCCAATGTCCGCTGGGGCAAGCGCCAGGCCATGCGGGAAGGAAAAGCCATCATTCAGTACGACCGCCTCTATGCCTACGAAAAGGGCGAGGACGGAAATCCTAAAATCATCCCGGAGCAGGCCGAAGTGGTGCGGTCAATCTACCATCAATACCTGACCGGCGCCAGCCTTCGGATGATCAAGGAGCGGTTGGAGGCTGAACAGATCCCCAATGTGTCAGGAAAAGCTCAATGGACCATCACAACTATCCGCAGTATCTTGCGAAACGAGAAATATTGCGGAGATGTCCTTCTGCAAAAAACCTATATCAGCGATTGTATCAGCCGAAAGGTCATTCGCAATACCGGGCAGCTGCCCATGTAT
>ERZ780157.4372-NODE-4372-length-10788-cov-3.317153_pt1 | contig 10788 bp, 17 predicted proteins | sample MGYA00511169_ERZ780157 | MGnify/ENA primary metagenome ERZ780157 (study PRJEB29588, sample SAMEA1965149) | human gut metagenome | biome: human gut; feature: human-associated habitat; material: faeces | place: Denmark | collected 2008/2010 ...
GACGCGCGAGCCGTTCCGCATGTTCACGTCGCGATGTGAGTACCGTCTGACGGTGCGTGCAGTGGGTATGGGGGAGTGGTGTGAGGGACAGGACAACGCGGATCTGCGACTGACGGAGTGGGGTCACGCACAGGGCGTGGTGGGCGAGGAGCGGTACGCGAAGTTCATGGAGAAGAAGGAGGAGATGTTGAAGGTGTGTGCGTGGAGCTGGCATGAGGTGTAGTGCAACGAGTTCTTGAAGGCGTATCGCCTCCACAACGAGGAGTGGGGTCTGCCGGGCGAGAAGAAGTACATCTCCGCCTACGACGCGATCGCCTACGCGACGATGAACGTGGAGAAGGTGGAGGCGATCATCACGCAGAGAGAGGGAGAAAACGTTCTGGCGAGTAGGTGTTGGGGGAGGGCGTCATGAAAGAAACGTCGCCGGGCGTGAAGAACACCATCAACATCGAGTCCAAATACGGGGTGTATTTGGAGAAGCAGAAGAAGGACATTCTTCTCTTCCAGAAATCGAACGGTTTGAAGATTCCGGCGGACTTCGATTTCAACGCCCTCCCGATTTCACAGGAGGAGAAGGACAAGCTGATGACGACACATCCTGGATCCATCGAGGAGGTGAAGCACATTTTGGGAATCAAGCCTTCTACTCTGATTTTCATAATCAAGGCAGTGAGAAAGGGCACAACCAAGTAACTTTACTCCCTTTAGGATGGCACGTGTTTGTTCAACAAAGAACGGCTAATCTACGTTCTCTCCGTCCCATATGTCACTAAGGGTGCACGGGGAAGGGAGGAAGCTCATGCCGGTGCAGTTGCGGTGGTGCTGATCCAGAGCGCGAATCGCCTCCATTTCCTCTTCCGTCAGCGCGAAGTCAAACACCTGCGCGTTTGAAACGATACGCGCCTCGTTGGTCGACTTCGGGATGCAGATCGTTCCTCTCTGGATCGCCCATCGAATCAGCACCTGAACGCCCGTCTTCTTGTGGGCTTCGGCGATGCGGACAATCACGGGGTCCTTCATCAGCGGCACCTCCGTCGTGCTGTTCACCGACTTGGCGCCGCCCAGAGGGAAGTACGCGGTAAGGAAGATGTGGTGCTTGTCGCAGAAGTCCTTCAGCTCCCACTGCTGAAGATGGGGATGCAACTCAACCTGGTCCATCGCAGGCGGAATCTTGCAGAAGGACAGCAGGTCGGACAGTTTCTTGGTGGTGAAGTTGGAAACACCGATGGAATGGAACCAGCCCTAAACATCATCAACTCTAGGTTACTCTAACGCGCTCCTTCAACTCCTCCATCTTGCCCCACGTCTTCTTCAGATTCTCGACGTTGTATCCGAGACGAAGACTAGAGGAATCAGCGACGAGTCCGTTGTAGTCGAAGAAGTATCCCTCCTGGCGCTTCTTCTCTTCCTCTTCGGGAAGATTGCAGCAGAACGGCCAGTGGAGGAGGTACAAGTCGATGTAGTCCAGCTGGAGCTCCTCCAAGCACTGCTTCGCAGCCTTTTCCACATTTTCGGGTTTCCAGTCCACCATCCACAGCTTTGTGGTGATGAACAGCTCCTCACGTTTCACGATCCCCTCCTCGATGCACCTTCTGATGCCGTTACCCACTCCGCGTTGATTCTTGTGTACCGTTAGGGACGCTTCATAGCAGGGCATGAGAGGATATGTAAAACGAAGCGGCATCGATCATTCGATAGCCGTTCTTCACGGCCGCCACGACCGCAGCCGCCAACTCTTCATCGGACGACAGGTATGTGCTAGTCAATAAGAAGAAGTCCTCAAACGCAACCCGAGTCCGAGCACTGGCATCTTGTAGCCAGAATTCAACGTTACGCAACGATCCATCCTGTTTCTGCTTTGATAGTGTCGTTCTTCATCATTTGATTGCACGTTCAGTCGTCGCCATAGTAATGAAGAATCATGTGTTCTGGGCGCAAAACAGCCCTTGTGAGCATCGAATGCAGAAATGAAGCGGTAAGTTCACAAAAGCAGGGGCTTGAGCGGCGAATAGGCACTTGATAATGAGATGGGTCCACAACTCGTCTATTCTTGCACATTTGGCTCCATTCTTGCTCCTTAACTCAAACGTCGTTCACACTTTGAAGAAAGGCCGACTGTACAGACCATTCTTCACTTCCATTCTTTCGAGCGATTCGTGATGCTCCGTCAAAGTCGATTCTTTTCGTGCATCCCTCGCTCCGTATTATCGAGAACAACAAAGATACCCGAAAGGAGAAACGTGGAACTTGCTCGTAAGGAAGATTTCTCACAAAATCCTTTATATACAAACCATGTCTGCTGCTGCTTCCGAGTAGGGGCGTGTGGAAATCGGTTTTACACCCAGAGCCATCGTCAAACCCGAAGCGAACCCTGACAATTATGTGTGGTATCTGTTCTATTACAATCCTGAGGTACGGCGTTGTGGAGTGCTCCTCATGGGTAGGATGATCGTGTGATCGTCCCTAGGAGATGCAAGTGGATGGGTTGGACCATCAACTTCGGTAACAGAAAGGGTCAGTGTCTTGGCGCTGTCTTTGCGGGTGCTATTGCCGGTATTGTGTACTACTGCTACCGCAACGACAAGTGTTCGATTTCATTCTCCGAGTTGTACGAGAAGATAGCTGGAAAGTTCAGAAAGGACTCGCGTGTTTGTTGACATCCACTCTCCAAGAAACACGCGAGAAACGGAATAAGTCCTTCAAGCGATCCTCCATTCCCATGTGTCCCACTCTCGCTCCAGTCGTGGGAGGAAGCTGCGGTCCTGGCATCTGCGGACCCGGAAGTTGAGGACCTGGAGCGACGGGTTGTTCCTCGGTGCCTGTGAGTTGCCTTTGCGTCACCCAATTCAGTCGTCACGTACTTGTAGAACTTCGGGATGGTTCGCGCAACCGTAAGAGGATTCACGGAGACGACATCGCGAATGCAGATGCCGTCCACGAGAGAAATGTCCTTAAACAGAACCCAGTTGTGCGCCTATGCATGACAGCAGCAACACACACGTACTCGTCGAATCATGTGCAATACCGAATCCTCGTGCACAGCCACGTCGATGTTGCCCTCGTTGCTCCCTTCATCGTTCAGCAAGTTCACAGGAACGTAGCTTCCATTGCTGGCCAGCTTGCATATGTTCTTGAAGTACGCCTTAATCAGACAGTGCATCACGCTCTCGTCCGTGCTGCGCTCCTCCGCCTCCTTCCGCTCCGCGTCCGTGCGGAGACTCTGCACCGCCTCTTCGGGAAGAAGACTACGCGTGAGCGCCACGGCGGAACCCCACTCCACAAAGTACTTGTACTGCATGCGCAGCTCCAGCATCTTCTTGACCGCCATCGCGTTCAGGTACCACGCCGAACAGAAGGTGTTGATGTCGTGCGGCGTCAGGGAGGCGAGGGAGCGATGGATGGGCGTTTCGCCCTCCTCGACGGGCGGGTTGAGAAGGAAGTCGAAGATGCGCAGATAGGTGAACTGGTCGCCGCGCTCGTCCTGTGCGTGAGCGGAAGAAGAGACGCAAACGATCAGCTCGCCCATGATCTTCTCGTACTCGTTCTTCTCCTCGTGGTCCTTCGGCTCCTCCTTGTAGAGGTGTGACACGGAGGAGAAGGCGGCGATGGTCAGCGCCTCCTCCACACACCCTTCTTCGCGCGCGAACAGCAGGAACGACGCTACGCCTCACACGCAAGCAAGTCCCTCACCCAGCTGCGTGTCCACGGGCAGCTGCGACACGAGGATCCCGCGTGTGTTGATTGTGTAGTTGGGGGTGTCTACGCCTCAGTGAGGAGACGGACCCGTACCGAGCGTGTCCAGCAGGTTCAGCACCTTCAGAGCGATGTAGTAGCGCGACGAGCTGATCTCGGAGGGCAGATCGAAGGTGTCCAACTACAACTCAACAACACCTCTCGCTCCCACGTTCTGAATGCCCAGCTGGCGCGTCAGCAGAATGGACTCGCACAGGAGCAGACGCATCACTTCCGGCTTGTCTCGCTTCTCCAGCTTCTCGTAGTCGTCCTCCGTCATCAGGCGGTAGCACGCTCCCTTGGGGAAGCGGCCCGCGCGGCCTGCGCGCTGCTGGGCGGTGGCCTACGCTTGAGTCGATTCACACACCTCCACCTTGGATATCGGCTGAATGACTTGCGTGTTCATGTTCACCGTCTTGTTGTAGCTACGTCTAACCACGCCACAGCACACCTCACATCGTCACCGTCTCAAACCCGCTGTCGATCACGCTGGTGATGTTCTCGATGCTGATGCTCGTCTCCGCCATGCCCGTCGCCAGCACCACCTTGCGGAACCCGCGCGGCGTGGGCTGGAACACCTTCTTCTGCTCCGCGTACGGCAGACTGTTGTACCTACGCGTCAGCCGCGCCCTCCGCTCCAGACAGGGTGACCACCCAGATTTGACCGTTCCGGAACCGCAGGCTGTGGCTGCGCTCCACGAGGACCTCCTTGCAGGCCTCGATCTCGTCCTCTCCGGGCAGGAAGACGAGGATGTCGCCGCGGATCGAGGAGTTGTGGATGGAGATGGCTGTCTACGCGAGAAGGAGAGGAGACGAGGCCTACAGCAGCGCAGGACTCCACGTAGTTGGGCACGGGCGAGGCGGCATAGCTGTCTGTGAGAAGTGATATCGGAAGAAATACAAAATGTCCACGGGGTACTGGCGACCCTGAACCGTCATGATGGTGTACGGCTTCAGCTCGTCTCTCTTGTCCAGATACTCGACGTCGCTGAAGAAACGCTTGTAGAGCTTCACGTCCATCTAGGAGTGAAGTCTGAGACAGAGGACGACCGATGCGCTCGAGATCACGATGCGGAGGTCCTGGCGCTTGCGAATGATCTTCTTCAGTAGGCCCAGCAGGATATCGTTGTCGACGCTGCGCTCGTGGACTTCATCCACCATGATGACGCTGTACTGATTCAGCTACACGTCGTACACACGTAATAGAAGTACCAGTGGGTTTCGCGTCATTTCGCGCAGCAACTCCTTGTCGGTTGTGTACTTGATCTGAGACAGCTTCCCGTTTCGGTTGAAATTGTAGTCGAAATGCACGCTGTAGCCCACCTCCTCGCCGACGACGCATCTCCTCTCCGTCGCCACTCGCTTCGCAATGGATGTGGCTGCAATACGACGTGGCTGTGTATAATCCTTTAATTCGAGTCCGTACCTGCGTGCAAATGATGCATCTTCCGCCGTCCGCCCAGCCCGCTTCAAAAAGGTACTGGGGGATCTGGGTCGACTTTCCGCACCCTGTTTCTCCTTGAATGATGACAACGTGGCTTGTTTCGACGGCATATCTAGCACGATAAGCGGGAATGCGACAGTCCCTCACATGATTTCCTTTCTGTACTTGTAGATAGGCAGCGATCGTCTCTAGTGTATCAGCAATCGGCCCAGACACGCACTTGTTGATCCAGACTCAATCGCGACCGGGAGTCGTTCACCACGTAGATTCCCTCGTCCTCGTAGTCGCGGTCGACTCCGGGAGCAGAGGCGCCGGGAGCCCAGAAGTTCATGAAGAGTTATTTGCTCAAACAGAAACACGGAGAAGAAAACTACACACAGACACAAAACGAACGCAATCAGTCCTTCTATATTACATAGACCTCCTCTTGTCTAGCGGTGGCACCAAGTACTCATCCGTTTCTCTCTTCCTATGCATAACACGACGCAACACAGCCATACGCTCCCTGACCACGCAAAGCAAGCTGTAATTGGGAGTTCATTCTAAGATTGCTCTCATAGGCATTGTTACCCTGAAAAGCAGAGACGTCGCGGTATTGCAAAGGATTATACAGTAGATTCTGACTCTCTGTCGGCTTATACGATGCTAATCCTGAGTCCGTCCTCTCTCCCCTACCTTCCTTATAGCTCTCTCGGAACAGGATATTCGCAGGAACCAGCAAATCCTGACGCAAGTTGCCATCGCTCCCCTTCGCATGTGGAGGAAGGCGCGACGGATTCTTCTTTATACTCGGATCCATCCAGTCGTACCGACCGTCGTTCTCCAGACGGTACGACTTCAGCACTCTGCGGAACAGCCCGCGGAGATACTGGTAGTTTGGCTTCTCGTCAAACACAAGGTTCCGACAGTAGTTCATGTACTCCAAGAACTCCGTCGGCAGACCCTCGCACAGAGAGGCAAACGAGTTCTACAGGTCACACGACCCCTTCATAACCACCTCGATTTTGGACTCCATGATCTTGTTGTATTTCTGTTTCTTCGTCTGCGCGTTCAGACCCTGCCACGGCAGCTTGCCGCGAATGAAGTACAGGAGGACGTATCCCAGCGATTCGAGATCGTCGCGTCGACTCTGCTCGATGCCCAGATGATTGCTCAACGAGGCGTATCGCGGAGTTCCCGTGAGATTCTTGTTCTCGCGATAGCTGTCCATAATTAGTTGATTAAATACCTACGGTATGTGCTTGTGGCTGTAGGGGTCGCGGTACTGCTTGGAGAGACCGAAGTCGATCACATACACCACGTTCGCTCGATCCCCGATGCCGACCAAAAAGTTGTCCGGCTTGATATCGCGGTGGATGAAGTTGCGGTGGTGGATGAACTCCAAACGCGTGATCAGCTCGATTCCCAACATCAGCGTCGTCTTCAGCGAAAACTTCCTGCCACAGTAGTTGAACAAGTCCTCTAAGCTCGGACCCAAGAGATCCATCACCATCACGTTGTTGTCCCCGACAGCGCCCTTCATGTACACGCGGGAGATGCCCATGCCTCCCTCGAGGATTTTGTACACCTTCGCTTCATAGAGCAGCTGCGGGAACTTCGCATTTATCGCTTCCTTCTTCACGGCCACGGGCTTGTCGGAGCCCAAGCTCTCTCCACAGTAGATTTCGCCAAAAGCACCATGGCCTATCTTTCCTTCCAAAGCATAGTCCCTTTGGAATTGCCTTGTAGATATGACGCTTGCCATGAAAAGAACTCTATTCTCTGATTCAGGGAGAGGGCTGCGTCGAAATACTCTGCACAAAACGATTCTATCAACTCCGTGAAGCGTGAAGGGCGTTTCGCTGCTGTCATCTTCTCCCTGTATCCATTGCATTCGCTAGCGGAGGCAAAGAGCACCATCTCGAGTACACCCTTCTTTTCCGTTACGTGACATCCATCGCCATCACTTCGTCCTTCCCGTCGGACTGCTCCAGCAGACCCCCTCCGACAATTGGATTCATTCCCCCGAGGATACGCACATAACCAACCCACTCCAGAAATCGGGAGGTTTTCACTCCGCTCTTCAGCTTTCTTTCCAAACATAGAAATGAAGATTGTATCTTTTGCTCTTCTATTTGGAATTGCACTCTGTAAGAAGCGCGCCTCACTCGGAGTGACCTGTAGCATTATCAGTGCACCAGCGGTCTCTTCGGAATCTGAATGACGAGGTGGATCCCACTCCAACGATAGAGCCCAGTGGCGGAGGTGATTGCCCCACCGGGTAGGTGATGCGTGTTTTCGTTCACCATAGCTATTACGGGCCGTCTTGCGACCAAACTTGTCCCGGCTTTGATGAAAGTGAAGGCCAGGGCGAGCGGTATGTGATTGAGTGCTCCGATCATGGTATTTGTAAACAGAACGGCACGGACTTGAGATGTCAGTGCTACTCGTATGCTACCGGAGACGACTGCTCGAACGCCTGTCCCGGCTCCTACTTTGATGATGTCGTCAAAGAAGTGGTTGAGTGCTCTAATCAGGGCAAGTGCTCGTTGGATGGTACGGAGGCGCAATGTGAATGCCTTCCTGGCTATCATGGAGAGGACTGTAATGCCGAGTGCCCGGGCACGGAGTTCAACGACGACGGCACAGCCATCGAGTGTTCGGGTCATGGCACCTGCGTCCCAAGTCCCGATAGTAGTCCCGGCATGGAATCGTTCGTGTGCCAGTGCACGGACGGTTACAGCGGAGAAGCATGTGAGGGAAGCTGTCCTGGAATTGTGGAGGTGGACGGCGTGCAGATGGGCTGCAACGGCCACGGCGCGTGCCAGGACAACAAGTGCGTGTGCTACAAGGGCTACTACGGCGAGGAGTGCGACAAGTCGTGTCCCGGCTTGCTCCAGGGCGAGGACGGAAGCCTGAAGGAGTGCAATGGACATGGCACGTGTGACAGCGACACGCTGACATGCACGTGCAGTGATAGTCGTTATCACGGCGATGACTGTACGCTCTGTTGTCTCCCTTCATCATAGGTGATTGTGACGAGAACACGTGCAGTGGTCACGGCAAGTGCAACGCGCTGAAGGAGTGTCTGTGCGAGGCGCCGTAGTCCAAAACCGTGCCCCTCACCCGTAGCTTCTCCGGAGAGTTCTGTTCCGTTCAGTGCGACAAGGACCGCGACTGCAGCTCGCGCGGCGTGTGCACCGAGAATAAGCTACGCTTCTTTACTCACGCCTAGACAGGGCTCGTGTGTGTGCCTGTACGGGTTCTACGGTCAGAACTGCTCGCGACAGTGCACCGACGACTCCACGTGCTTCTCCCACGGTTCCTGCATCGAGGGAGGTGGCGTTGCTGTTCGGGCTTCACTGATAGGACGCTGTCTGTGCGACGAGGGATGGAGCGGCGAGCACTGCGACACGCAGAAGGTCATGGCTTCGCGCAAGGCAACGCAGCTCCTCGTCGCGCTGGTGTTCTTCCTCCTCCTCCTTCTCCAGATCTGCTTGTGGCGTCGTCAGCAGGTCGTGCTTCTCTCGCCTCCTCACTCCTAGAGAACGCCTCGTTTCGCTGAGAAGCTGTGATGCATCGTCTCCTGTCTGAAGTGTAGGGCTCCGACCAAGGCGGTGGCTCCCAAGGAGATTCAGATGAAGCCCGTGGCGCCGATCATGGGGGGATGGACGTGTTCTGCGTGTACCATGGTGAATGAGGCCTCTGCTACCAAGTGTAGTTTTTGTGATACTCCCCGCAACAAGCCGACGGTGACGAAAGTGGGGGTGTGGGGAGTGAGTGATTGCTAGCCAAAGCGTGTGAAGAGAGGGGAAACGAGGGCGAAGGAGACCAAGCCGGTGAAGGAGGAGAAGAAGGAGCTGCTGGATCCTCAGGTTCACACGGGCGAGGGAGATGTGTTCAAGGACGACCACATTCGCATATCGTTGGCAATGAAGAAGCTGGAGGACAAGCAGGTGAACATTCTGCTTCGATACTACGCTCTGGACGAGGAATTGTCGGATCTGTCCTTCTCTGTGCGAGTGCATTACGGGATTCATGGGTAGATCGCAGCTCCGAAGTACATCAAGCAGGAGTGCAACCCTATCTCCTCTTCAGCCGTGGACAAGAGCAAGTGCGCTTCTCAACAGCTGATTGTGGGGTCGCTGTTGTCTCCTCACCTGTAGTTTACGTTGACTGAGGAGAAGCCGTTGAAGATGAAGGTGGAGGGAAGCTACAAGTGGAAGGGCGAAACTGTCTCCATCACGACGGGAGGTCTCAAGTTAGAGTAACTGTTTTATAATCCCGCTGTTTGCGAGAAACCCAATTCCGCCTATTGTCGTTCTGTGCCTCGTACACGGAAGAGGATGGAAGGCAACCGCAATACACAAAACGGGAGAGGGAGAGGCCTCTCATCCACCGTGTCTTTTGGATTGTCCCTCGGATGGGCGGGGGGAGATAAGATAACGAATTGGGAGAGACAATACGATAAGAATTCGCGTTCCCAACAGAAAAGGGAATCGTGGAACCCCACTTGACAGTTTTCAGATCGATTCTGTGAAGCAGTTGTCTTTTCCAAAGAAAGACCTATACAACACCATGATATCGCGATTCTCCAGTGCGCTTGCACGAAATTCTGTATTGACATCTCTTTCTTCACGAGCCTTGTCAACCGGATTGCAGAGCAGTAGGGATCGTTGTTTTTCACTGACGAGCAGTGCACTTCAGCTCTGCGGCGGGGAACGACAACGATCAGGCCTTCAACGAGAGACTGATCAACAAGGAAATGGATTTGCGCGACGTCATCTATCTGGATGCTGGCGTACTGTGTTTTAATTTCCTTATCAGCGTTTAGGCAACCACCCGTATGGATCCCAGAGTCCTCCAGACCATGCTGCCCTACTTCACTGAGGACTACGGCAATCCTCACTCCAGAACCCATTTGTACGGCTGGAGCGCTGCCACTGCTGTGGAGAAGGCGCGCGGCCAAGTCGCTTCTCTCATTGGCGCATCGCCCAAGGAGATCATCTTCACCTCCGGTACACTTGGTGCCTTTGATGTCATCCTAGGTGCTACCGAGTGCAACAATATTGCGGTGAAGGGAGTCGCTCAGTTCTACAAAGACAAGAAGAATCACGTTATCACTACACAAACGGTATGCGTTGAGTTGCAGACTCACGAGTAGGAACATAAGTGCGTTCTGGACAGTTGCCGTTGGCTTTCGGAGAGAGGATTCAAGGTGACCTATCTGCCTGTTCAGAAGAACGGTCTCGTGGACCTGAACGTCCTCGAGAGCGCCATCACCGACAAGACCTGCCTCGTCTCCGTGATGGGCGTGAACAACGAGATCGGCGTGGCGCAGCCCCTGAAGGAGATCGGCGCGATCTGCAGAAAGCACGGCGTGTTCTTCCACGCGGACTGCGCGCAGATGTTCGGCAAGGTACGGGATCATCGCGATGTCTCACCTAGCTCCCTCTGAACGTCAACGAAATGAACATCGACCTGATGTCCATCTCCGGCCACAAGTGCTACGGCCCCAAGGGCGTGGGCGCGCTGTACATCCGCAAAGGGACGCGCATCCACAATCTCATCGAGGGCGGCGCGCAGGAACGGGGGCTTCGGGCAGGAACGGAAAACGTGCCCGGCATTGTGGG
>ERZ780157.4380-NODE-4380-length-10778-cov-3.434487_pt1 | contig 10778 bp, 7 predicted proteins | sample MGYA00511169_ERZ780157 | MGnify/ENA primary metagenome ERZ780157 (study PRJEB29588, sample SAMEA1965149) | human gut metagenome | biome: human gut; feature: human-associated habitat; material: faeces | place: Denmark | collected 2008/2010 ...
GGTATTGCCGAGGCGATACAGCATCAGGCGTTCGCAGCGTGGTAACAGCGAGGCGGTATTTTTTCGGTGATATGCCCATTTGGCAAAATGATTATTGCCAATAATTAACACGCCTTTTCCACCAAGCACGATTGCTGTCCCTGTTACCTGTTCACTGTTCACTTATCCCTGCTCACTGTCTTCCTCATTGTCCTTTCGGCAACGCATGCGCATACTTGTCGCTTATCTCGTCCAAAAGTCCGTTGCGGTGGAAGCTGAAATAATCGCCGCGGTCGTTGAATATGATGTGTTCCACGATGACGGTTTCCATTGATGCAAGCGTAAGGAACAATTTTTCCGTAAACATTATGTCGTCGTCGCTCGGATCGCAAGTGCCGTCAACGTGGCAGTGGAACAGTATCACGCCCTTGGCATTGCAACGCATTGCCGAAGCGATAATATCTTTTGCGTTGACCGACACATGATTGCTGTTGTCGGACGTAAACTCGTCGCGATACAAAAAGTTTGTTGAGCCGTCAACATACACGACGACAAGTTTTTCGACGTAACTTTCGCCGATTAGTCGTTGAGCGTATTTGAATATACTCGACGCGCCGCGCAAAGCCGTCTTGTTTGCCAAACTTTTGCGGTAACGTTGAAAAACTTCTTTAAGCATGGCAATATTGCAAGCCGTCACTTCGGAAATTCCGTCAACGGTCATCAATTGTTTCGGACCGGCTTCCAGCACGTTGGCAAAGGAACCGAATTTGTCTATTAACGTATGCGCAAGTTTGTTGGTGTCTTTCCGCGGTATGTATTGAAACAACAGCAACTCCAAAATCTCGTGGTCGGCAAAGTTGGTCAAACCCTCTTTCATCATGCGCTCGCGCAGTCTTTGTCGATGTCCGTCATTTATCGATGCCATATTTCTACCTTTTTTGTCAAATGATACAAATATAATAGCACACTTTGTGTTTTTTGTGTATAATATAGTCAAATATAACTACAAAAAAATTGCGTAGACTGCAACGCGGCATATACGGCGATGATTTGGTAGGTAAATTGTCATCTCGGGAAACAATTACCGACAGTAACCTTGCCAAGGCAAGTATTGTATTCAATCAATCTTACTTGTCGACGTCATTTGCCATTATGTGCTATTGTCTTCCTTTGGAGGTATCACAATGTTGGAAAAAGCAAAACAATTACTAAACGAACAATTTGACGAACTTGTGTCCACGTTGCAAAACGTGGTGCGTTTTAATACGGAAAAGGCGGTTGCCGCCGACGGCGCACCTTTCGGCAAGGAGATTAAATCTTGTCTTGACTACGTACTGGGCGTTGCGGAGGGTTTCGGCATGTCAACCTACGACTGTGACGGCTATGCAGGGCATGCCGACTTTGTCGGTAGCGGCAAGGAAGTACTCGGTATACTCGGTCACCTTGACGTTGTGCCTGCCATTGCAAGCGAGTGGAAGTATCCGCCGTACGAGGGAGTAATCGTCGACGGCAATTTGTACGGGCGCGGCACCATGGACGACAAAGGACCGATGATTGCATGCTTGTACGCGGTAAAGGCGTTGAAAGAAGCAGGGTTTGCTCCGCAAAAGACCGTGCGCCTTATCTTCGGTTGCGATGAAGAAAGCGGCATGGAGTGCGTTGCTCATTACTTTACAAAGATGCCCTATCCTACGGCAAGTTTTTCGCCCGACGGAGATTTTCCCGTTATTAACCGCGAAAAGGGTATTTACCAATTTGACGTGGTGTGTGGCAAGCTGCCCGACGGCGTAACAATCACCGCAGGCGATCGCGCCAATGTCGTGCCGTCGTTGTGCGTTGCAAAGCTGCCGACAAAGGTTTTGAAGGGCGCAAAATTGCCCGATGGGCTGACGGCTACGGCAGACGGTGAAACGGCTACGCTTACCGCGGTAGGCAAAGCCGCTCACGGTAGCACTCCCGACGAGGGGATTAACGCTACGTACCCCGTGCTTAGCACTCTTGCGAAGTTGTACCCCGACAATGCCACACTGGCGTTTGTCAGCGGCAAACTGTGCGACACCACCGGCGGCAAATGGGGCGTTGCTTTACAAGACCAACCCAGCGGCAAACTTACATGCAACCTCGGTGTGTTGCGTACCGCCGCCGACGGAACATTAACTGTTACCGTGGACATTCGCTTCCCCGTCAGCTACAATTGCGATTATATGTACGGATTGTTGCGCGCAAACACTCCTGTGGAGTTTGACGTGGTGGCGGGGCATATCTCCGAGCCGCTGTTTGTGCCGAGTGACAGCGCACTTGTTACAACACTGATGAAAGTGTACAACAACGGTATGGGCGTAGACGAACAGCCCATTGCCATCGGCGGAGGCACTTACAGTAGATGCCTGCCTAATTGCGTGGCGTTCGGACCGTTGTTCCCCGGGGAAGAGCAAACGATACACATGCCAAACGAGCTGATTAACCTTGACAATCTTCGCAAAATGACAGAGCTGTACCTCGAAGCTATCTACGAGTTGGCGAAGTAACAATTACGCTTGCAAACGGAAAAGAGCAAAAACGCATTTTGTACAATAATGTACGTGGATGGGCGTTTAACGTATAATTAGTCGCCACATTGACCGCAAAAATTATTAGTGAAGGCTAAATTAACCCTAATTAAAGAAAAAAACATAATGATAGAAAAGGCTGTCGCAAGAAAAATTCGGTATTCTTGCGACAGCCTTCTTTGACATATCTTAGTCCTTACATATTGAGATTTTCCGGTTTCAACAGGAAATCGAAGATATTCATAAACAAAACGCCGTCATCGTTATAGTACGTAGGCGACATATCGCCCGAAATCACTATTTTCTTAAACGAATCGTCTATTTTTGTAAACGGTCTTATCTCCTGATTTCGCTTTTCTTCGCTCGGGATAGAATATGCCGACTGTATATAATAACGTTTAGAACCAAGATTACATACAAAATCGACTTCTAACTGTTTACGAACTCCTTCCTCCCTCGTATTGATTACGCCGACGTCTACCGAAAACCCGCGCAATCTTAACTCGTTATAGATCACGTTTTCCATTGAATGCGGTTGCTCGAACTGTCTGAAATTTATTCTCGCATTACGAAGTCCGAGATCTGAAAAATAGTATTTGAGCGGCGTATCGATATATGCTTTCCCTTTTATATCGTATCTCGTAGCAGCCTCAACCAAAAAGCAATCGGAGAAATATTCGAGATATTTTTTTACCGTTGTCGAAGTTATATTCGACTTTTTGATAGAATGGAACGTGTTTCTAAGTTTTTCGGGATTAGTAAGCGAGCCGATAGACGAAGACAAAATATTCAATAAATCTTCCAAATCGGCTTTGTTTCTGACCTTATGACGTATTTCTATATCCTTTATATATATTTCGTCGAAAAGGCGTTTCAGCATTAACGATTTGTTTTCCGCTCCTTCCCGTAGTACAACCATAGGAATACCGCCGTAAAGCATATACTCCGTAAGTCCGTCATATTTATCGCCTTTGTAAACAGACATAAATTCCGCAAAACTAAGCGGTTGCATGTGAACTTCGTCGCCACGTCCTGCAAACTCGGTTATAACGTCTTTTGATAAGAACTTCGCATTACTGCCGGTTACATATACGTCCACGTTATCCATGTGCAGATAACTATTCAACACGGACTCGAAACAGTCCAAAAGTTGCACTTCGTCAAGCAACAAATAATACGTTCCGGTGTCAGTTATTTTGTTTTGAATGTATTCCATAAACTTGTTGGGATCGACTTTTCGTTTTTCCTTTTCGAGAGCAATGATATTTTCGCCTATCTTATTTAAGTCTAAATTAGAGTCAAACGCAAACTTTATAATATGGCTTTCATCTACGCCTTCACTTTTCAGATAATTGTAAAAAAGAGTATTCAAAAGAAATGATTTTCCGCATCGACGAATACCCGTAATTACTTTTATAAGACCGTTATGCTTTCTTTCTATTAGTTGCTTCAAATATAAATCACGTTTAATCATTGTTTAGCCCCTTTCTAAAAGAGATTTCTGGCAACTTTGCCACTTTTCTCTTCTATTATAACGTTTCAAAGGTAAAAAATCAAGTCCTTTTGAGACAGACCTCGTAATTTTATTAAAATTGTATTTGCCTAATTTTGAGCTATTTGGGGCAATGCATGTTTTGCTTGGGCGAATTATGTAGAATTTGAACAATTCCTATTAAAAGAAATCGGATTCCTACCCTTTGAGAAATATCCAAAATTATTTTAATTTACGCGACAATAAAGTATTTATCTTTTTTCGTATCAAAAAAGTTACGAGTGGCAAAGACGTTGTCGCAAGAAAAATTCGGTATTCTTGCGACAGTCTTTCTTTTTGCAACAAAAAGCCGTTCGGCTTCCGACAAGAAAAACCAAACGGCTATATGAAATAACAAAGAATATTTACATTCGCTATTTCGCAATATTGACTTTTTGCTAAATAACGGTTTTTCAAGCGCAATATACGACAAGGAACCCCTAACGTAGTGGCAAGGCAAGCTTATTTGCCTACGATAGCATGAGCGGTTTTGTAACGTATCGCTCGGCAAACGGTCGTCAGTCCACTTTCACCACAAGAGATTTACTTGCAAAGTCCTCCATGGTGTAGCGTTTCAATTCCTCGTCTAGCTTGTCGAAGTGCAACACGTCCCCGAGGAAGCTGTCCACCTTGACGGTTTCCGTCACAAGCATGTTTATTGCCGAGCTGTACTTGCCTGCGCCGTTGTACACGCCGAAAATATTTAGGTGTTTTTGGCAAATTTGCGCTACCGACAGTTTGCTTTCCTTGTTGGAGTAGCCTGCCAAACAAATGTTGGCGTTGGGTGCGGCGCTGTCGTAAACGTCCTTCATGCGGAAGTCGCTGTTGGTAAAGAAGACCAATTCCTTGCACATACGTCCGCCGGTAATCATCATTATTTCCTTTTCGATGGTCACTTCGTTGGGGTTGAAGCAGTAAAAAATGCCGTGTTCGCGCGCCAATTGCAACAGATCCTCGCGCTCGCTGATGTACACGGGGACGGCTTGGTAGTAGGCGATCAGTTGCGCCAAAATTATGCCTGTGCGCGTGCTGCTGAAGATGGCAATGTGTCTGCCCTTTTCGAGGTTTAGCGAGTCGATAATATTCAGACAAAACGCCACGTAGGAAGTGTACAAGGCACGGTCGTTACTGAGGTTGTCGGGCAGTTTGTGTAGCAGGGTGTACGGAAGATCGACAAAGTTTTTCAGCAAGCCGTCGCAGTTGCGGCCGAGTTCGTCCATGTTGGCGCACTTACTGTATTCGCCGTTTTTGCACTCCGTACAAACTTCGCACGGGGCGTAGGCTTCTATCACCACTCGATCCATTTTTTGCAACATCCCGTTGTTGTCATGCACTTCGCTGACTACGCCTACCGCGTTTCTTCCGAGGATAATGGGCGTTTTGCATTTTACCTGTCCCGAGTACATGCCGAAATCGGTCGAGGTGAGCAACAATTCCTCTACCTTGACTTTCACTTGTCCGTCCGTAAGTACCGACGGTTCGGTTTCTTCCATTCGTAATGTTTGCGGTTCGTCCAGTATCCACGCTTTCATAAAAAGCCTCCGAAAAACTTTGCTTTGGGTGTTTGGTTAGTGATGGCAAATGGAACCCCTGCGGTTAATTTAGCTATCACTAACAATCCGACAGACGGTATCAACTTTATTGTTAGATTAGGCCTAGTGTAGTGCCGTTGCTTGCAAAAATTTGTTCCGCTTGCCGTTTTCGCAACTCAAGCCGCCGATAATCGCCTTACCACGCCCACAACCGTGTCACGAAAAAAAAACAATACGTATGCAAAATTTGATTACATCGCACTAAATACAATACTATTATACCATTTTTAGCAAAAAAAATCTACCGATTTGCAATATAGTGCTACTATTCTTCTTATTATTATAAATTTAATGAAGCAATATCAATAGGTATGTGCTTTACAGAACTTCCATGACAAGACACTATTAAAAATGCTCTCTATTACTTTTTCGCATGTGGAAGTAAGCTTTATTTGGAGAAATCTAAAATAGAATCCACTCAAAATCCCGAGAAATCTAAAGTGTGACTTTATTTTTCTCGGGATTTTTGTATTATTTGCAATACTTTTGGCTAAACATTGCTTGCGCTTGGGATCGGCGTCCTATGCGTGTCATAATAAGAGGCCTGGTTGACATTGCTTTTAGTCTACATGTGGTGCATACGGGATTATCGTATAATCTCATCTTTCGTTTAACTTATTACTTACTTTTTTGCTTACTTTTTCGTGTATATTTTCCGCCGTTATATCCGATAATTGCATGTATGAATCAATCCATACTTTCCAAACTACAATCGGCGTATCGCGGTGACGAGGACTTTCGCATGCGCAACATAACTTGCGGCGAGGGGAAATTTGTCGTCGTCAACCTCGACACCATGACCGATCACGTCAAGGTGTCGCAATTTGTGTTGCAACCGTTGGTGTACGCAAGCGGTGCGCAAACCGTTGCCGACATCGCAACCTATCTCGTTGCCGCCGATGGCATTGTCGAGTGCCTCACATACGACGCGGCGTTAAACAACTTTGTCAACGGTTACACCCTCGTGTTGGATTCCTCCGACGGTTGCATTGCCGTGGATACTCGCACGCAAAGCGGCAGAAGTATTACCGAACCGCCAACGTCCATGGTTATGCGCGGTCCTCGCGAGGGTTTTGTCGAGGATGTCAAAGTCAACGTCACCCTACTGCGCAAGCGGTTGAAAACGCCGCATTTCAAAACAATACAGCTGTCCGTCGGCAAGTACACATCCACGGCGGTTGTCGTGTGCTACATCGACGGCGTCGCCGACAAAAAAGTGGTCGGCAACGTGTTGCAACGTTTACAAGAGATAAACATCGACGGCGTTCTCGACAGCAGTTACCTTGCCAAGTATCTCGATGTCGAGCATACGGTATTGTTTCGGCGTGTCGGCATGACGGAAAAACCCGACGTGGCGGTGGGCAAGATGTTGGAAGGGCGCATTGCCGTCATTTCCGACGGTTCGCCGATGGTGTTGACTGTTCCCTACCTATTTGTCGAAGACTTGCAATCCCCCGGCGACTACTACGAAAACGCCGCCATGACGTCCCTCAACCGTGTATTGCGGTTTGTCAGCGTGCTTGTGTCGGTGTTGTTGCCTGCCTTGTACGTGTGCATGCAAATGTACAATTACCAAATCATTCCTCTAAAATTTTTGTTGACGATACTCAACGCTACCGAGGCAATACCTTTTAGTCCGTTTGCCGAAATGATGTTGGTCATCGTCATTTTCGACATTTTGCGAGAGGCAAACCTTCGCATGCCGTCCGCTGTCGGAATCTCTCTGTCGCTTGTCGGCGCGATAGTACTCGGTGACGCCGCCGTCAAAGCAGGACTTATCGGTGCGCCTGCGGTAATGATCGGCGCGCTTTCCGGCATAGGACTTTTTACCATGCCCGACAACACGCTTGTATTGTCGTTACTTCGCATTTTGTTTACCGTGGCGGGCGGAATAGGCGGCATTTTCGGCATAATGTTGGTACAGTTGGCAACAATGGTTTACTTGTGCGCTTTACAAAACGATCACACTCCTTTTCTTGCTCCGTATGCGCCGGAAATTCCTTCCGACAGGCAGGACTCCGTCGGGCAGAAACCCGTTCCGCAACAGAAAAAGCGTCCTCGCAGTATACCCAACGTCAACCAAACTAGGAGGGACTGATTGTGGATAAGGATCGTGTTACCGTAGGTCAGTTGTCGCTAATGCTGATGTTGGTCATTGCCGGCGGCAAGTTTTTGGGTTTGCCGGGGATACTTGCGCGAGAGGTCGGTCACGACAGTTGGCTTGTGTTGTGCGTCGGTTTTGCCGCCGACGCCGTATGTTTGTGCTTTTTGCTGTGGGCGATAAAACTCAATTCTTCCGCGCGGCTGTCCTTCGACAACGTACTAAACGTCACCTTAGGCAAGGTGGTTTCCAAGGCGGTGATGACGCTGCTGTTTGTGGTGTATATGTCACGTTCGGTGATGTTGCTGTCCTCGGCGTACAAGATGTTTGCCGTAACTTTCGACGTCAACACCAACTGGATATTTTTCGCTTTGCCCGTGGTTGCGCTTGCCGCATTTACCCTTACACGTGGGTTTACCGCCCTTGCACGGGTCAGTCAACTGCTGTTTGTGCTTATTACGCTAAGCGTGCTTGCCATGCTTGCCAACCCGTTGTATCAGGTCAAGTGGGGTTCGCTGTTGCCTATTGCCGAGTGTGGTGCGGACAAGATTTTCGACACGGCGGTGCGGCAAAGCTATTGGTTTAGCGACTACATTTTTATTTACTTTGTAATAGACAAAGTCCGCATAAAAAAGCACGTATTTTTGCCCATGCTTAGCGTGTTTGTGGCAGGCGCGGCAATTACCGTGCTTATGAACATAATTTTCGTAACGCTTTACGGCAGTTTTGCGCCCAATTTCGAACTCGCAATGAGCAAAATCGGCGTGTTTTCTATCGGCGGAAACGAGGCGGGACGTTGGGATTGGCTGACTTTGTCGTTGTGGGTAATGTCGGTGATACTCAAAATAATTCTGTTTATATTTTGCGCCTACAAAAGTTTGGAAAAAATCGTCGGTTTTGCCCACGACAAATTCAATTGGTGGGCGATCGGCGTAATTGCCGCCATATGTATGTTGTCGCTGTTCGTTTCCGAGGACGACTTTGTTAGCAAGTTTTTGAACGTAGCCGTCTACCCCTTTGTGTTGGTGCAGTTTGTACTGCCTGTGGTGTACCCGTTGCTTACACGGGCGGCGATAGCGCGTTCAAACGGAGGTGTGCATGAACGGACTTAAACGATTAGGGATTTTGTTGGCGATTGCGGTGTTTGTCATCGTGCTGGGGGAGTCGTTCGCTCCGGGAGAGATTCAGTCGCGCGCCATAGTGCTTGGTTTGGGCGTGGACGTTTGCGCCGACGACCCTAGCAAACTGCGGCTTACTGCGGAAGTTGTCAGCCCCGGCAACGGAAGCGAACAGGTGGGCGTATTTAGTAAAACGGTGACTTCCGATGGCAAAAGCCTTGGCGAGGCGGTCGCCGCCCTTGCGGAAAAGACGGGCAAGGAACCGTCGCTAGGGCAGTGCGGAGTGTTGCTTATTGGTAGCGGACTGTACACGACAAGGGATTTTTCAGACGTGATGGAGTTTTTCGTGCACAGCGACAGCTTCAACGAAAATGCCGTGCCGTGCTGTACGGACAACGCCGAGGCGCTTATGAACAATTCCGCCGCCCTCGGGCAAAGCGTGTCCATCACCCTTGTGGAAGCACTGCGCGAGCAAGCAAAAAAGATTGCGTTGCCGACCAATTCGATGTTGAAGTATGCGCGCAGTCAAGTGGAACTAAGCCGCACGGGGTACTTGAATTTTGTGGAGTTTGTCCCCTCGCAAAACAGCGACGAGCAGTCGGAAGGCAAGGCGCAGGGATACTTTTTTTACAACCGTATTGCGATTTTTCGTTCCAATCGCTATGTTTGCACCATGACGGAGGAGGAAACTCGCGGCTTTGCGGCAATGACTGCCAGGGTGGTTGGCGACACATTTTCCGTCACGCACGACGGCAAAAATTACGCACTGCGCACCAACGGCAAGGACGTAAAGACGGAGTACGTCGACGGCGTAATGCAGGTGGACGTGCAACTGCAAGTAAAGTTGGCACGCGCCGACAGCGCCGATGTTGGCGGCATATTTACCGAGCGTAGCAACAAGGTGGTCACCGAGGATATGCTTGCTCAAGCCGAGCAACAGGCAAGCAGTGCGCTTGCGGCGTTTTTGAATATGCAACGTAGGGAGAACGCCGACATTGCTGAGTTTCACGAAATACTGCGCCGCATTTACGGCACGACAGATGAACTATGCAATATGCCTATGTCTGACATAGATGTGGAAGTGCGAGTGAAAGTGGTGGAAAGGTAAAAAGGACAGTGAACAGTGAACAGTGGACAGTGGACAGTGGGTAGTGCGACCTAACGTTGACGACTAATAGGTCGAAATAAATATTGAGTGAAAAAGCAGGTAAATAAGTGCAACGATATAATTATGTTGTGTGCTTGCGAATGTAATTGACTTTTATGCAATTATTTTTGTCGCTATATTCGTCAACGATAGGTTACTCTGTCTACGGCAACGTCATATTGCTTGCAACAAATCCTCGTTGCACTCTTACTAGCTACATTATTGCAAACGCTTGACTGCGTTTTTTGTTTGTGTTACAATTATTAGGCTTTGGGGGCATAGCTCAGTTGGTAGAGCGCTTGAATGGCATTCAAGAGGTCAGGGGTCCGACTCCCCTTGTCTCCACCAGTTTTTAGTCCGATACAATCCGTATCGGGCTTTTTTTGTGTATCTATGTCGTGTTTTTTGCTAAGTAGATACTTTCATTTCTATCAATTAAAAAACGCAACTTTCCGAATAAACAATTAAAACTTGTCAAAAATCGCTTGAAAGAGTTTTTATTTGGCATGAAAAAACGCCTTACTACATCGGTAGTTTGGCGTCGTTTAGTTGTTGCATTACGTAGTCGGCTATGTGGCGGCTAAGGTCAACGCCGGTGCAGTCGTAGGTGGATTTGAAGTGCGGATTGCTGTTTACTTCGCACACGACAGGTTCGTCGTTGTCGCCAAACAAAATGTCCACGCCGGCAAAGTCCAGTCCCAGCGCGCGGCTTGCGTAGACTGCAACTCGGCATTGCTTTTCTGTGGGGTCGTAGGGGGCGG
>ERZ780157.4381-NODE-4381-length-10777-cov-4.551856_pt1 | contig 10777 bp, 5 predicted proteins | sample MGYA00511169_ERZ780157 | MGnify/ENA primary metagenome ERZ780157 (study PRJEB29588, sample SAMEA1965149) | human gut metagenome | biome: human gut; feature: human-associated habitat; material: faeces | place: Denmark | collected 2008/2010 ...
GATAGAAGTTATCGTAACATTGGACTTTATCTGCAGCCTATGATGAAATGGAATGCACATCATTACGGATTGACACTCGCGGTCCGATTGGCCTAACATGCCGGTTACAACAGGCGTGGGTGATGCAGAACTGCTCTCCGTATCGTTTGCAAAATAAGAGGCGGTAAAACTAGCGAATGAATCCCAGCAATGCAGTGATTACCGTTTCTCGACAGGAAACGGATAACTATAATACAGGAAGAGAGATGACAAGTAGCAAATGCAGAAGAACACTCCCAACGGTACCATAGTGGGTGAGTAAAACTCGAAATGGAGCGGGACCCATTCGTTTGTGGTTGCGAAGGCGTCAATTCAATGAACTGTGGTTGTCTGATATTGCTGTGGGCTGCGGAGGAGAGGGAGGGTCATGTGGATTGCTTCGGTTTTGTATTGTTCCCTATACAGTAGTACTTTTGGAGATGCTTATAGTGCGTTGTGCGGGATTCGGATGGTGATCAGTTGATGTGGAGGAGATGTATTCCGTGTGACGACGAATGCAAGCTAATTAATATTCGAATTGTTTTGGAATTGGAGATGTCGTGCATTCTGAGGGGCAACGCATTTCCCCTTCTGAGAGGAAGACATAGCTCTCCCCACTCTGGAAGGAAGGAAGAGCACACTTCATTCCGTAGGAAACGAAATAGGTTGCACATTCGGAAATGAAGGCGGAACCCTTCTCCTTCTGAAAGGAAAGAAGAAACGCTCATACACTTCCATCACTTAAACAAACACCTCCAGCAAAATGCAATGAACCCAGCATTACAACAAACGCTAAGAAAGACTCTTTATCGCCATGTGGAGACAGAACATTTCGTCCTTCTCGCTCCGTTTAAACTTCTTCACTCGACTTCCAATAGGATGGGGCAGATCAACACCAAAGCACTGAGGGAGAACATAGAAGGAAGTGTCTGGAGGTGAGAGAATGAGAACGAGAGAACTCTCCAAGTAGAGTCGTTCGTAGAAGCCGACCTTATTGTATCCATAGTTGATGAAGAAGGGATGGAAGAGTGGTGTGAGAGCGGATCGTCTGAAAACGCCATATCTACGTGTTGAGTGAGATGGGAAGGATTACGGCTCCTTCTCCTTCGAAATGGGCACGTAATACGCTGCCTTTCGATTGTCCTTCATCCACTGAGGCACTTCCACGATGTGCTATGAGTGAGTGATTGAGGAGGGTGGCACTTGATAACGGTTGAAGAAGATGACAAAGACCTTCTTGCGCATATCACGAACGAGCTTCTCCTTATCCAACGGAATGCGGTCCCATCTACGGTTGAGGGCTGGCTGAGCAGGTACAGCTTCTTAAACTGCGGCATTGTATTCTGTTGCTTGATAATCGCCTTGTTGAACTGGAAGAGTTGGAAGAGAAGAACATTATGAGGATCTCTCGCCAGAATTCCTTTGTTCAATAGAATACTGTCGTATAGATTGATCGAAGGAAGAACATCGATATCCAACAACAAATAGTGACTCGTTTTGATACTCTCGATTCCCAAGTCGCGAAGAGTGTTGACAGGATAAATGGAGAAGGGATACTTCTTCACGGTTCCCTTCCAACGAATGAAGGGCGCAGAACGAGTGGATTTGATGACATACACAGTGTAGTCGATTCCCTCACGAGTCTGAGTCATGATGAAGTGAGCGAGATTAGCGGCTTCATTTTCGTGAATGAAGAATACAGTACTGATGGGTCCATTCCATCGCTTCAGGAGGTAGGGAAAGCGATCGACGCGATCCAAACTAGAAGTGAGTGTATGTGTGAGAAAGGACGATAATTGATTAACAAGCGTGACTCCAGTGAATGATTTGTGATGAATGTCTAGTGGTGAGAGAATGAGGAAGTGGAGTACAAGGAGTGGGAGCGAAATTGGAGCACTGCTTGTCGTCCTTGTGAACTTGAAATAGATAGTACTGTTGACAGTGCGAGAACTCTCTGTTGTCAGTACAGTTGACGAGTAGTTTGTGTTTGTTGCTGTTGAAGAATTGAATGATATCTATGCATTAGAGAGAGAAGGAAATGAAACCCTGAGTGGATTGGCATGGTTGTGTGAGGAATATGGAATGAGGGAGTCCGTTATGGAAGAGTGCCTTTTCGTTAGCGAGATAGCGGTATTGTGAGTTGTTGAGTTTGGAGAGGAAGAGCGAGTGTTGTTGATAGAAGTTATCGTAACATTGGACTTTATCTGCAGCCTATGATGAAATGGAATGAACACTATTACGAATGCACAGTCCTCGAGAGACTGATGCGATGAATTCTTCACTTCAACGGGGAGAAGAAACGTTTCAGCAACGGAAGTATTATTCAGACGAACCACAGTGAAACTAGACAGTCACACACACGAAAACGGTAATCACGTCTTCTCCTTATGGGAAAAAATGTCATGAAGAAGGAGATTGACGAATATGTAGCATACGCACAACAGTACTCCCCATACCCTCATCCAGCTTGTGCAATTGCGTCAGAAAGACGACTGTCAAAAGGAGGTACGATTTTTCAACGTCTCTCTATCTTATTAATAACTCTTCTCAAATTTGATCTATTTGTTTCTATGATGCGTGATAACACCGATAGTGGTAGTGGTTACAGAGTATGTATGGTAATGACGGAGCGACTCGTAGACATCTTCCGTTTTCAAGTATGAGTAGCATATTGGCGTTGACATGACACACAACATCTATTAGTATGGTTATTTGGTGTCCTTCTGTGCTAAACTTGGGTTCGTCAATTCTGGCTCTCACTCCAAACTGTACTACTTACATTATTGGATGGCTCTTCCTATGTCAATTTAGTACCGTGCCATGGGTGCTGGGTGAGAAAGGAGTGAAGTTGCTCACAGTTGGTTTTATGTGACTGATTACCAATAGATATGCAACAGCTCGAATGGGGTGCGCTGGACAGTTCCATACAATCCCTGTAGGTGGTTGTTGATTCTCATCATGGTATCCTTCTTTGATTTAGTACTGTTTCGCTTTCTGTCCTGATCATAGAACGTCCATTATTGGTACTATCAGATCGCTATTGTGTTGGATGATGAGATCGAAGATACTGTACCAACTCCTCTGCTATCAGCATTGTCTATGCCACCTCCATCTGGGCTATTGGTAAAGACGGCTATATCTTTCCTGTATGCAGTTGCAATCGACTCTTATATGCTTCTGTTCTCTATTACCTTATGGAGTTAGTTATAATGTTGTCTAGACTACATTGGTGTAAGCAGTTCCTCGGAAATATGCTGGGGTGTTGTGAGCTATTCATCTACGTCTTGGTTGGATATTTCGTATATCGTTGGATGTAAGACAATCTGAAGAGTGCTCCTGAAATGCCTGTGTTGTGCATTATGGACACTTTGCTAATGATCTGCAGTTGCTGTTAACTTCTGATTAATCACATCATATTGGATAAGAACACGGTCTTTCAATACGGGGGTCTTATTGTTGATACATGTACTGGCGTATGCTTGGATTTCTATGGCGTTTGTATCTATTGCGTATTACATATCAGTATACTACGTAGTTTGGACTGTATTGAGAAAGATCGATCTTTGGATGTGATGACATGGATGATGGTTTAGGACATGATGTGCTTCGTTTTACATGGATTAGTCGGGGTTTCATCAATCATTGCGTCTGTCATGTGCTAATGTAACAGATGCGTATGTGATAGTGTGATCATTGATTCTTATGTCATTCACAATTGGTTGTTTTCCCGGTTGTATTGGAGTATGTGATGGTGGACGCACCGGTCTTTGTGTAATGGGATGTCTTATGCCTTTAGTAGGCGAGTGGATGTACTCTAGTGCGTTTTCATCTTTCTATAAGCATGCAACCCGTTTTTTATATGCTTGCTTCGAGGACTATGGATGCTAAAACTCATTTCCTGGAGTCGATGCTGATAAATCATCGAGAGTGGTGCTGAGGCCGCTTCTTTATTGATTTTGCCTGTGCCTGTTCCTCCTCTATCAATCAGCGCTGGTACTATTCGTGTTCTCTGTAATGGTGTCATCAGTGTCCGATCAGTGGAATAGTAATCTTCATGTTGTCTACGTCTTATCGGCATCAGCATTGTGGAGAATACTCCAGGAGTAAACTATGGACATTGCGCATCTTTACAATTGGTGAAGACGACAGTCGTTCTATTTGTAGTGTATTCCTTATTGGATGACCCCAGTGTGTAAGAATCTGCCCTTATGGGAGTAGTATAGTACCCGTTGGGAGATGGAGCATATATGGCATACAGATTTGGAGAATTGATAAGCATTGGTGTTAGAGTTTAGGGGATCAAAAGGAATAGTGGTTTGAGCAGTGATCTACAGATAGTCTTCTTCTCTACCTTAATTTGTATTGTTTGTTTGCGACACATCATCAGAATTGAAGATAAGTGCTTTACTCTTGTGTTTGGTTATTCCCCCCATTTGATCGGGAGAAGCACTATATGTGATCTTTTCACAACTGCTATGCCGTACGATAGCCCAAAGAGTCAGAATACGTCAATGGCGTGGATTACCTAAAACCATTACAATAAGCAGTTCTAGGCGATTGTAAGCAGGAGTAATAGCGAATGCAGATACAGAAGGATGGATCCTATCATGTCCTTGGAATACTCATAAACGGCCTTCTCTTTGGTTCATACCATCATATCGGGTAATGTGAAAGCACTATTTGCAACTACTGAGAATGGAACCAACCCTAGTTAGTAGTGGGGTGTGGGGCTCTCTTTTGCATACTCTATGTGTTGCTTCTCTGTTTCTATGTGCTCCATCTGCTGCTCTTTCGGCAGCACGCAGATACAGAATTAGTTTATCTCTTCTGCTGCTAAAGACTTCTCATAGATATACCGGTCAGTTCCATCCATAGACCATGGACAGTAACGGGGATTCGGACGACTATGATGATCTGTGGTACATGAAGTGCTACTATGCCTTATTGTCGTTAAGGAGAGACAGTACACTGCTTTCTGCTGTTGTTTATCGTTTAGCGCACAGAAGAACGCCAATCAAAGAGATTCATGAGCTTGCCCGATCTTTTGAGTTATTGCTGTTTTGCTGATTAATCTGTATAGTGATGAGACCTTATCGCACATAAGGAAGATGAATGAGGGTAATTGCTCTTTGTGTCGGTGAGGAATAGCGAGACTCAAAAGGAGACATATGATTCTTGAAATGGAAAGGGATCCTCTTCATGCCCTACCCGATATCAAGTAGGCAGTGTTTGTTGCGTGTTATTCAGTCCTATATTGAATCTACCACAGAGTACGGAACCACTGTTCTCGAGACCCGTGGTAATTAAGTTGTTTCCTGTGTGATGACTAACAATCAGACATAAGCCTCTATTTGAGGATGTAAGACAGTTTGATGACCGTTCTAAAGTCAATACAACTCCAACAGATGACAACGAAGATATTGGTGCTAGCATTGAAGAAGATGATACAGATGCGTTTCCTTCTTCTACGCAGTCGAATAACGCTGCTAGCAGTGTAACCAAAGATAAAGACAAGCAAGCGTTTTTGAAGAGAGTTCAGGAATTCTATCTCCCGGTGAATGTCGACGAGGGTGTATGTATAAGCGATGATTGTACTCATAGAAGTGATGTTTGCTCTTTTCTGTATTCATGTTCAGGTCTGTGAGCTCTCGTCTGATGATGCCTTTTCCTTCATTCTCTACTATGGACTGAAATGGGACGTAGATAGTACGCATAGTTCTTGTGTCTTAAGCATAGAAAAGAACCTACCTGATGACATACGAAAGGAAGTACTGCTGGGAACAGAGAATGGAGCGTATGGTTCGTTCATGAACGCGGTGGCTGACCATTACACTGAGAAGTATCACCAAAAGAAGGAAAGGAGATGGAAGTCGAAGATCAACAAGGTCATTTCGCGTTCTGGCAGTCCACGTGGTTGCATGCGAGGTGTCAGATGTCCGGTTTGCCGGGTTTACCAGTTTCACAACTGCGTGATATGTCCAACATGTGCAACAATGGGACGGAAGACTTGGATTGTGCTCAGTTGTCCGGATGAGACGTGCATAGCAAGCAAGAAGAAGCGTCATGAAGCGGAACAGATGTCAGTGGAAGAGTTGTCGAAGTACACGTGTAACGGGAAGGACCGTATCTGCGTTGACGAGATTTACACCGTTTTCCCCCTTGACTTTTTGTGTTCCCTGTACAAGTTTGGTGCTCTGGACATTATCAAGAATTCGACGCGGACGGAGGAATACTTGCTTACAAAGTACGCTATCGACAACAAGAAGACCTACTACGGTACATCGTTGAGTATTGCTGTTGTCAACAAAGTACTGAACGAGGCCGCTTTGTCAAGTCTTCAGCTGCAAGCGTCCGACAATGTGAAGGGGCCAGACGAGCTACGCAACGTACTTGATGACGGCATATCGCAGTTCTGCCAGCCCGATTCCATTGAAAGACAACTCTTTGGGATAGGCATGCGTTAGATACAGCTGATTACGCTTAGATGGATGTCTCGTCATTCCACCGAGTATCAAGTCAAGCGAAAAGAGACAACAGAATGAGGCAGCAATCCAAAGAAGCAATCAAGAAAAGAGACGAAAGGAGGTAAGCGAGGCAAAAGTGCTCTTCTTACAACACTTTTCTCCACTGAGCAAGAGTACTGCAGCAGCAAGGGATGGAATGAAAGACATCGCTGAGTCCACGAAAGAAGCATCTGCAGGGTAGTGTCATGGGACGCTCTTCACTTTAAGAAACACGGAACCTGGCCAATCAGTCACTGGTGAGAATGCGGCAGGTACGGCAGAGGGATCGTCTTCCGTACAGCTTCAGATGGAAAACGGTGTTTCGCCTTTGGCTGCAGAGAAAGAGAAGGAGAAGAAGAAGAGAAGTGCACCCAAAACTGTCCACTTCCCAACATCTACGTATACACTACTCGCCTATGTTACGCTCTAGTCACTCGGGAAGGCAGGTGATTGTAACCAAGAAAATGATGCAGTTGACGAAGGCTCCGGAGAAGCTGTCAAAGAAGGTGCAACCCAAAAGGAGAGCAGTGAAAGAGAAGAGAGTACGAGGAGTCAAGAGCGTGAAGGGATACAGTAAAGGGATCAAGGGAGACAGTGAAGGGATCAAGGGATACAGTGAAGGAATGATGGAAGACAGTGAAGGGATCAAGGGATACAGTGAAGGAATGATGGAAGACAGTGAAGAGATCATGGAAGACAGTGAAGGGATCATGGAAGAGAGTGAAGAGATCATGGAAGACAGCGGAGTGGTCAAGAAAGAGAGAGCTACCATGCCTGAAAGGGATAAGGCTTTCACAACTGATAGCATATTTGGATTGAATCTCACCAAGAGGGACGTTGATCTATTTCGAGATCCCAAGAAGAGGAAGTATGTCTGGAAGAGTGATGATGGCTCCAAAAGCCACGAGAATGAAAGGATGAGAAAGATAAAGGAAACCTTATTTATTGGACCCACTGGTTGTATCGTTAGTCTATCGTTATCAATAGTCAGCAAAACTGCTATCCGGGCTTTCTTACGGATCATAATTCGTTGCACCAGAACAAGAAAGATACTGAAGGAGAAACACGGAGAAGAGACGGTTCTTCATGACAGTCTGCTATGCTTTGCTAAAATGTACAAGAAAGACGCAACAAGGCACCCCACGGTAATGAAAGAGTTGCATGACCTGAGTACGTATATCATAATTGACTTAGTTGCAGTCGATCAAACGGAGGCCAGACTACTGAAGGAGAACATGACCAAGATCAGCAAGAGTAGTGTTTACAAGAGTGAGGCTCACTTCCGTTTGTCTCCTCCGGAGAAGGGTGACTGTATTGACCACAAGGCGTACTTCATTCTCCACGAAGATGGTATACAGTGCTATGGCAAGTCTGGTATTGGGAACGAGTTTCTGTGTATTTCGTTGGAGTTGGTGAATTGCAATCAATTGGAACGTACTGCGAGGGGACTGACAGTGTATTCGTGCATTATCCAGAAGAGGACGGATGATGACTCAATGGAAAGGATGCTTGGTTTCATGAAGGAGTACATTCACACCGCGAATGTCACGGGAAAGGAAGGCGTGTACTTCCACTATGGAGGGAAATGGCACCACTGGCGGTGGTCCATAGTCAGCATCTGTGCGGATTCTGTAGCCGAGGAGCAGATCATTGGTAAGCCCAACAAGAAGAACTCCAAGTTCCCATGTATTGAGAGGGACTGTTGTCGCATGAAGCTCAACATTGCTGAGTTCAACTACATGAACTTTGACGCAGCTCCAGTGATTGTGAATGTACCCGATCTGTCAATTCGTGGTCAGGCTTTGAACTGCTTTGGTCCACGTTCCGGCTACAGACTAGCAAGTGTGGTTGCTCACTACAAGGATCCGAGAAAGGAGTTGAAGCATCTTGGTATTAAACACTTGGAAGATGAAACAGTGAGGGAAATGGATTCTGTGAGTTCGTTCCTTCAGCTCTTCAAGTCATCCTACATCCAGTGGATGCCTGTTCTCAACAACCAAGAAGATTTGGAAGAGTGGAGACGTAATAAGCTGACTGAAATGTTCCAAAGCGAAGGGAAGAGGGACAAGGATGATGGGATTGGAGATGAACTCAACGCGTACCTAAGAACGGTCGAGAGGAGTTGTGACAGTGGCTGCGATATTCATCCCGAGGAGGAGTTGTATCTACCAAAGTCAATGCGGTTTGTCCAAGACCAGATGCATTTCGTATGCAACGTGGCGCATGCTCTTTTCAACTTTCTGCGCGGGGAAGGAAAGAGTAACAAACCGTGGGTTGTGTTCTTCAACCAGCTCATCAAGGAGCGCTTCTTTGATGAGGACGCGACTCGGAGTGTGGAATTGTTCGGTGTTGACGACTGGGTTATGGAGAAGGCAAGAAAGAGAATGGAAGCCCTGAAGTGTAGCAACGAGTACAAGTGGCTGAACAAGATTCTGGAGAAGAACAAGTTTGAGGGTGACAAGATGCACAATCAGTCCCTGTTTGTGTTTTGTTTATTCCCGTTCGCATTCCAAGATTCGATGCGCATCTTGTCGGTCTTCTGTGTCAAGAACATACTGGACTGTTTGTCGGTTATGTTTGTCTTTGACGAAGACTACCAGCAGTTGATGAAGGTGCAGTCGTGGCTTGATTTCTTTTCGGGTATTCTTCAGGGAGAGACAAACCCTAAGGCTGTTTCCCCCTCAATGCATGGGACTGATCACACAGGGATGAGCGTGATCTGTCATGGTCCGGTTGCAGCAAATAACAGCTACAACCAAGAAGATCATTATGGTGAGGTGAAAGACAACGTAGTCATTAGCCCGAAGGTTAACAAGACTGTCCAGCTGCGCATCATTGCAAGCTCCGCCTGCTATCTGAAGGGCCACGTGGACAGGTGCTGCATACGGGTAATTACTGCAACAGTGATGGAAGAGAGTCTGGGGTCTTGGGTCTGGGAGCACGTGGATATGCAGCTGTACATCTACGTTTCAAAGTGGAACGTCAATGATGACTACATCTTCTATCATTGCGACGCAGTCCCCGCTCTAACGATGATCGATCAGTTGGTTGCATTGGTGCAGGAGAAGACAGTGGAAGAAACAAAGAAGATCCTGTTCCAAAGCACGCAAACCATGAAGAAGGGTAATCATATTCGTCTTCTCTTCTCTAATCATTCAAATGGCCTAAGTGAGTTCGTTTCCTTCTCCTCTATCATTTGTAGGCAGGAATCTTCCCAAAGTGGCGCCTCTGCTTCCTTGCAGCTATTCAGGAAGATATCAATTGACGGTCAGTCAATCAAGTGTTACACCAAGAGGAGCATACTAGTCACCGACACGTTGCCTGTCTCCAAGTCCGTGGCCTTTTTGCGGTTGTTCAACGGGAAGGTGGCTGCGTTCCTGGTCGTGGGTTTTTCGAAGGAGAAGTTGCTGGATTATGAGTATTACCAAGCGCTGTGCATTCATATTCCTACATGTTCGGGTTCTTCCTTCATGGAAACCCAGCATTACGGGATTGTCAGCAGTACGACATTGACTTCGCTACTGGAACATCCCACGGTTTTTCCCATCTCAGTAAACCGTCTGGTGTTCAACAGTGCCATTCTTCTCAGATTTGATGCTGCTGCGACGTACTTTGGAATAGCATTCGTCAAGCTTTGTATTCGTCAATGCATGCCTATTCCAAGAGATCTCCTAATGGAGTACCTTGAGGGTGATGCATGCAGCCGTGATTACCAGACGCGTTCAAAGAACAAACAGATCAAACATTGAGTTATTAAGAACTCTTGTGATACCGAGAGTGCTTCTTCCCGGCTCGTGCAATTGCTGCTTTTACGTCTTTTTCGTTCTGTGCGGGATATTGACTTCTGGTGAGTGATGGTGAGTAATACATAGAGTGGAGGAGTGCATTGTCAATCACCTCGAGAAGGACATATGTGAGGACGATAGTGTCACATGTAGATTGTCTACACCATTCTATTATCCCACAGCTCCATTGGTTGTTGAAGGTATGTACAATGTTGATGATCTCTAGATCTTGACTTGGCTTCCTATTAGACTTTCATTTCATCATACCTATCCTATGTACATTACGCAATTCACGACAATTCAAGTGAGTTGTGCTGATTGTGCATGATCAGTAGATGGCGTCATCGGAGAGACTTATGTGACATGTCATGCCTTTACCCCCTATATACTCCCCATTCTGTGCATCAGTTAGTCGTTACGAGAGGTAGTTATGGAGCTGAGTTGGTGATCTGTAGAGGTCCTCAACCGTTG
>ERZ780157.4383-NODE-4383-length-10769-cov-3.410304_pt1 | contig 10769 bp, 8 predicted proteins | sample MGYA00511169_ERZ780157 | MGnify/ENA primary metagenome ERZ780157 (study PRJEB29588, sample SAMEA1965149) | human gut metagenome | biome: human gut; feature: human-associated habitat; material: faeces | place: Denmark | collected 2008/2010 ...
TTAAATTTTTTTATAATATTTTTTATAGATTCATTTTTTCGTGAATATTCAATCACTCGTTTGCAGGTTATTCTTTCTAATTAATTCTATCAAACGCCATTTTACAGCCTCGTAAAATTCAAACTGGCAATCGGGGCATGAGTATTCTTTCTCTCGCTCGTAGTGTATTCGCAGCCACTTTCTAAAATCACGTTGAGCCCCTTTCGACAACAGCCCTGCATAGCCTTCCAATTCGGTATGGGATAGGCTCGCCAGCCCCAGCATCAAGATAAAATCGGTCAGTTCTTTCAAGTTCCCCCGTTTAGGCCGGAACGACGGTCGCCGACCGAGCGTATCAAAAAGAAACTCTCGGCAACTCCGCCAAAAATAATTTACAGCCCGTATATAATACCCGTCGAATAATTCACCGAGCGTCCCGACCTTCAATCGGCCGAGAACGCTCCGCCGTCCGTCACCCGACAAAAACGCCACCCGCAAGATATTACGTCGTATCAGAACATTTCCATTCATTTCGTCGATCCCATTACAAATTTTAGCAGTATGGCATCCCGAAACGAATTCCCGGCATTCAGAACTCGATTCCTTCAATTTATAGCATTTCGATCTAAATCCCCGGATTCGGTGTATCATTTCAGTACATGTCATATCAACCGGGACGTTCAGCCCCATTTCAATCTCGGAAATTTCAAAGGTTCTCAACGTATCGAACGAGATGCCGAGCCGCTTGACCACTTTCCGCCAAGCCTTCTCCAAATCCGTTTTAGTCAGATCATCCAGCGAAGACGCGCCGTAGTACCACTTCCGAATACTACCGGAAATCGTCATCGAATCCTTCTCAAATTCGATTTTTAGATTCTCGCGGTCAATACCGCTTTTCCCGTTATTCAACAGTAATCTATCATACGGTTCGCCGCTTATCCAATTCGATTTTTCAACGAAAGTCCCATAACGCAGGTGATGATAGACTTCCTTATCGTAACATTTCAAAGTAATATTATCGACCATATTTTTTCAATTTCAAAAGTTCGTCTTTACAATACCTCTTCGAACGTCCGTAACGCATAGGCGTAATCAAACCTTTTTTCTCCCAACGATAGAGCGTCGAACGGCTAAATTTCATCGAGTCTTCAACCTCTTTCGCAGTCAGCAACTCCGCTCCGAGGAGAGCCCTCGTAAGGTAATTAATAATCCAATCCCGATTCTGGGCTATCCCCACTTTAATCAGCGTTTGGAGCATCTTCGGAGATACAATAATTTCACACTCGGCTTTTACTTTAATAGCGTTCATAAATCTATTAATTAATTTAACTTTTAATATTTCAAAAGAGCACTTTTCGGCCCCTTTCTACTCTATATAACTTCGTGGATAAATAAACCTCGAACACATTTTTTTAATTAACAGATAATAAGACATTTACAAGACAGTCTAAAATGAACATCCTACACGGATTTCGCAGTTCAATTTTTTAATACAACAAAAAAACCGCCCCGGTCAGGGGCGGTCTACATAACCTACACAAACAAATTCTATTCAGCTAACGCGGCTTTAATTATTTCGAATCCGCCGTCTTTACAATTCTTTTCTGACAGACACGCATTTCGGCTACTCAGTTCAACGCAGGTGGCATTCTCCAATTCCGGGACAAGATCAAACCACCGGGCCTTATTCTTACTTCCTCGGTATACAAATACAACATCTTTCGCAATCAGATATTTTACCAGTCGTTTCGTATATTCCTGAGAAGGAAGCAAACCCATTTTCTCCGGGAACGGCTTATATTTTCTCGAATGATAAGCCATTAGCTGAACCGCCGCTATCTTCGTTTCAGCTCCGGGAACAGCTTCCCGGATTATCCGTGTTTTCTTCGCCCAATACCAGTCCTGTTCGTCATTAAACGGCTTATATTCCGGACCGGAATAAAAAATCGCACGATCTTCGAGTAGCATCGCTTGGGTCTGCGCCCGAATAACGAAGCGTTTTTCTTCATCGCTCATCTTTTCATGGGCTTCGATATTCGACGACACCTTATATCCCGGATTCGACATTAGCAGTACGACCCGCGCACCAAGAACATCGCCGATAAACGGATAAGGCAATATTTCGGTATGCAGCTGATGATCGGGGTTTTTCGTTCGCTTATTAAATTCTTCGATAAACGGGATGTCATCGGCATACGCATTCAACTTTTCCAATCGCATATAGCCGTTCTTCTCGATTTTTTCGGCCACTTCCCGCCACGGGTTTTCTTTCAACAAGGTTTCTTTCGTTTCCATAATAAAAGGTTTAATAGTTAGGTTCCCAAAGATAAGATATTCTCGCCCTTTTTCAATATCGAGGGCGGTGACGATTTCATCCATTTTTTCTTCGCCCCGGTAGTCGATCCCGACCGTCCACGCGCTATTCGTCCCGCCGTCCCAACGAAACACCTCTTTCAGCCGCTCGCGGAGTTCGGCAGTAAGCAGGGCCGTCAGTCGGCTTTCGGAGAGGCAGACCCTTTCCAATAGAAAATTATTCAACACGGAGGTCGCCTCACCCGTCCGCAGGTAGCTGATATAGTACGCCAACGAGTGGGGAATCCGGTCGGCATAGTCGGGGTGGTTCTCTTTATAGCGGGCCAACACGACCTCCAAATCCCCGCCGTAATGGATATACAAGGCGAGGTTCAGCAACTTTTTCTCCCAGCTAACCCGCCCGAACTCGAAACACAGATCGTCCCAATAAGCCCGCCGGGCGACAAGATCGTCATAGATTTCCCGCTTTTCAGCAACCGGCATCGCCGGGTCGCCGAGGGATTTCGAGGCCGGGGTGGCTTCATCCCGGTATTTTTTAACGACAAGATCGTCGGCGCTGACAGAGCCGTCCTCCATCCACCACCGCAACCATTCCGATTTTTCGGCGTCCTCCAACTTTTCAAAATCGCCGCTCTTTAATCCGTTCCTCGACAGATAGTGTAGAAAACCCCGTTCCAATCTCGCCATCCGGCTCCCTTCGGCAGCGGCATACAGGAATTTCGGGGGCAGGTCCTCAATCCACATCGTCGAGCAGATCGCCTCCCGAAACCGTCTCGCCTCGATCATATCCAGCAGGGGAAATTCTCCGCAGAAGGGAATCAGCTGCGACGGAATTTCCCGGTCTACAAGCTGGCTGGCCATACCTCCCGCCACGGAGCACATCCGGTCCCTCGTCGAAAGTTCACTCTTTTCCATATCCCGTTATTTCGGTTAAAAACTCTTTACGGCAAAATTATCAGTCGCTTCCGCCAACCCCCGGCGCAAGGGCGGATTATTTTCGCACAATCGTCTACGTTTCCGCCATTCAACAACAAAAGGCGTAGAGCCGCAAACTTATTATATTCGGAAAGGCTCTGGTAAACCCGCGTACTATAATAAGCAACAGCCCTACGCCCCAAGGGACGTAGGAACACCGCGCCTCTTCCGTACAAAATTTACCAGATTTTATCCGAAGAAAAAGGCGCTCGTCCTATATCGTCAACAAAAATAACAATCGGCCTCGGAAAAAACAAACAAAAAAGGCTTCGAACAAATCGAAGCCTATATCTTTTCTATAACAAAAATCGCTATCTATAATAGCACGTAAAACGTGCCTCTATCGGTTCTCCTTCTTCATTCATCCACTTACAATCATCCAATCGCATTTCATTATCACCAAAATAAGGACTTATATCATTATCACAACAAAACTCTGTTAACTTTTTATTACAACTGATATTAATATTTTCTAAATTATTATCCTCACAAGAGATTTCAACAAGTTCTGTGTTATTAGAAAGATCGAGATTTTTCAAGCAATTCTTGTAGCAATATAAGTTTTTAATCTTTAAATTTCGATTTACAACAAGTTCTTTTAATAAGTTTCCGCCGCAATCAAGATATTTAAGTTTCAGATTTTTAGTTATATCAAGTTCTTTTAATGCATTAGCCCCGCAATAGAGAACTTTTAGTTCTAAATTATTCGATAGATCAAGAGAAGACAGTTTATTATTATGACAAGATAGCTTCGCTAATTTACGATTATTCATTAAATCCAAACTTGACAACTTATTACTATCACAAAATAGCCACCATAGTTTAAGATTCTGGGCTACATTTAAAGTATTGATATTATTTTCAGTTATATTCAATCGCGTCAAATTTTTACAACCACTTATATCAATATCCGAGATTTTATTATTTTCTATATCTAATTCAACTAATTTCTTATTATTCGTTAAATTTAGCGAAGTCAAATTATTATCATGGCAACTAAGATAACGTAATTTCCGATTCTTTGAAGTGTCAAGAGAATTTAGGGCATTCATAGCACAAAAAAGACTTATCAAGTCCGGATTTAAGGATGTATCGAGCGATGCCAGTTTATTTTCGGAAGCAATCAAATATTGGAGTAACGGATTTTTGCTTACATCGAGTTTCCGCAGTCGATTCCGAAAGCAACGGAGTTGCTTCAGTTCGGGATTCTTCGTCAGATTTAACGAGGTCAATTTATTATTGGCACAATCCAATCGGAATAGCTTTTTATTTCGACGGACATTCAACGTTTTTAATACGTTATTCTGACAGTTAAGTTTATAGAGTTCACTATTTTTCGATACATCCAGTTTTTCAATCGAATTATAACCGCACCAGCATATTCTCAACAATTTATTTCCCGATAAATCTAAATAAGTTAGCCGATTATGCTGGCAGTCTAAGTAAATTAGTTCGTTCAACTGACTAATATCCAAATCGCAAAGGTCATTAAAAGAACAAGTCAGTTGTACAAGGTTTTCAAACGCTTCGATTCCCTTTAAGGACGAGATTTTCTTATCTTTACAAAAAATTCGAGTTACCATCAACGCTTCAACGACAGAAATTTCGCCATCACCGTCTTTATCAAAATTTTTGACTAAATATCGCTTAAAATTCGGGTCGGGAATCTCAACAATTTCTTTTAGGCTTTCTATTCGTTCATAATCATAATCAGCCGTAGCAAAAACCTCTTCAATAGGCTGAGAACCTCCGGGAGCACTTATATAAATAGGGGCATTTTCATTCGCTCGCACAAAAAAGAAAACCATAATTTTTACATCCAATTCGTCCGCCAATTCTTTCAAACGATGGCAGAACAAGGGAATAGGCATTTCCGTCGAATCTCTTTCAAAAATACCAATATCGACTACAAACGCTCGTTTTCCGTCCTCGACGGTTTTTCGACGTATATTTTCAAGAAGGCGAGACAGATTGTGAGCATTCGTTCGAGTACCATTTTTATCAATATCAAATTCACATTCATGAACATATTTACCAAAAAACGAGCAACCTATATTTTCGTCCTCGTTCCATAGAAAAGTTACGGTTGGTATCGCTTCGGCTTCTAATTTATTACAATTAGATAGGATCGTTTCTACGGCCGATTTTCTCGCACGGCGCGTATAACAATTAATTATCAGCCTATCATACGGATTATTCATATCTTTCCATCATTTTAGCAACCACATTTTTCACCTCTTCCCGGAACCACGCGGGCCGCAACACCTCCACGTCCGCGCCGTTCGAGAGCAGTTCCATCCGAAAATCGTAAGTCGGCGCCAACCGGTATTCGAACACCGAATATTCCGCGGTCCATTCGGTTTCACGCTGGGTAGGGTGCAGGGGCAGAGCCCGGACGTAGTTCGCCTGCTTCCCCAAGACGCGGATTTCGACCCGTTCGGCCTTCCGGTCCCGTTCACGGATAATTCCGAAGGCGTCGGCATAGAATTCGGCACAATCAAAATCCGAGGGGATTTCAGCCGCTTTCGTCGTCGGGACCATACTACGTACCCGGTCGAGGGCGAACGCGTAAATTCCACCCATTTCCACGCTGTCAGCAATCAGATACCAGCGCCTCCGGAACGCCTTCAATCCGTAAGGCTCGACCTCGTAACGATTTTCTCGTTTTTCATCGTAGGTATGGCGGTAGACGATCTCCAGGCATCGGTTCTCCTCCATCGCTCGGAGTACGGTAGTCAGATAGGTGTAACCCGAGGGGATCGGCTCCAACGCGATCCGTCGGCGCAGGCGTTTACTATTTACCAAGAGGTCGTTCACGGCGAAGGTTTCCAACAGCCAGCGGCGCAGATCGTCGCGCACCATGTCGTCGCCGCATTCGACGTAGTATTCGTTCGTCCGGCGGTCGCAGGCGATATTCACGTCGAACAACTCTTCAACGGCTTTCCGGTGGTTCTCAAAGGTCTTTCGGGGCAGTTCCTCGCCGCCCGACATCTCGTTCCGCTGCCAACGGACGCGGATTTCATCAAGGGTGATACGGCCCGCGGAGTAAATCACGTCCAAGAGCCACAGATAACGGCGAAACAAGGTCGCGGTGTTATTCGTCAAGGCATTCATCGTTCAAAGGTTTTTCACAAAGATAAAAACAGCTTCCGCCAAAACTCGACGGAAGCTCTCGTTTTTTATCAGGCACTCAATTTTTTCATCGCTTCGGTCAGTTCCGTTCGCTCGGTATTCGTATAGACCCGGTGTACCATATCGAGGCTTTTATCTCCCAAAAGTTTCGCTACAATATAGAGCGGGACGCCTGCGTTCGCCAAGTGGGAGGCAAAGGTATGGCGGGCTACATGGAACGAGAGGCGTTTCCCGATTCCGGCTTTCTCGGCCAACATTTTCAGTTTCCGGTTTACACAACCATTCGAAAGGCGAGGAAAAACACGCTCGTCCACAGACTCGTTCCGGTACTTGGCAAGCAGGACCTTCGGCCATTTCGACATTAACGGAATTTCAACCAACTCTTTCGTTTTACATTGAATCTTAGAGATATAGGTCACACCTTTACTATCCTTTTTCAAGTGTGTCCACTTCAGGTCCAATACATCGCTGAACCGCAGGCCCGTTTCACAACTGAAGATAAACAGCTCACGCGTTACCCTCATCGCCAAATCGTTCCTATCCGCCAAAGCCTTTTGCAGGAACTCGTCGTATTCATCCCTCGTCAGAAAGATCGTCCGGGGCGTCGAGCGATTCAAAAATCTTACGCCTTTTCCGAACGGATCGTCGATCGGATAGCCCAGCCGTCCGGCCCATCTCACCACCGAGCGCAGGCGGTTCAGTTTCGTATTAATCGTATTATCCGCATTCCGGCGGACCGTCCGCAAATACTTTTTATACTCCTGAATAAAGAGAATATCGAGCTGGTCAATCGTCCGTTTCTTACTCCGTTTCGAAAATTTCGCCATATCTTTTTTGAGGTCCAATATACCTATAACCGTTCGCTCACGGCGGTTATCCGTCCGCAGCTTATCTACATAGGCATCGAAAATTTCATCGAAGGTGGCATTCGTCTTTTCACTCGGAGCCGTCCGCGACTTTCCGGTAAGTATTTTCCGGATTCGCTCCAGGTCCACGGTTTCACCCAACATTTCGCACTGGAACAGATAGCGCTCGTATTCGGTTTCTTTCCCGTTCAGATAGCTGTTAATTACGCTTTTTTCGGGGCAGTTTCCGACAACACGTCCGGATTTCTTATCCCAGCAAGCCGGAAAAACCGAATAGGGAGTCGCAAATTTCGTTTGGCGGCCGTCGAGATATACACGCAGGTCGATACGTTTTTCCAAACCTTTCCTCGAAAGGTCATCACGCAGAATAGGTCTAATCGTTTTTTTCATAACTATCCTTTTTACAATTTCACTCTCTAATAGTGGCAGGTTCCAAGAAAAATCGAGGAAATTTTTCCCGCAAGGGCTAATTTAGCCTCAAAATACTGATTGACAAAGAGTTCTTTCGATAAAAATTCTCGAAAAATTTTACAACGTCCTCCAATCGTCATCCAGCCGAGATTAGGCAACAAACTATTTTACAAGAAATTCACCGGAAAAATCAACCCGAAAAAAGGGGGCTAAAAAAAGCCCTTCAAAAACAACAAGGGTTAAAATTAGGGTTAAAAATTCGACACAAAGCGAAACAAGGTGAAAGACCTACCCTTCGCCAAAACGCGTTCTAACGACGATTAACTTTCAACAAGGTGCATCTTATAGCAAAAAAACCGTATATTTGTGGATATAATTTTCCGAACATTCCATGCCCAAAATCGACATCGGCGCCGTACTCAGGCAGAAAGCCCCGCGGCTGGCTCGCTGGATTCCCCGTCCGGTCGTGAACTGGCTGCGCCGCACGATCCACGAGTCGGAAATCAACCATATCCTCGAACACTACTGGTCGCTGCCTCCGCAGGAGTTCATCCGCGCCTGTTTCCGCGAATGGCAGGTCACCTATTCGATCGAAGGACTCGACAAGCTCGCCCCCGGAGGCCGTTACCTCTTCGCCTCGAACCATCCGTTCGGGGGCATGGACGGCATGATGCTCGCCGACAAGCTGATCGACCGTTTCGGCGACGCGCGGGTGGTGGTCAACGACCTGCTGATGTACCTCGAACCGCTGCGCCCGCTGTGGATCCCGGTGAACAAGCACGGCGCGCAGAGCGCCTCCTACGCCCGGAAGTTCGACGAAGAGTTCTTCGGCGATCTGCCGGTCCTGACCTTTCCCGCGGGTCTCTGCTCGCGCCCCAACGGCGGCGAGGTGACCGACCCCGAGTGGAAAATCAGCTTCCTGAAAAAGGCCTACGCCTCGCAGCGGCAGATCGTTCCGGTCTTCGTCGAAGGGCGTCTGTCGAAGTTCTTCTACCGCGTCTACCGGATCCGCAAGGCGCTGGGCGTCAAGTTTAACATCGAGATGCTGTGGCTGCCCGACGAAATGTTTTCGCAGAAGGGCCGCCATTTCCGCATCGTCGTCGGCGACCCGATTCCCGTGGCCGAACTCCAGCGTTTCGGGTCGCTGCACGAACAGGCGCTGGAAGTACGTAAAAAAGCGTATTTTTTGGAAAAAACGCTCGCCGGCCCGAATCAAAACCGCTAATTTTGGTATTTTTGCCCTGTCATGCAACAGAAAGAGAATACAGTACCCATCATCGAACCGGTCGCCCGGGAACTGCTGCTCGCAGAACTGACGCCCGCCCGCAAGATGCGCAACACCCACCGGGCAGGCAATGAAATCTACATCTTTTCGGCCGCCGAATGCCCCTCGCTCATGCGCGAGGTGGGCCGCCTGCGCGAAGCGGCCTTCCGCGGCGCCGGCGGCGGCACGGGGCAGGAGGTGGACATCGACGAGGAAGACCTCGCGGGCGACGGCTACTACCAGCTGATCGTCTGGGACCCCTCGGCGCAGGAGATCGTCGGCGGTTACCGCTTCATCGTCTGCACCACGCCCAACCCCCGCCATCTCTCGACCGAACACTATTTCCGTTTCAGCGAGCGTTTCCGCCGGAAGTTCCTGCCCCGGACCATCGAACTGGGGCGTTCGTTCGTGCAGCCCGCCTACCAGGCCCGCGGCAACGCCAAGAGCATCTATGCGCTGGACAACCTCTGGGACGGACTGGGCGCGCTGATCGTATTGAACCCCAAGGCCAAATACCTTTTCGGCAAAGTCACCATGTACACGACCTACAAGGCCGTGGCCCGCAACGCGCTGATCTGGTTCCTGCGCCGCTATTTCCCCGACCGCGACCAGCTGGTGGAGGGCATCCATCCCATACGGCTCGACCTGGACGACCCTTATTACGAGGAACTGTTCTGCGGCGCGACCTACATGGAGAACTACCGCATCCTGATCCAGCAGATCCGCAAGTTCAACGAGAACATCCCGCCGCTGATCAACGCCTACATGAACCTTTCGCCCACGATGCGGGTTTTCGACACGGTGTCGAACCCCGATTTCGGCGGTGTGGAGGAGACGGGCATCCTGGTGACGATCCGCGACATCTATCCCGAAAAACGCCTGCGCTACACCCGCTGGCTGGGGTGGCGGGCCAATCTGAAACACCGCCGCGAGGAGTTCAGCGAACGCCTGCGCGAACATTTCGAACGCATCAAGAAAAAGCGGAACGCCTGAAAACGCCCTGTTTCCCCCACGGCCGTCCGGACAATCGGGCGGCCTGAATTTTGCATGCCGTGCAGTAAACCGCACATTTCCGCATTTAACGATACGAACGACTCAACTAAAAAACACCTCGCATGAAACGATTATTTCGTCTTCTTCTGATCCTGGGCCTCGCGGCCGGAACCTGGTCCTGTGCGGACGACGGAACTCCGTCGGTCAGCATCAACGGCGGAACCGATTTTCTGTCGCTCGACCACCTCGCCCGCAGCGGCAAGATCACCGTCAATGCTCCGGCGCCCTGGAGCGTGACGCTGGCGCCGGAAAACTACGGTCAGGACGAAAAACCCGACTGGCTGACCCTCTCCGCAGAAGAAGGACCGGCAGGGTACTCCGAGATCGACGTGACCTTTGCCGAGAATCCGGGTCCTGCCCGCAGTGCGTCGCTTCTTTTCTCCTGCGACGGAAAGACCTTGGCTTTCACCGTCTCGCAAAGTGCGGGCGGCACGGGATTCGACGCCCCGGACTACTATTTCTACATTTCGGTCGGAACCATGCCGACCCTCTATTCGGGCCTGCACCTGCTTTCGCACGACAAACCGAGCTACGTCTCCTACGAACGCGCAAGCACCTTCGACGCCGCCGAATTTCCCGACCGGGCCTTCGTGTACCCCGTCGCCGACCCCACGGGCCATGCCACCAACGAGGAATTACGGGCCATGAGCGAAGCGATGAAACGCCGCATCCTGGAGATCAACGCCGAGGACCCCACAGCGGTCTTCGGGCTATGGGTCGACGACCTGCGGTGCCGCCTGGGCTACGACTGGTTCGTGGCGCAGGGCATCGACTCG
>ERZ780157.4386-NODE-4386-length-10761-cov-4.097702_pt1 | contig 10761 bp, 18 predicted proteins | sample MGYA00511169_ERZ780157 | MGnify/ENA primary metagenome ERZ780157 (study PRJEB29588, sample SAMEA1965149) | human gut metagenome | biome: human gut; feature: human-associated habitat; material: faeces | place: Denmark | collected 2008/2010 ...
CGTCCCATACTCCGTGCAGGCGCTCCGCCAGCTGGTGAGCGAGCTGGAGGAGAAGAAGCGCGCGCTGAGCGACATATCGTTGGAGCGCGTGGAGAGGGAGCTGCGCGAGAGCGGCGCCACACAGTCCAGAGAGTACGTGTTGCTCGCCAGAGTCGACGGCGCGCTGGCTCAACTCACGCACAAGACGGCGCAGCTCGTCAGGTCGGTGAACGCGCTGAAGGACCTGAAGGAGGAGGAGAACAGTCTGAGGTCGTGGCGACTGCGTGGCGTGATGGGTAGGTGCAGCTCGTACGACGACGTCATCGCGCGCTTGGTGGAGCGATCGCTGTGGGCGAGAGTGTGAGTGCTGACGAGTAGAAGGGTGTGCGAGGAGATGGAGCAGAAGAAGAAATCGATCGAGCAACGCCTCCGCGCTCTTCGCTCAAGTACCACGGAGAACAGAAGCACGCCTCGTCAATCGTCACCCGATCTTCGGCGAAGATTTGCACAACCTGTCGTCATCAGAGTGACGGAGTTGGACGACGAGTCGTTGTTGAGCACGGCGCTGCGTCGTGGGGCTGTGGAAGAGAAGAGAGAGGAGGACAACACGAAGTGGAAGGAAGAGAAGAATCGAGTGATACTAAACCGAGGCTTGGAGATGGAGAAGGGCGTTGTTAGCGATACGGTTGGAGAGAATGCGGAAGCTGTGTTGAGTGATATGTTGAGTACACTGAATGAGTTGAAGATGGGTGAGTGACGTGTTTGTTAACAAAGACGGCAACTATGGTACATGGAATCGATGATCGAGCGAAGGCGACGGATTTCGTCCTCATACGCGTCCGCGTCGTTCTCCATCACGAACAGCTCGTTCTTCAGAGCATTCAGATTCTCCGCCATCACGCGGGGGTTGTCCTCCTCCGCTCTCCTCCTCAAGTGCTGCCGCAGCCGCTCTCCCGTCGGCTCCACCTCCTTGTCGAGCGTGATGATCACGCTGGGAGAGGGCTGCGTCAGCTCGGACTCCAACAGCCTCGTCAGCGTGCTGTTTGAAAACGGCAGAACGGCGCTTTGCTGAGAAAGCAGCTGGAGCAGCTCGCAGAGAACGGAGTAGCCGCGATCGAGCTTCCCTCTCTCGTTGTTCATGGAGATTCCCCAGAAGGAAAACGCGTGCATTCTCCCTCTGCGGGTGACGGTTAATCGGATATAGTGATCGTGTCCGATGGTTGCTGCAGACTTCACAAGTGATTTTATGTCTGTAATCGAATTCACCGATCCATCGTGGATCGTCAGCAGGGAATCATCTTCCTCGATCGACAAGGCCTGCACCTATTCGTGATACGCCAAAGTCATGACATGCCTGCAACTGTGGCTCGGACGAATAGTGAGCGCAGAGAAGATTCCACGTGAGATAGCGCCACACACTCGACATCACTTCCGACGAACGACCAAGAAGATAGAAGTGGCTGGACGATCGCAGAAAGGGCCGAACAAGAGGAAACAGCAGGTGGGGATGGAGCTTGCTCGGAAACAGAATGGCATTCCCCGACTCTGGTTTGCTGTCCATACTCGACGAAAAATGAATGCAGTGAGAATCGTGGGAACACAACTGAGAAGAGCAGTGGGAGTATCCCAACTGCTTTAGGATCTCAGGAAGACAACTGACAGAACGACCCATGAGATCGACGGCATTGCACAGCTACTATGAAAGGAATAAAGCAACTCCACATGAGGAAACCAACTGCTGGCTTCTTTCACAAACGTAGTCACCGTGCTCTTCAGTTGTTGTATGTCATCCTGAAGAGAGGAGCAGTTCTTCCTTACGCCGATGATCCCATCCTCCTGTATCCTCGCTTTCGCTTGTAATCCATCTCTTTGATTCTTCAACGTCTCCACTTCCTTGCGTAAATGCTCCCTCTCCTGCTCCCATTCACGTTTTTCCTTCTCGTTTCATTAAGGAATCTTCTCATCAACGAAATGCATTCAACAAGATATGTGCAGCGTTCTCAATTCATCCCTTTCTCGTCTTAGCTCCAGGACTTGCCTCTCGTACAAGGATCTAGAATTCATACTATACACTGTATTCGTTACACTGTTTGGGATAGTTTCGCGGAAAGAGATTGGAGGAGAGTCTGAAGCGTGGCGATCGTAGCAGCGCGGTCCTATATCCTCTTCCCATCCACACAACCTCTACCGTGTCACTCATTCTGCCAGTGCGCTCCCACAGCGACAATCAATTACTGAACAAACAGGGAAACCACTAAACGGATTGACAGCTCGCTTCCATTAGAGCTTAGGGAAAGCCTTGTCGTTCTTCAGGTTGATCTTGGGGGCGCTGCGGCGATCCTCACGGGGACCACGACGGTTGCCTTGAGGCTTGGCACCTCTGCGATCATCCGAGCGCTTGAAGTCTCTGCGACCCTCGGGACGTCTCTCGCGAGGAATGAAGTTGTGGGCGTTCTCCACAGCCTGGAAGTTGAGGATCACCTCGGGCTCCTCCTCCTCTTCCTCCTCCTTCTTGCCCTTCTTCTCCTTGTTCTTGTAGCCCTCAGCCTACGCCTCACCCACGCCACACACCACTACGACGAAGTAGTCCTCCTCCACTCTCTCCAGCTTCTCGCCCTCCACGGGCTCCACGGCGCGCGCCGTCTTCTTGCCCAGCAGCTCGCTCATCTTCGCCTTGCGCTGCGCCTCGTACTCCTCGAGGGTGAACACGGTCTACTCCTCACTCCCCCCACTCAGCATTACGGGCTGAGGCTCAGCAGCCACCTCCTCCTCAGCGACGGGGGACTCCTCCACGGGCTGGGTCTCGTCGGCCCTACGCGTCATCCGTTCTGCACAGCACTCACAGGTGACCCTTGGCATCCTTGGGATTACCCCAGTTTCTGGGACCCGATCCGTTCTTGGGGATCTCACGACTAGTACGTTACAGCAGAAGAGCGTCTCCTACCCGCGACCCGTGCCGCTGTGACGATCGAACTCACGCTTTCCGGGACGGACGTTACCGACACTACACCGATCAACGCTATCACGGAAGACGCCCACCGCTTATCGTTGGAGCGACCGGACTTGTTGCTTCTCACCTCCTTCTTGACAGTCTTAACCTCCTCCTCCTCATCTTCAAAGAGACTAGCAAAACGATTCTCCGAGGACTACACAACGGTTACAAGAAATGTCGCTTCCATCAAGCCCAGAGGGGGCACACGGGAAGAGCGGACCAGGCACATACCATTTCTCAAAACGATTTGGCAGAAACAGAAATGTATGGTAGAAAGAAACCGAGAACTAAGTACACGACGGAAATGACGTCATTCGCACTCCCTGCCTTTTCAACGAGGGGGTATTCCGTCGTGCAGGGTGGGAGACAGAAATAGAGGGGATTATGGGTTGGATTCAAACAAAATGAAGACTATTTTTGTCAACTTGTCATATCGGGTGAACCCAGCAGGAATCGATGAGAGAACTCTTGGAAATCGCGTTGCAGCAGTACAGAGTGGACAGTTCTTCAAAGCGGATCATGAATAGAAGACACGTGGCTTCAACGCCGCGAAATGGGTTGAAGAGAAGTGCACCATGTTCAACGAGTATATGCGCAGCTGCGGATTGAAGGCTGCCTGGTATGTTGTGTCTGCATGGCTTGAAAGGGTAGCGTATCTGTGTCTGGAGGCGTGGACTCGGCCGTCACACTGGGATTGATGAAGTACGCCATGAGCATGAAGGACTCCCCAATTCAGCGAATCCTCGGCATTTCACAACCCATTCACAGCTCGCAGTGGGCGTACGACCGCGCGATGGAGTGCGGCAAGGCATTGGGTGTCGATATGGTCGTTGTGGACCAGACGAGCGTCTTTGACTCCCTTGTTGCTCTCAATATCGAGTGATAACACATAGAAGCACTTGGTGGACACTTCGGTTGGAATCGAGGGAAAGGACTTCGCCAGCGGTCAGCTTCGATCCTATATGGTAAGACAGGCTCGCTATAGATCATACGTAGCGCACGCCTGTGGGTTACTATGTTGCCCAGCTTCTCGGTCAGTCTGGAACGCCGTGTATCGTTATGGGCACCGGAAATCGCGACGAGGACGGTTATCTGGGCTATTTCTGCAAGGCGGGAGACGGAGTTGTGGACGTGCAACTGATTGCCGATCTGCACAAGAGCGAGGTGTTTAAGGTGGGAGCCGTGCTCGGCGTCCCGGAGAGCATTCTGAATTCGCCTCCTTCCGCCGACTTGTGGGAAGGGCAGACGGACGAGAATGAATTGGGAGTGACCTACGACTTTGTGGAGTTGTACACGGGCTGGTATTTGCCACTGCCGGACGCCAAGAAGAAGGAGTTCTTGGACAGTCTGGATGAGGAGACGAAGAAGGAGTGGGATCACTACAGTGCGATCTGTGAAACGGTCCACAGAAGAAACGCGCACAAGCTGAATGGTCCCAAGAATCTGAATGTTCTGTAATGTCGTTTCTTCAACAAACACACCACTTCTTGCCCATATTTGAAAGAACAATGATAAGGATAATCACCTAGTCGTGAGCACTCCCTCCAGACCCCACAATAATCACGAGAGCCACAATGCCGTACAGCTTCAGCTTCTGCTTCAACATCTCGCACTTCAGCTTCTGGGCATCCGAACGGAACAACTACGCATCACCACTCCCTTCCTCGCTCACATCAGCCGTATCGGCAAGAGCATCGGTCTTGTCCACGATGATGTCCAACTTCTCGCCACGGTCGATGATCTTGTCTATGCCTCACGTCGCTTCACACTCCCATACCAATGTTGTCGATCATCACGCCCTTCACCGCGTCCAGCTTCTGCTGCACACGCGTAGCCGAGTCCGCATTCGGATCGTTCCACTTCGTCTACACATCAGTCACACCCAAGGTCACGACCATCAACTGACTAATCGTCGTGGAGAACTCGGACATGGCGAACGCCTGAGCCGTCTTCGCGCGATCGCTACTCCTCACCAAACCACCGAACAACGCACCCATAAGTAGCAGAAAAGTTGTCAGCCATCTCCGTCAGGAAGTTCTATTCCTCAACACGCAGAACGAAACTCACAAACACAATACGAAGCGGCATATCGCGGTCAGTCATAGCCACGTACGTGATACCCTTCTGGTTCAGCACGGAGAAATCGTACTTGCTACAAATCACCACTGCGGGGAGAATTCTACTTGTCGTAGTGGAAGTTGTGTTTCGCCTGAGGAGGGAACTTGGTGAGAAGACTCTGGGTGATCTGAGCGAAGTTTCCCGTCGACTTCTTATCCGTGGTGCCGAGAGTCTCTTCACACAGAACAACATCCCTAACCGTCAACCTGCGCGTTCCAATCACCACTTTCTACTGATCGTAGCGTAGATAATGCACTTCTGGGCCGCCATGCTGCAGAGCTGATTCGATTGTGATGAAAACAATCTCGGATCCGGATCTCCCCGCACATTCGCAGAAAACCGCGATTCTTCTCTCTCGTTTCTGTTCTTGTTGTGTTCTTGCGATGGAGGGACATTGAATGGGATATGGGTTTAGGAGTGAGGCGTTGTGGCTATTGGTACGATATGGGATGAGTGGTGTCATTTGCTCCTTTTGTAAGTGGAGTGGGGTAAGAGGAGAGGAGTGGAATGCAGGGATGCAGGAAATGGAAAGAGTGGAGTGTCATCTCTGAATCCATGAATGAAGTGCCTATTCGTTGTTGCAGTTGGAATGTTAGTTGATTTAAAGCAGAATTCGGACTCCAAGAGAGGAGAGACGATCATTCTCTTCCTATCCCTCCAATAGCATTTCCATAACACATAGAAATCAAATTGCTTCAAGAAATCAGCACTTCTCTCCTCCCTCCCCACTTCCCTCCATATCCATCCCTTCTCCTCAGTACACTATCTACAACACAACCTCCCCTTCTCACTGCGATCTGCACCGAATGCATCATCTCTTTCCGCAATAACGGTTATTGGCCTATAATGGCGGGAATGGACTTGTGTTAGGCATGAGCTGAATGAAGAACGCGCACTATTTCTTTCTCTTTCATGGATTTCTCGACGATTCCGCTTAGTCTACAGAACAGTGACCGCGTGGGACGCGAAGACAGTGTTTTTGCCCCCAGGCTTCGAGAGCGCGTCTCATAGTTCGGACGGTGGTGGGGCACTCCTGTATCCTCCAACTATCGATTCCACTCTTGATTTTTCATTCTCTGATTCTTTCCCTTTTGATTGTGATTTCCCTCCGATTTTCTCTGATATCGATCAGAGCGATTTGTGTGTGTCCTCCGTTGATCCTCCCGAGCCGTTTGAGAGCAGTCCGAACAGCGTCGGGGATAACGTGATTCCCAACATTGCGCTCCCTTCTGAGTGGGTTGACGTTCCCGTGGAGCCGCAGACGCCGATGCGTGAAGTGGATTTTCCTGCTTTACCGCGTGAAGCAGTTTCTCCATCCTTGACGCGAGAGACTCCTCCTCCATTCCTGACGCGTGAGGTGGATTCTCCAGCCTTAACGTGCAAGCAGAGGTAGGTATCATTCGTGCGATTAACGTGTAGACGCTTGGTTCGGATGCAGATCCTGAAGCAGAAGCGCGCCCTCGGGCTGATCCACATAGCCAACAGCTACGCGGTTCGCTACAACCAGAAGCGACTGACTGCGCTGCAGAAGTCTCGCTACAACGGAAAGTTCGTTTCTGAGTACTCGTCTGTTTGATCAAACACACTAGCGAATCGTCATTCCGCAGTCGTCTTCCACGACCGTCGATATTGAGTACCCATCACGTTGCCACCTCTTCTCCACCGCCTTGATGTCGCACGTCGCATCTACCAAGGCGTAGAACGAATCGAAGCCACCCGCTCCAGCCACAGCACACCCGACCACGCCGGGAATCGCCATCGTCTCCTTCAGAACGGGATACAGCTCGGAGGGAACGATGGCGCAGCCCGAAGCCGAACTGATGGCGTACATGACGTCCAGCTTCTCCAGGAAGAGGGCGTGAAGGGCAGCACAATCCCTCTTTGTTAGAGCGTCAATTAAGCTCTCGTTGTTGCGTCTGTACGTTTCCCACAACGCGTCCTTTTTCCAACTCTGCATGCGCTTCACGAGTTCCGGAGTGCTCGACGACTTCGCTCCGCCCTGGCTGAGGAGGAGGGAGAGACCGGCTGGCATGGAGAAGGGAGTGCGGTCGCGCCTCATCTCAAACACGCAGCTGCCGTACACGCCCGTTGTGATGTCGTAGCCCGAGCCTGATTTGTGCTGCGCCTGCTGGTGCGCCTGTGTGGCGATGGAGGCAATCCGTTTCAAGTCGTCCTGCGAGGGAGGAATGCTAGGCGTCAGCGTCGTGTCCAGCACACACCCCACTCGATTCAGCGCAATCAGGAGACACGATACGAAGGCAACGGTGGTTGTCGAGGAGGTACCGAACCCCGTTTTGTGTTGCCGTCCGTCCTGGAGGTAGTAGAAGCCTTCGTTGTTCTGTATCGTAATGGAGAGGCGTTTGTGGAGGAGAGGAGAGACGTCGGATGTCAGAAGCACGCTCTGAAGAGAACAGAACAGAAAGGCATTGTCGTTTGTTTGTCTATAGTGAATAGATTACAAAGTGGTAAACTCGATAATATGCATTGTGCGCGTTGAATCCACGGAATAGACCCACTTTCCACCTAAATCGGGACTCGTGACTTGGATCGACGCGATTTCCGATTCCTCGTCTTCAACGGAGAGTGTAGCGTGCGTCTTCGCACTAAGCGAAACACTCACCCCACGATTCCCTTCCTCCAAAACTAAATAACCTCCCGTCAACAGGCACTTTCCCGGAACCCAAACGCCGACTTGGTGAGGATTATTCATCTTCTTGAGTGAGTGTCTGAAATCGGGGCGTTTTGTGAAAGCGGGGAATGGGCGATATTGACCATTACACTTCATTATGAATGGGGGGAGGAAAGAGACGGTCATAGTCAGCCTAGTGAGAACAGAACCGTATTGAGTGGAAGGGAGAATGAAGTGGATTTGATAGCCGAGAAGACTGACACGAGAGTTGTACGATCCTGTGAAGCGAATGGAGAGTGGATCGAAAGAAAGACAAGTGGAGAAGACGTTTCACAAAACGAGGAAGAGCAAGTGGTAAACTGCGTTCAATCACCCAGTGAAGAGGTTTCTGCTGTAGGAAAGAAAGCGGGAGTGATCACGCGGAGAATCGATTGGGTTCAAATGGAAAAGAGTATTGAAGCAGTGGTTGTGAGCGATGGCTGCTGCAATGAAGAGGAGTTCGGTCTCTTCGATGTGAGTGAGATGGTGAATCTAATAGAATTGAGGGTGGGGAGTGGGTGCTTTGAGAGCGCGATCGGATTGAAGATGAGTGGAATGGGTAAACTGGAGCGTGTGGTGATTGGCTGGAACAGCTTTGTGCTTGCTTTCTCTTCCGTTTCATTGGAGTTGAACGGTGTTTGATGGTCTGTTGCGGTGACGAGTAGATTTGCCTTCGTTGCGATCGCTTGAAGTGGGTTCAGGGTCGTTCCGGTATTGTCGCCGGGCTGTGTTTGAGAGTGTTTCTTTGCTTGTGAAGTGATCGAGCAGGCATGCCTGAATTGGAATCCATTCAAATGGGCTGGGGTGCGCTCATGTTCAATAGTTGGAGTGATGACAGTGAGTTGATCATGCGAAGTGATGAAATGAATGTGAATTGACTGAATAGACTTGCCCAAACTCACCACGCTCGCCACTGTGAATGATGGTCGTTGGTACGGACACTCCTTCGAGTATCCCCGCCACGTCGTTCTCGAAGGTGGCTTTGATCACACTTGAAGTGACGATAAGGCATGCCTAGTCTCAGCAATGTGGTTCTGCCAGGCGCATTTGAACGTTGTTGCGATGTGACACTGTCGAGTTGGTATTGTTCGTGTGGCGTGATGATCAGACGCTGGCGCGCTGACGAGCCACCCTTCCCTCCCGTTCCGCAATCCAGCTGCGAGCGTGTGCACTGAGAGTGATTGGAGGAGGCTCGATGCAGTGGTCACGACCCTTGTCTTCGACAACTGCTGCTGCAATGGGCTGGACTATCTGGATTTGTCTCGATGTGCGAGTGTGAGACGCGTTGAGGTCGGCGACCACTGCTTCAGGGGCGTGGAAGAGGTGAAACTAGTTGGGTTGAGGGAGCTGGAGAGCGTGGTGATTGGGAAAGACTGTTTTGTGCAGGATATCGGAGGTAAAGATCCGAATCGTCGTTTCTGTTTGAAGAGCTGTCCTTCTCTAAAGGAGTTGAAGATGGATCGATTCTCCTTCTCGGACTATTCTGTCATCGAGATTGAGAATGTGGATGCGTTGGAGGTGATTGAGATTGGCGACTTGAACGAGAAGAGTTACAACTTCTATTCCGCTTCGTTGGAGTTGAAGAGTATTCTCATTCACAAAGAGTGATGACTAGACTTGCCTTCTCTCAAATCACTCACGTTTGGCGGCTTGGTTTGTTGTGGTTGTTCACATGTTGTGTTTGAGAGTAATTCCTTTTCGTTCAGCTCACTGAATAGACTTGCCTGCGTTGGTGTCCATTCAACTGGGTGGTAGTGCATTCGAGTTTAGCGACGAAGAGTCAAGCACGCTGGTACTGCGAAGTGATGCAGAACAAGGGGGTTGATGGACTAGACCTACCCAGGCTCACAACCCTCACAACTGAAGAGTATGCATGTGCAACTACAATACAAGCAGAAGAAAACCTCGCCTTCCACAATCCGCATCACATCACTGTTGAAAGTGGTTCTTTCACGCTTGACTTAAAGCGTAGATGTTCCCCGTATTACTGTGTTGGCGCTTCCCCATGCATTCAAGTACAAGAATGATGTCACTATGCTAGGAAGTCATCGCATGATCGTTTCCTTATGAATAGCCATTGGAGCTCTTCAGCAGTGCTTCAGCTAGTAACGATAACCTGTCTTTGTCCCACACATCCACCTAGCGAATTGACGCTCCTACCCTTCACCCACAAATGAACATACCACCCACTCTATCCGTCTATACACTCACTCACCCCCTTTCCCGGAAACACTCTTTTCCCCCCAAAATCGATCACAGCAATACCCCCTATTTCTGCCCTTCAAAAGAACCTCATCCATCTTCTCAACGATGCTTGCTGCTACAAAACTCGCTTGCGTTTCTGCCAGACTGGGCGCCTCTGCGATCCGTGGTTTCGCTACTCGCGCTGAAAACCCCCTCGTGTACATGGACTTCAGTGCCGGTGGAAAGGACATGGGTCGTATCGTGTTCGAGGTAGTACTATCGAATCCCCTTCACCCATAGCTCCGCGCTGATGTCGTTCCCAAGACGGCTGAGAACTTCCGCTGTCTCTGCACCGGTGAGAAGGGCGTGGGCAAGTCGGGCAAGAAATTGCATTACAAGGGATGCACCCTTCATCGCGTCATTCCTCAGTTCATGTGCCAGGTTCGTCTATCCTACTATCCGTAACGCTTAGGGCGGTGATTTCACCAACGGAAACGGAACGGGAGGCGAGTCCATCTACGGAGAGCGTTTCCCTGACGAGAACTTCACCCTGAAGCACACCGGACCCGGTCTTCTGTCGATGGCCAACTGCGGTCCCAACACCAACGGTTCTCAGTTCTTCATCACGACCGTTCCCTGCCCCTGGCTGAACGGCCACCACGTCGTGTTCGGTGAGGTGAAGAAGGGCATGAACGTTCTGAAGAGTCTGGAGATGCTGGGAACGGAGAGTGGCAGTCCCTTGTAAGTGAATACGCAATTTGATGACGCCTAGGAAGACGATCGCGATCACGGACTGCGGTGAGCTGAAGAAGGAGAATTG
>ERZ780157.4391-NODE-4391-length-10756-cov-2.718905_pt1 | contig 10756 bp, 17 predicted proteins | sample MGYA00511169_ERZ780157 | MGnify/ENA primary metagenome ERZ780157 (study PRJEB29588, sample SAMEA1965149) | human gut metagenome | biome: human gut; feature: human-associated habitat; material: faeces | place: Denmark | collected 2008/2010 ...
TCTTCCGCAGGTGATTTGCTACGTGACCAGCAGGTTTTGCCTTTCCCTCGCGTTCACTCTAGACCGTACTTCACCATCTTCTCGCACCTCCTGAAGGTGACGCAGACCATGACGCGTCTTGAGTCGGATCGGGTTATGGACTTCGTGCATGAGTGCCGCGAGGCTGCTCTTCCCGAGCCGAACGAGACGTTCCACATCGGCGAATACGAGTTCGTGCGCCCGAAGGACATGGATGCTCCGCTGATCGATGTGAAGCTGGCCCCTCTCGTGTCCCGCTTCGACGTGAAGAGCCTGATTCTCCTGCTCAGCGCGCTCATGTGCGAGAAGCGCATCATCTTCATCGGCGACGATCTCAGCACTCTGTCGGACTGCATTCACGCCGCCGTGGCCATTCTGTTTCCTCGCTCCTCTTCCATTCATCGGTAGCTGCCCCTTCTCCTGGCATCACATCTTCATTCCCATCGTCCCCGCCTCGCTCCTCTCCTACGTCACGGCGCCCATGCCGTTCTTGGTGGGAATCAAGCGTTCGCTCCAGCCCACCATGGAGAAGCTCCCCATGGAGGCCGTACGAGTCCTCGGCGGATTTGAGGCATAGTGCGTGTACATCGACGTGGACAACGGCACCGTGGCGTACAGCGAGAGCGACCCGATCATCGACCTCTACCCGAAGAACCTCTCCGCGGGCGGCTCGATGGGTGGTGTGGGCAAGAGCGTCTCCACGGTAGCGGTGGCGGTGGCGTGTGAGGCGTAGCTGGAGAAGAAGATGGGCGTGGACATGTCGAGCGTGCGCTCCACCATCAGCGCGCTGTCGCGTGCGGGCCACAAGGCGCGCGAGACGATCCAGGGCGCGGACCCGGTTGACTTCCTGGTGCGCGCGTTGAAGTAGGCGTTGCGAGGGCGTGTGAGGCGCAGCTACGCGAAGCAGATCGCCGTGGGCCGCACGGTGCTGGAGGAGAGCCGTCTGTTCTACTCGTTCCTGTCGTTCTTCGTGTCGGTGTTCGGCTGCTACAGCCAGTTCTTCACCGTGAGCCAGGAGAAGGAGACGAAGGGCGAGCTGGTGTTCGACAAGAAGGGCTACCTGGAGAACTTCGCGAAGCACGTGAAGGGCCCGATCAACGACGTGCTGAAGGAGTTCCCGCACTCGCAGATGTTCGAGCGGTTCATCGAGCGTCGTCTGCAGGTGGAGCAGAAGGTGCTGCGCCCGCAGGACCTGCAGGAGGGTCTGTTCGAGAAGCTGGCGGTGATGACGGACGGCGTGTTCAGTCCCACGGTGGTGAAGGACAAGGTGAACAAGATGTGGGGGTGGTTGGGGTAACTGACGCGTAGCAAGGAGGAGGAGAAGGCGAGCAACTACCGCAACCTGATCATGGAGATCACGTCGAACAACTCCTCGCGCATCAGCATTCCGAAGACGCTGCACACGCTGGCGGCGGCGACGTTCTCGTCCTCGAAGTGCGGCGAGATCATGGACACGCTGTGGTGGCGCTGCAACGACAGCGCGGCGGGCAACTGGAAGCACGGTCTGAAGGCGCTGCAGGCGCTGGCGTACCTGCTGGTGAACGGCAGCGAGCGCGTGGTGAGCGAGGCGATTCAGAACATCCACAACATCTTGCCGTTCGTGATGTATGACAACAAGAACCTGAACCAGCAGCGCATTCAGCAGAGTCGAGGTGTGGTGGCGGCGTGAGGCGTAGTCAAGCTGTTCGCGCAGAGAACGTACCGTCTGCTGATGGAGACGGACCGCCTGCAGCACGAGCGCGCGCGCAGCAGCGAGAAGAGACAGAACGCGGAGAAGGAGGCGGAGAGCGAAGAAGAGAGCGAGGAGGTGCTGACGCCGGTGATCGGCGACAAGGACGTGGAGACGACGAAGATGCTGACGCTGGACCTGATCAAGGCGGTGGACCAGTCGTTCAGCAGCATCCACTCGGCGCTGCGACCGAAGGAGAGCATCCTGCCTGCGGAGTGGGCGTGCGTGTGCGCGATGACGAGTAGGTTGAGCTGCACGCCGGTGGTGGAGAGCGCGGTGAGCACGGACATCTTCGCGACGAAGACGACGGGTGGGGGCGCTGTGAGGTGGTGATGGGTAGCGACGAAGAAGAAGGGCAAGAAGCTGCTGGACCCTGAGGCGATGCTGGGCGAGAAGGGCGACCACCCTGTGCTGGAGTTGCAGAAGTCGGTGGCGAGTTTGCGCAGTGGCGACGAAGAGGAGGAGGAAGAGAAGCCGAAGAAGAAGGTTGTCAAGAAGGTGGTCAAGAAAGTCGTGAAGAAGAAGGCGCCCGAGCCTGAGGAGGACTTGCTGGGCGACGCTTTTGGCGAGCCCGAGCCTGCGAAGGAAGAGCCTGAAGAGGATTTACTGGGTGACGCGTTTGAAGAGGAGGAGAAGCCGAAGAAGAAGGTTGTGAAGAAGATCGTCAAGAGAGTCGTCAAGAAGAAGGCGCCCGAACCCGAGCCTGAAGAGGATTTGCTTGGCGATGCGTTTGCCGAGCCCGAGCCTGCGAAGAAGGAAGAACCGGAGGAGGATTTGCTTGGTGATGTTTTCGACGAGCCTGAGCCTGAAAAGCCGAAGAAGAAGGTGGTCAAGAAGATCGTGAAGAAGGTGGTCAAGAAGAAGGCGCCCGAGCCTGAGGAGGACTTGTTGGGCGACGCTTTTGGTGAGCCCGAACCCGCTAAGAAGGAGGAGCCTGAAGAGGATTTGCTGGGTGATGCGTTCGATGAGCCCGAACCTGAGAAACCAAAGAAGAAGGTGGTGAAGAAGGTAGTCAAGAAGGTAGTCAAGAAGAAGGCGCCTGAACCTGAGGAAGATCTGCTTGGTGATGCCTTTGGTGAACCCGAGTCTGCGAAGAAGGAAGAGCCCGAGGAAGACCTGCTTGGCGATGCGTTCGGTGAGCCTGCTCCCGTGGAGCACCATCCCGAGGATGACTTGATGGCGGGCTTCGACGATTTTGATATTGACACGCCCGCGCCGAAGGCGAAGAAGACGGTGAAGAAGACGAAGAAGGCTGCGGAGGAGGACGATTTCCTGTCATTCTGAGTGTAGCGCTTGTTTCCATTGAACACACTTCCTTTTGATACGGACGAAACGGCAGTCGCCTCCCGTCAAAACCACACGCGGTTGTCAAGTGATGTGTGACACCCCCCGTTTTCCATACCACGAAGTCACTTGATTCTTTCATTTCTGTGCTACTCATGGTTCCCGTGGCTCTTTTCCTCCCCAATATCATCGGATATGTTCGCGCTGTGACGGGCATAGCTTCCTTTTACTTTGCGGATTCCAATCCCCGGTAGCGTTCCTATCCGCTGGATCACGCCTAGTATCTTCTGCCTCCTTTATTTCATCAGCTATATCCTCGACGCGTGCGACGGTGTAGCCGCTAGACACTTGAACCAATGTTTGTCTTTGTGGTTGGTGTTACGGGCAGGTTCCCACTTCGGAGCAGTGCTGGATATGATCTGTGATCGCTTTTGCACCGCTTCCCTCTATCTTGTCCTCTCCCACATTTATCCCCAGTACAAGTACGCCATCATTCTTCTTTTGATTCTTGAAATCGTCAGCCACTGGATCCAGATGTTCAGGTGCTCTTCTTCGATGTGTTGACATGCGTAGTGCGACTTTAGTCGGCAAGAGTCACAAGGCCATTGGCAACAAGCGCCCCTGGATTCTGCGTTTCTATTACGTGGTTCCGTACTCGCTGTTCTTCGTGTGTCTGTTCAACGAGACCTGGATTATGAGCACATATATGATCTATTAGTACCTCTCGCACTCCGTATTGATGCGTAGTATCAACAAGGGAGCCATTGGTCCCACCTTCCTCCCCTTCTGGAAATTCTGTTTTGTCGCCTTTGCTCCCGTCTTCGTGTTTAAGCAAATTGTGTCCCTTGTTGCTCTCTTCGACAGCTCAAAGAATGTGATTGCCTTCGATAAGGAGGAAAGAGCTCAGAACAAAAAGGAGTAAATCGCAATTACAATTGCCCCGTGTTTGTTTGCGATAGTTCACTTTAGTTGAGCGTGGATGTCGTTCCAGTTCAAGCGGAAGAGAAGGAACACGAACCTTCGGAAGAGCGACGATTTGAGCTCGGAAGACGAAGTGACGGTGATATCGAACGAGTCCAAGAAGCAAGTGGTAGGGTGTGCAGAAAGCGGTTGAGGAAACAGAACAACATGCTGATGACTCCGTCCGTGAAGCCGAAGGAGGTACTTCTGTGGGAGGTGCGATACTACCGTTATTCGTAGAAATATCAAATCAGACATGTCGGACACACGCTTCCAAGCATCCGGAGGCGCGACAGCCACCATTGATTATGAAGACAAAGAACAGTGAGGAGAATGGACTGGAGTCATGTGTAGTGACAAGATCGCGCAACTGAAAGAGCAAATTCGCAAGCAAAAGGAGGCGGAGGAGAAGGGAGAGAAGCTGGTAGTCCTTTCCTTCCTCTTGTCACGCACAGGATCCGAACGTGTACCGCGGAGCGTCTGGCTATCACCAATACATAAAGAAGACGGAGGCGCAGTTGTCCGCCAACAAGTACACGGGAACGCAGGGACCGATCCGTTCATCGGGCCACATTGCGATCAGCAATCGGTTTGACTACCAGCCGGGTAAGCCGTCGACATGGCGTATTCCGTGTAGAGATCTGCAAGGACTACAAGGAGACGGGCTACTGCTCCTTCGGCGATTCCTGCAAGTTCATTCACGACCGAAGCGATTACAAGAGTGGCTGGGAGATTGTCGTGGTGCATGGACTGCATGATGCGTAGGACCGCGATTGGGAGAAGGAGCAGGAAGAGAAGCGCAAGAAGCGCGAGAGAGGAGAGGGTGGGCGTCATCGCGCGTTTTGAGGGGTAGATGTGGACGATGATGACGAGGACAACAAATACGTGATCGAGAGCAGCGACGAGGAAGAGCTTCCCTTCGCATGCTTCATTTGCCGTCAGGAGTTCGTGAAGCCGGTGGTCACGCCGTAGCGTTTGCTCCTCGTGTTGAAGAATAGATGCGGACACTACTTCTGCGAGAAGTGTGCGCTGGAACAATTCCGCAAGACATCCAAGTGCTACGTGTGCGGAAAGAACACGAACGGGTGCTTCAACAAGGCGACGGAGATTATCGAGCGTTTGGAGAAGAAGCACGCGCATGATAAGGATGCGGAGGCGAGCGAGCAATCGAGCGACGAGTAGTGTTGCATTGTTGTGTTGGACACACGAGGGCGTTTGGAGGGCGATAGGGATGTGACAAGAAGATGCGAATAACCGCGGTTATTCGGTTTCAAGTCAAATTCTTCTTGAATTTGGTTGCGTTTCCCTTGTTCAATATGGAAGTTGAAGATACGGGCACCTACGAGAACAATGATATGGACATGGAAGATATGCGTGAGATTACGGAGGTTTTGCACAATGGCAAGGCGTTACGGGTAGGAAGACACATGGACAATCATCAATTCTTTTTTCTTGGAGAAGGGACTTGTCAGCCAGCAGTTGGATTCGTTCAACACGTTTTTAAACACCACGATTAAAGACCAGATTACGGACCAATCTGCGAGAGGAATCGAGGCTATCTCAGAGGCGCAGGTAGGTTTTTGCGTCGCCGCGTGAGTTTGCAGTACACAACGGCCAATGACACGGACAACGAGAAATTGAAAGTGACGGTCACGATGGGCAACGTGAGAGCGACGCGTCCTACGATTTCGGGCACTGGCGTTGAGCAGGGAAGCACATTATGGCCGAGAGAGGCGAGACTGCGTAGCATCACGTACGCTACGACTATATACGTTGAGATGACACAAACTTCGGTGAAGTATACGCAGGATGGAAGCGAGGAGCCGGTGACTGCGAGCAAGACTTCCGACAGCCGTCTCTGTTCCGTGGGCACTGCGCTGTGCTGTGAGGCGTAGATTCCGGCGATGCTGCACTCCCAGGCATGCAATCTCTATGGAATGAGCCAGGAGCGATTGGCGAGCATCGGCGAGTGCATATACGACCAGGGAGGCTATTTCATCATCAACGGCAACGAGAAGGTCATCATCGCCCAGGAGCGCCAGACGACGAACAAGGTGTACGTGTTCGAGAAGCACCAGCCCTCCAAGTTCTCGTGGACGGCGGAGGTGCGCAGCATTCCCGAGGGCACGAATGGTCTCGCGCAGTCGCTGAAGCTGTGCATGTACGCGCACCCCTCAAAGTCGCAGGTGAAGAACAAATACTGCATTTGGGCGGCGCTGCCCCAGATCAGCGAGGGCGTGCCGATTTGCGTGATCTTCCGCGCGCTGGGCTGCATCGAGGACCGTTCCATTCTGGAGCACATTTGCTACGTCGTGGTGCTCGTTTGGCGTGATGTGTAGAATTTCGACGATGTGGAGATGATGGAGCGCTTCCGTCCTTCCCTGATCGAGGCCTCCGAAATCCGCACGCAGAACGTGAAATCAGCGGATTCGCCTCACCATTAGGATGCATTAGATTTCATCGCGAAGCGCTGCCCCAACATGACGGGCGACGACGGCACGTGGACGAAGGCGAAGCGTATCGACTACGCGCGCCGCCTGCTGCAGAAGAACTTCCTGCCGCACATCGGCATGGAGATGGGCGCGAACAGCAGCATCAAGAAGAGTTTCTACCTGGGCTACATGGTGCACAAGCTGCTGAACTGCTCGCTGGGCCGCGCGGAGGAGGAGGACCGCGACCACATCAGCAACAAGCGCATGGACTTGGCGGGTCCGATGATCGCGCGCCTGTTCCATGGCCTGCTGTACCGCTTCAGCAAGGAGCTGCGTCAGTACATGACCAAGGTGGTGAACAACAAGAAGGGGAGTTTCATCAACATCGCCATCGGCGCGAAGGTGGGCGTGGCGCGCGGGCGTGACGGGTAGACGGGCATCATCACAAGCGGCTTGCAGTACTCCTTCGCCACGGGCAACTGGGGCGACCGTACCAAGGGCGCGCCGCCAGCCACGGGCGTGTCGCAGACGCTGAACCGCCTGACGTATTCGTCCACGCTGTCGAACCTGCGTCGTCTGAAGTCGCCGATCGATACGACCTCCAAGGTGACGAAGCCGCGTCTGCTGCACAGCACGCAGTGGGGCATGATGTGTCCCGCCGAAACGCCCGAGGGTCAGTCGTGCGGCATCGTGAAGAACCTGGCGCTGATGTGCTACATCAGCGTGGGCAAGCCGGTAAGTGTGATGTGGGGCGTGTGACCGTAGCTGGACAAGATCCAGAAGATCCTGGAGAACAACGGCGTGGAGGAGCTGGAGACGATCGCGCCGTCGCTGATCCCGAAGACCACGAAGGTGTTCGTGAACGGCATCTGGCTGGGCATTCACCGCGACCCGCAGAGCATCCTGGACCGCCGCGACGACTTCGACACCGACATCTCGCTTGTGTACGACATCCAGGAGAAGGAGCTGCGCATGTAAGTGTTCTCGTCCGCTGCGTCGTCTCACCCTGTCGTAGCACTGCTGACGCGGGTCGTTGTTGTCGTCCGCTGTACGTAGTGGACCGTCCGTCGCAGCAGCTGCTGATCCGCAAGGCGCACGTGAACGCGATTCGCCAGGGCGTGCCGTTCAGCGAGCTGGTGCAGTACCGCCTGATCGAGTACGTGTCGGCGGAGGAGGAGGAGTACTGCATGGTGGCGATGGACCTGAAATCGATGCACGCGGCGGTGGAGAACCGTTCCTGCACCACCTACACGCACTGCGAGATTCACCCGTCGATGATTCTCGGCGTGTGCGCGTCGATCATCCCCTTCCCGGACCACAACCAGTCGCCGCGTAACACGTACCAGTCGTCGATGGGTAAGCAGGCCATGGGCATCTATGTGAGCAACTTCCGACAGCGCATGGACACCACGGCACACGTGTTGTCATACCCGCAGCGCCCGCTGGTCACCACGAAGGCGATGTCGTACGTGCGGTTCAAGGAGCTGCCCGCGGGCTGCAACTGCGTGGTGGCGATCTGCTGCTACTCGGGGGACAACCAGGAGGACTCGCTGATCGTGAACCGCAGCGCCATCGAACGCGGGCTGTTCCGGTCGATCTTCTACCGCACGTACGCGGACAAGGAGGTGCGTCAGGACACGTCGTCGCCGAACCGGAGCAACGAGGTGGTGATGGGGAACGAGCGCTTCTGCCGGCCGCTGAGCGAGCGGTGCATCATGGGCAAGGACAGCGGACTGTACGCGCACCTGGACGAGGACGGCTTGGCGCTGCCGGTAGGTGGTGGTGGGACCTGGGTTGGCTAACGTCGTGTAGGGTTCGGCAGTGACGGGCGACTCCATTCTGATCGGCAAGGTGACGCCGACGGGCGAGGTGAACACGAAGGGCAGCGCGAGTCTGAAGGACAGCAGCACGGGCTTGCGACACGCGGAGCGCGGCACGGTGGACGAGGTGATGCTGACCACCAACGACAAGGGGTACCGCTTCGTGAAGGTGAAGGTGCGTTCGGTGCGCATTCCGCAGATCGGCGACAAGCTGTCGTCGCGCCACGGTCAGAAGGGTACGATCGGTATGACGTACCGTCAGGAGGACATGCCGTTCACGTGCGAGGGCATCGTGCCGGACATCATCATGAACCCGCACGCCATCCCGTCGCGTATGACCATCGGTCAGCTGATCGAGTGTCTGCTGGGCAAGGTGGCGGCCATCCAGGCGCGCGAGGGCGACGGCACGGCGTTCAGTGACGTGACGGTGGAGGACATATCGACGCAGCTGCACCATGAGGGCTATCAGAAGAGAGGGTACGAGGTGGTGTACAACGGGCACACGGGACGGCGAATGGAGAGTCGCGTGTTCATGGGCCCGACGTTCTACCAGCGACTGAAGCACTTAGTGGATGACAAGATCCACGCGCGTGCGAGGGGCATGAATAGTATTTTGGTATATCCTTTGAGTTGTGAGTGTGTTGTGAGTGTGAGTGTGTGTGAGTGATATGAGTGTTGAATGATGTGATGTGAGTTGAGTGACGTAATGTGATTTGATTCGACACCACCACACCCAACCTAGCTTCCTTAACGCCTTACGCGTCAGCCCCTGGAAGGTCGTGCGCGCGACGGCGGTCTTCGTCTGGGAGAAATGGAACGTGATGTGTTGGTTGCCTACGGCGCGTCGCAACTCGTGCGCGAGCGTTTCTTCTACTCGTCTGACGCGTACGTGGTGGCGGTGTGCGACGACTGCGGTCTGATGTGCACGGCGATGGACAACACATACTACTGCAAGAACTGCAACAACAGCACGAGAGTAGGAGAGGCGGAGAGAAGTGAATGGTAGATTTCGCGTGTGGAGATTCCGTACGCTTGTAAACTGCTCTTCCAGGAGCTGCTGAGCATGAACATCGCTCCGCGTATCCGTACTGGAGGTAGCAAGGGAGATGGAAAGGATCGTTTTGGGCATGATGTTTGGGCATAGTCTGTATCCCTTGTTTGTTTCACGCGCATTGGAGTTGACGTATTTTCCGCTCAGAAGGGAGACTTCGTGCGAAGAATCGGGATTGTCAGAAACGAGTAATGCTGAGTGCCTGCAAGCGGATGTTTAGCAATATTGCGTCGTTAAAGATTCCGGAAATCTCCAAACGCATGGCTATCAAGTTCCTTCCCACTTTGGAGGAGGGTTGGCTTTGTCGTCTCGGACGTGACCATTAGCGAAGGTGGATTCTCCGATGACGGTGAAGTTCGTTACGGAGGAGTATCTCACGGTCCTGAAGGCTTCCACCATGGTGACCGTTTTTGCTCCCGGCATTCGATGATCCGTAGAATCCGACCATTGCCATGCAGCTGGAAAACCTCACAGTCGCTCCTCGCAGCTCTTGCACTGTCATGATTCCGGAGTATGTCCGTTTCGCTTCCCTTTAGTCCTAGCAAGACGCTCTGGAACGACAACCTCGGTATGACATACAGAAACCGTCTTCTTCTCGTGTCTCTGGGAAGTGAGAAGGGTCTCACGCTGAACGTGATTTCTCTCTAATCGAATGATGCGTAGACGATAAGAAAGTGCGTGAACACGGCGGCCACCTCTCTTCAGAATCTGGGTCAGACGCGTGCCGTGATGGAGCTTCCGAAGCTGGAGTCGATTCCCGCTGACGAAGTGGCGATGGCGATGGCGAACGTAGGCGTTGTCGCGTCAGTTCAGTCTAGATTCTCGTGTGCAGCAACCATTTGGCGAACGACGGCAAGTACTTCACCGCCAAGGACAAGCAGAAGGCGCTGCTGAAGGAAGTCGAGATCTTCCCGAGCCAGATCATGGAGCAGGCGGATGCCACCAAGATCGAGCAGGCTATCAAGTACGGCGCTCTCCTCGGTGAAGGTTGCATGAGCCACACGGAGTTTTACGCATAGGAACCGTGAACGCGCGCATGTGGGCAAATGAGCAATCCAGCGAGATGAACCCGCGAACCCTGGAACTCCTCTGCCGCGAGATCTGCGACAAGAACAACATCGAAATCAGCGTTCTCCAGGTAGGCACGCCCACACCCGCTCACCCCAAGGCGCCCGACCTCCACCGCGAGAAGCTGAATATGATCGAAGCTGTTGGACAGGGCTCCGCCTGCCCTCCGCGCCTCATCGTCATGACCTACGTGTAGCGCAAGCGACGCTCTTTCACCCGTAGAGGCGACAACACGAAGCCGAAGTTCACCGGCGTGGTGGGCAAGGGCGTGTGCTTCGACTCGGGCGGTCTGAACCTGAAGCCGACGAACTTCATCGAGGACATGCACCTGGACATGGGCGGCGCGGCGGCGGCGTTGGGACATTTGGGCGGGGCGGAATATACCCTTCCAGGC
>ERZ780157.4394-NODE-4394-length-10742-cov-5.706653_pt1 | contig 10742 bp, 9 predicted proteins | sample MGYA00511169_ERZ780157 | MGnify/ENA primary metagenome ERZ780157 (study PRJEB29588, sample SAMEA1965149) | human gut metagenome | biome: human gut; feature: human-associated habitat; material: faeces | place: Denmark | collected 2008/2010 ...
TTCTTGCAGTTTTACTTGATATGGTTATTCCATTTCATTTTGGATAAACAACTTCCAGTTTGGCGAACTGATGCAGTGATAAAAAGGAGGCACAGGAGTTGAAACAACGCACCTATATTGCCATCGACCTCAAGAGCTTCTATGCCTCCGTCGAATGCCGTGATAGAGGCTTAGATCCTCTGGACACAAACCTTGTTGTCGCGGACGAAAGCCGGACTGACAAAACCATTTGCCTTGCTGTTACCCCATCCCTCAAGAGTTATGGCATCTCAGGACGCGGCAGATTGTTTGAGGTGAAGCAGCGTGTCAAAGAAGCGAACGCAGGAAGACAGCACGATGCACCGAAACGAAAGCTCGAAGGATCATCGCATTTCTTTTCTGAGCTGCAAGCTAATCCTGAGCTTGCGATTGACTTCATCATCGCACCGCCGCAAATGGCTCGGTACATGGAGATCAGTACGCAGATATATGAGGTCTACATGAAGTATGTTGCGCCGGAAGACATTGTGGTTTACTCCATCGACGAGGTGTTTATGGATGTGACGGATTATCTGAACACCTATCATCTCACGCCACATGACCTTGCGATGAAGATGATCTTGGATGTGCTTGAGACAACCGGTATCACCGCAACCGCCGGGATTGGAACAAACCTTTTTCTCAGCAAAGTTGCGATGGATATTGTGGCAAAGCACATTCCGGCAGATAAAAACGGCGTTCGTATTGCAGAGTTGGATGAGATGAAGTTTCGCCGTGAGCTTTGGACGCACCAGCCGCTCACAGACTTTTGGAGAGTCGGTAGAGGCTATGCAAAGAAGCTCGAAGAAAACGGAATGTTTACGATGGGCGATGTTGCCCGATGCTCAGCGAAAAATGAGGACTTGCTTTACAAACTTTTCGGCAAGAACGCAGAACTGCTGATCGACCATGCGTGGGGCTGGGAGCCTTGCACGGTTGAAGCAATCAAAGCCTACAAGCCCAGCACCAACAGCTTAGGCTCAGGACAAGTCCTGCATTGCCCCTATGAGGCTGAAAAGGCAAAGCTCGTCCTCCGTGAGATGGCTGATCTTCTCGTGCTGGACTTGGTGGACAAAGGACTTGTGACAGATCAAATCGTCATCACAGTTGGCTACGATATAGAAAACCTCACCGATCCCGAACGAAGCCGAAAATATCACGGGACAGTTGTAAAAGACCATTACGGACGGCAGATACCAAAACAGGCGCACGGCTCAATCAATCTTGACGGTCACACATCATCTACGAAGAAAATAATGTGTGCTACGGCAGAACTCTTTGATAGGATCGTGGACAAGAATCTTCTTGTGCGTCGGCTGAATATCACAGCAAATCATGTTGTTCCAGAAGCAGACGCGCCAGTGAAAAACGGAGGCTATGAGCAGCTTGATCTCTTCACAGATTTCACTGCCTTAGAAGCACAACGAAAGCGCGAAAAAGCAGACCTGGATCGGGAAAAGAAAATGCAACAGGCAATGCTCATCATCAAGAAGAAGTATGGAAAGAACGCCATACTCAAAGGCATGAACTTGGAGGAAGGCGCAACCGCAAAGGACCGCAATGAGCAGATTGGTGGGCATAAGGCGTAAGGAGAATAGATATGACACGAGACAAATTCAAACTGATTCACAGTGAGTTGATAATGCAAGTTCAGTGTATTGAGCATGACTTGAAGTTGATTTATGCCGGAATGTGCAAGGGTGATTTTGACAAAAACCTTGATGCTCTTGAAAAAGTAAATCTGGGGTCAATGATAAAAAAAGTAAAGGAATTAGATTATAGCGATGGACACCCCGATCTTACTAAACGGGACTATATGTTGTTGGAGAAAATTCGAGAAATCCGAAATTATTGGTGTCACCAATGCTTTATTGACTATGTTTACATATCCGATGACTACGCGCGTGAACGCAAATTCCAAGAGATTGCTAAACGATTGAGTGAAGACGAAAATCAAACATGGGAGTTACACCAACACTTACAGCAGCTTCGTAATAAAACACTTGAGATATACAACAGGATCTAAAAGAAAGGTGGTGCGGCATGAATTACTCTGAGCAAAAATATGGTGATATTCTTAATATGCCTCACCATGTCTCTACAACCAGACCGCAGATGCCGATGTCAGATCGTGCAGCTCAGTTTTCTCCGTTCGCAGCTCTCACTGGTTATGATGCCGCTATCAAAGAAACCGGGCGTCTGACCGACATAAAGATTGAGTTGGATGATGAAGAACTCAATAACCTAAATTTGAAGTTTCAGCTCCTTGTGGAGCACCTTGAAGATGAGCCGGAGGTGGCAATCACATACTTCAAAGCAGATGAGCGAAAAGCCGGTGGTGCTTATCTTGAAGCAACAGGCATCGTGAAAAAGCTGGATGATTTTGAACGCCTGATTACCATGCAGGACGGCACGAAGATCCCGATGGATGACATCCTGACCATTGAGAGTGATGCGTTCTCATCGCTTGAACAATACTAAAAAGGCGCTTTCGGGCGTCTTTTTCTTTTATGCGTGAGACAAAAACGCGGAATTTGTCCGTTGTATTACGAAGGGGTATTTTACGGGGGACTTCCAACTAAGATTACGATTTTAGAGAATAGCAAGCACAGCCGGTGTATATACACACGGCGATTTTGGATTAAGGAAACCCTCCCCTTAATCCAGAAAATGCTTGTTGGGATGTCTCCCAAACCCTCTATCTTTATGAAAGGACAAACCGCTTATGGCAAACAGAACACGACCAAATCAGATACTCTTCTTTGTTTCAGATGACGAGAAACGGATTATCAAAGGAAAGATGAAACAGCTTGGTACAAACAACATGGGAGCATATCTTCGCAAGATGGCGATTGACGGTTACATCATCAAAGTGGACTACACGCAGCAGAAGAAACTTGCCGCAGCAGTTTCTCGCGCAGCGGCAAATATCAATCACATTTGCCGTCGAATCAACTCCACAGGACACTTCTATGAGGACGATGTTGCAGAGCTGAAAGAAAGGCAGGCTGAGATATGGCGATTACTAAAATCAAGCCAATCCGAGGAACTGTGAACAAGGCTCTCGCATACATTCTTGATCCGCAGAAAACAGATGACCAGCTCTATGTCTCTTCCTATGGTTGCGCTGCCAGCGATGCCGCAGCGAAGGAATTTGAGTGGACAAGAAATCTTGCTGCTCAACAAGGAATGCAGATGCCGAAGGTGATCGCCCGACATCTGATCCAATCCTTTGCGGTTGATGAAGTCACGCCGGAACAAGCGCATGAAATCGGTAAGCAGTTTGCCGACGAATGGCTCAAGGGAAAGTACGAGTATGTGATTGCAACGCACATCGACAAGGGGCATTGCCACAATCATATTATCTTTAACGCTGTCAACTATGTTGACTTCCATGCGTACCGAAGCAATAAGAAAACCTATCGTGAGATGCGGCATCTCAGTGATGAGATATGTGCTGAACACGGGCTGTCAGTTATTCCTCCCTCTCAGGGAAAAGGCATGGACTACAAGGAATACACCGAAGCCAAACGCGGTACAAGTTGGAAGCAAAAACTCAAGCAGACCATTGATCGCTATGTGATCACATCAAAGGACTACGATGAGTTTTTGAAGCTGATGCAGGACGCCGGATATGAAATCAAAACCGGCAAATACATCTCCTTCCGTGCCGAAGGGCAAGAGCGTTTCACCCGTGCAAAAACCATCGGAGATAACTACACCGAGGACCGGATCAAGGAACGCATTCAAGGACGCAATGTCCGCAGACGGCAGATGCAGAACGGTAGGAAGAACATCTCTCTCATCAGCGATATTCAAAACAGAATTAAGCAGATCGACAGCAAGGGCTTTGAGCATTCTATGAAGATTAAGATCCTCAAAGAAGCCGCCAGAACGCTAAACTACCTCACTGAGAACGAGCTGCTTCAATATGCCGATCTTGAAAAGAAAGTCGAAGACATTCATAGTTCTTATGAGCGTACCGGCGCTGACTTGAAAGTCGTTGAAGCGCAGCTCCGAAAGGTGCAGCCGCTTATCAAGAATATCTCAACCTATCAAAAGCTCAAGCCAGTCTATGATGCCTACTCAAAGACGAAGAACAAGCAGAGTTTTCGAGCTGCGCACGAGGCAGAGCTTGTCGTTTTTGAAGCAGCAAAGAGTACATTGCTTGCTATGCAAGATGGTGAAAAACTTCCAAGTATGAAGTCTCTGCAAGCCGAGCAGCAACGCCTTTTGGAAGAGCAGCAGCGTCTCTACGACGAACGAGCAAGGCTCAAAAAAGAGGCTAAAGTGATTGATACCATGAAGGCAAATGTCGATGATTTCCTCAGTCCAACGCTTTCACAGGAGCATGAAAAATCCAAAAGTAGCGAGTTGGAATAACCACCAAAGCCTGAGCCGTATGAATAAATCGGCTCAGGCTTTCTTCTTCGTAATGCGCTCCATGAACTTGAAATATATTTTGAATTTTTGGAGCATCGTATTGAAAATTTGAAGCGTTTGGTGTATAATATAATGAGTCTCACTATAAGCGTTTGAGAGAGGTGCTTTTATGAAGATAAGCTATAAGAAATTATGGGTCATGCTCATCGAAAGAGAGATCCCAAAATCAACTTTACGCAAGGATATAGAGCTGTCTCCTGGCACGATGAGTAAGCTCAATAAGAACGAGGATGTAGCTCTCTCTGTTCTGCTGCGCATTTGCGACTATTTGAATTGTGACATTGGAGATATATGTGAAGCTGTGCGAACGGGCAAGAAGTAGGTCCGAGTTTTCGTGCGGCTATTTTGTTATAGGTAGAGAAAAATACCTCAGCGAAAGGAGCATATATGGATGTCCTTGAGAATGCTGTGACTGAGAAAAATGCCCTCGTTGAAGCGGAGGCGTTTCCCACAGATGATCGAGTCACCTACAAAGACAGCACCTATGAAATTGTTTCTAAGGTTGCATATTTGATTGGTGTTCCGAAACGAATTTTTGATAATGAGCATGAAGCACCCAAAATAGAGATATACGAAAAACTTGATGCAGACAAAACGGCACGGATAATCCGTCATTTGTGTATCATAAGGACAGCGATTGAAAGAAACTTCAAGCATATCAACGAGCGCATGAAGTTTAGTTATCTCTCAATCAGCAGTATGCCGGAATATGTGCCGCAGGATAGCCTTCAACAACTAAATGCGGATGGCATTAGTTTTATAAAGAAGTCCAGCACGAAGCTAAATCAGCATATCGTTGAGATAAACAAGCTGATTTCTGATCGGATCAATAATTGCAAGAAGCTATTTCCTCTTTGGCTGAATTGGCTGTATGTAAAAAACCTCTTTCTCATGCCAGATGGCTTGAAAGAGGAAGGGACAAAAGCAGCAGCAGATATTTATTACGCTCACTTGCTCTTTTATCCTTACCAGATGTATATAAACTGGGAACCGGAGGATGTCGGTAATCTGCTCTATAACGATAAAAAATTCGTGACGCTGCTTTATCAAATGAACGGTGACTACTTTACAGAGTACAGTAAAGTTTCTGATGCTGGAAGTTACATTAAAGGAAGCATCTACGAGTTTATTGGTAGCAGCGAAAAGGTTGTCGTAGTGGTAGATTGTGAAAACTCTGATCCGTACAAGCTCTGCGCTACGCTCAAGAATCTTGACTATCAGTACACACAGAAGATAGCATCCATCATCCTGTTTGATGATGTGCATAGTGCATCTGCTTGGCGTATTCTGGATAGTTTTACCCACATCCCGGTCGAACACATGATGACCGAACGGGTAAAGCAGAACAAGTCTCTGGTCGATGTGATGCTGATTGCCCGAACTTGTCAGGAGCATTACAAAAACAATGTGGATTCCTTTATTTTGGTGTCCAGCGACTCCGACTATTGGGGACTGATTTCTTCTTTACCGGAGGCTCGGTTCCTTGTCATGATAGAGCGCGAAAACTGCGGACCGGATTTGAAGAACGCACTTGTCAATGCCGGTATATTCTATTGCTACATTGATGACTTCTACTCCGGCAATGCAGAGGATATTAAGATCGGCGCCCTGTTCAAAGAGATGTATCATTACATAGATCAGGCGGTGCGGCTGAATATCTACGAGATGTTCACAGAGGCGTTAAGAGCGACTCGAATTGAAATGAGTTCTTCGGAACAGAAACAGTTTGTGGACAAGTATTTGAAAACGATGCAAATGTCCATTGCGGATAATGGCGATGTGACATTGGAAATAAGACGAAAATGAGTCCGTTATATCGGACAGTAGCCGTGATAGAATAAAATGAGGATCGGTTGGCAACCAAAAATGATCCTCAAGTATTGGAGATGAAGATATGGCATACCAGAGCGAAGCGGCTCTTGAGCAACAATTCATAGAGCAGCTAAACAAGCAGGAATACAGCACAGTCGATATTCCTGATTATGACGCATTGGTGGAGAACTTCAAAGTTCAGTTTGAAGCCTTCAATGCGCCCAAACTTGATACGCCTATCACCGATAAAGAGTGGGAGCGTATCTTTAACCTCATGCTTGGAAAGCCCGTGTTCCAGAGCGCAAAAATTCTGAGAGACAAGTTTGTCCTTGAGCGTGAGGACGGGACGAAGGTTTACCTTTCCTTCTTCGATCAGGATCACACCAAGAATATCTTCCAAGTTACACATCAGACAACGGTTGTAGGCAAGTATGTCAACCGCTATGATGTAACGATTCTTGTGAATGGCTTGCCGTTGATTCAGGTCGAGTTAAAGCGCAGGGGGATTGACATTCGAGAAGCAGTCAATCAGGTCATGCGCTATAAGAAGCACTCCTATAACGGACTATATCACTTCATTCAGCTTTTCATTGTCTCCAACGGCGTTGATACCAAATACTTTGCCAACTCCGACAGGGACTTGATGTATAGCCTCGCCTTCTTCTGGACGGATTTCAACAACATCCGTATTACCAACCTGAAGGACTTCTCAATCTCTTTTCTGGCAAGGGATCACATCATCAAGATGCTGACACGCTATACCATCCTGAACGATACGGATAAGATTCTGATGGTTATGCGCCCCTATCAGGTGTATGCCGTAGAAGCCCTTATAAGGCAGGCTACGCTCACAAATCGCAACGCCTATATCTGGCATACCACCGGTGCAGGAAAGACGCTGACATCCTTTAAGACAGCTCAAATCCTCGCAGCCAATCCGAACATCAAGAAGGTTATCTTCCTTGTTGACCGTAAGGACTTGGACTCTCAGACCACCGAAGAGTTTAACAAGTTTGAGGCTGGCTCTGTTGATGTCACAGATCGCACAGACATTCTTGTGCGGCAAATGAAGGATAAGAACCGGCAGCTCATTGTCACGACGATGCAGAAGATGGCAAATGCCGTTAAGCGTCCTCAATACGAAAAGGTAATGGACGCATACCGTGACGAAAAGGTTGTCTTCATCATTGATGAATGCCACCGCAGCCAATTCGGAGATATGCACAAGGATATTGTTCGGCATTTCAAGAAAGCGCAGTTCTTTGGCTTTACCGGTACGCCCCGTTTTGAAGTTAACGGAAAGACGGAGGGCAAGATCACACAGACCACCGAAATGCTGTTTGGGGAATGTTTGCATAACTATCTGATCAAGGATGCCATCTTCGATAACAATGTCCTCGGTTTCCATATTGAGTACATAAAGACGATGGAAGGCGATTTTGACTGGGACGATCCGACATTGGCTGACGCGATTGATGTTGGCGAACTCTATATGTCGGATGAGAGAATGTCCCTCATTGCAAACCACATCGTCCAGAACCACAAAGCCAAAACGAGAAATGGTCAGTACACGGCTATCTTTGCTGTTTCCTCCATTGAAGCTCTTGTCAAATATTACGACATCTTCAAGAAGATCAAACACGATCTGAACATCAGCGGTATCTTCTCCTATGGGCAGAACGAAGATGCCGAGGGCAAGGACGAGCATAGCCGAGATGCCTTGGAGCGTATCATCAAGGACTATAACGAGATGTACGGCACGAATTTCTCTACCGACACCTTCTCCGCGTATCACAAGGATATTTCAGATCGTGTCAAAGGCAAGAAAACGAAGTCTCTGGACATTCTCATTGTCGTAAATATGTTCCTGACCGGCTTTGACAGCAAGCAGCTCTCTGTGCTGTATGTGGACAAGGATTTGAAGTATCATGATCTGCTGCAAGCCTATTCTCGCACGAACCGTGTCGAGAAAGAAACAAAACCGTTTGGTATCATCATTTGCTACCGCAACCTCAAGAAACGGACAGATGATGCGCTGACGCTCTTCTCCAAGAGTCAGGACACCTCCGGCATTGTCGTTCCGGGCTATCAGTATTTTGTTGAGAAGTTCAATGAAATGGTTATGAAGCTCAAGGAAGTGGCACTCTATCCTGAGTCCGTCGATACCATGCAGAGCGAGGATGACCAGAAGAAGTTTGTCATCACTTTCCGTGAGCTGACAAAATACCTCCAATCTTTGCAGACATTCATTGAGTTCAGCTTTGATCAGGATGCACTCATCATGTCCGAGCAGGAGTATCAGGACTACAAGAGCAAGTATCTGATGCTTTACTCCCGGCAAAAAACTGATCGAGAAGTCGTATCTGTCCTGAATGATGTGGACTTCTGCATTGAGATCATGGAGAGTGACCGCATCAATGTTGCCTATATCATGAACTTGATCCGCAACATCCACTTTGATGACAAGAAGCAGAAAGACTACGACATCAAGCACATCAAGGAAGAATTGAGCAGGACGGATAACCCGCAGTTGCTTCGCAAGGTTGAAATTCTTCAAGCGTTCTTGGATCGTGTCGTTGTTGGACTTGAAAGTGCAGATGAGATTGACGCTGCATACAACGACTTTGAAAATGAAGCGAAACGAGAAGAGATCGTTGCTTTCGCAAAGACTGAGGATATTGATTCCTCCATGCTGACGGACATCATCTCTGAGTATGAGTTTTCCGGCACAATGGATGCAGGAAACATCCGTGACCGCATTGAGAAGCCCATGCCGCTGCTCAAGAAGAGGTCTTTGGTCAACCGGATCGTCGAATTTATCCGGCAGCACACTGAGAAATACCAATAAGGAGAGAGAACAATGGATAATTCTATTCAGGCTCACCAGAAAGAGCTTTGCAACAAACTATGGGCGATGGCAAATGCCCTGAGAGGTAATATGGAGGCATACGAGTTCAAGAACTATATCTTGGGCATGATCTTCTATTACTACCTCTCCGACAAGACCGAAAAGTACATGGTTAATCTTCTCAAAGACGATAATATCAGCTACGAGGATGCTTGGAATGACGAAGAATACAAGGCTGCCATCGTAGAAGAAGCTCTGCGTGACCTCGGCTACATCATCGAACCGGAGTATTTGTTCCGCAAGATGGTCAAGATGGTTGAGAACCGTTCCTTCGACATTGAGTTCTTGCAGAAAGCAATCAACGCTCTGATGGAATCCACTATCGGCAACGATTCGCAGGAAGACTTTGACGGATTGTTCTCCGATATGCAGCTTGATTCTACGAAGCTGGGGCATACCGTTAAAGATAGAAGTGCTGTCATGGCGAAAATCATTGCTTCGCTGGACGAGATCAATTTCAGCGTGGATGACACGAAGATTGATGTGTTGGGTAATGCCTACGAGTATCTGATTGGTCAGTTCGCTGCCACAGCCGGTAAGAAAGCCGGTGAGTTCTATACGCCTTCGGGTCCTGCCGAGCTGCTGTGCCGCCTTGCTTGTCTTGGCTTGACCGATGTTAAGGACGCAGCCGATCCGACTTGCGGTTCCGGCTCTCTGCTGCTTCGTCTCAAAAACTATGCAAATGTGCGTAACTACTACGGTCAGGAATTGACCTCGACTACTTATAACCTTGCCCGAATGAACATGATCCTTCGCGGCATCCCGTATCGCAACTTCAATATCTACAATGGCGATACGCTTGAGCATGACTACTTCGGAGACATGAAGTTCCGTGTTCAGGTTGCAAATCCTCCGTATTCTGCAAATTGGTCTGCTGATATGCACTTCATGGAGGACGAGCGTTTCAATGAATACGGCAAACTTGCGCCTAAGAGCAAGGCTGACTTTGCTTTTGTGCAGCACATGGTTTACCACATGGACGAAGACGGACGAGCTGTTGTCCTGCTGCCTCACGGTGTTCTGTTCCGTGGCGCAGCCGAAGAAGTGATCCGTAAGCACCTGATCCAAAAGTTGAATGTGCTGGACGCTGTTATCGGTCTTCCTGCAAACCTCTTCTTTGGCACGGGCATTCCGGTATGTGTTCTTGTCCTCAAGCGGGAGCGTAACGGCAACTCTGATAACATTCTCTTCATTGATGCGTCCAACGACTTTGAAGCCGGAAAGAATCAGAATATCCTCCGTGAGTGCGACATTGATAAGATCGTCGAAACCTACGAGCATCGTGTGGATGTCGATAAGTACGCTCATGTTGCCACTATGCAGGAGATCGAAGAGAACGGATTCAATCTGAACATTCCTCGCTATGTTGATACCTTTGAGCCGGAAGAGGAAATTGACCTCAATGCTGTTGCAGCAGAAATCCGCAATATTCAGGCTGAGATCAAAGGCATCGACGCACAACTGAAACCGTTTTTCGATGAGCTGGGACTTGATTTTCCCTTTGATGTGGAGGGCAAATAATTATGGCAAATGTATCCTCAAGTAACGGTCTTGAGAAGCG
>ERZ780157.4395-NODE-4395-length-10742-cov-2.357444_pt1 | contig 10742 bp, 13 predicted proteins | sample MGYA00511169_ERZ780157 | MGnify/ENA primary metagenome ERZ780157 (study PRJEB29588, sample SAMEA1965149) | human gut metagenome | biome: human gut; feature: human-associated habitat; material: faeces | place: Denmark | collected 2008/2010 ...
AATAACCGCTGTCTCACGGCAGTAAGGATGAAAAGGCGAGGTAAGAGCTCACCGGCACGGCAGGCAACTGCGTGCAAGTGTAAACCCTATCCGAAGCAACACCGTATGCAGACGGGGCTTTGCCCCGCGCCGGCCCGGCGCAGTCTGCGGGTGGCACAGAATTCTGCGGCAACGCAGAAGCAAGATAGATGGCAGTCCGCGACAGAACCCGGCTTACAGCCGTCTCCGAACGAAAGCGCATACGAAAAAAAGCGTCCGAGCTCCGGATGTATTCCCGTATGCGCTTTCGTTTTTTTTTGCAAATCCGCGAAGCATTGGATCCCCGCGCCGGATGCGCATTCTTTTGATACCCCTTCGCACGGCGGAGCACTTTTCCGAGCGCCGCGGCATATACTGATAAGGATAACATCAATATGCCGAAGGGGGTATTTCAATGCTCGATCTGATTGCCGCGATCGTTTCAGGGATATCGTTCATCGTACTCAACGTCTCGGGGCAGAGCTTTCCTCCCCCGCTCGGCGCGGAAGAGGAACGCGAGCTTTTCCGCCGCCTGCGCGCGGGCGGCGCGCAGGCGGAAGAGGGTGCAAGGACAAAGCTGATAGAGCACAATCTTCGTCTTGTTGCTCATATTGTAAGGAAATACTATTCCGCGCAGGGATGCAGCGATGATCTGATCTCGATCGGAAGCATCGGGCTTATAAAGGCGATCGATTCCTTCAATCCCGAGAAGGGGGCGCGATTTGCGACCTACAGTGCGAAATGCATACAGAACGAGATACTCATGTATTTCCGTTCGCAGAAGAAAAACGCATACGAGGTATCCATAAACGAAACGATTGACACAGACCGCGACGGAAATCCGCTTACATATATAGATATAATACGGGTCGAGGATACAATAGCCGACGACATCGACACCAAAATAAAGACCGACCGCGCGATGGAATTCATACGCACCAATCTCGACCGACGCGAAAAGCAGATAATATCGATGAGGTACGGACTCGGAAAGAACGCTCCGATAACGCAGCGCGAGGTCGCCGCAAAGCTCGGAATAAGCAGATCGTACATATCGAGAATCGAAAAAAGTGCGCTCGCAAAGATAAGCGAATATCTGAAATAACGCTTTTGCCCGCAATATACGGCTTATAATGCATATGCAGTGTGTATATACATCATTCACCGTATATTTTTACTTGTGTTTTTCCGTTGAGCAGAGTCGGTATTTCAGCATCGATTTTGCCCAAAATGTGCATTATATCCTTGTGTTACACGCAAAACGAGTCAATATTTTATACTGTTTGACGAAAACTTTCTATTGATTTTCCCGCAGGAGCAAAGTATAATATATACATACATTTCGTATTTTTATTCAAAAATCAATTTGGAGGACCGAAAAAATGAAAAAGATACTTTCACTTGTACTTGCACTTGTAATGATTCTCTCCGTCGGAATGCTCGCTTCGTGCAGCAGCGGCAAAGACAGCGGCACTAAGGGAACCGACACCGCAACCGGCACCGCGGCAGACGAAGCCGGAAAGAAAACTCTCAAAATGGCAACCAATGCATACTTCCCGCCGTATGAATACTACGACGGAGACAAGATCGTCGGCATCGACGCCGATATCGCTCAGGCTATCGCCGACAAGCTCGGCATGGAGCTCGTTATCGAGGACATGGAGTTCAACTCCATCATCTCCGCGGTTCAGAGCGGAAACGTTGACTTCGGCATGGCGGGCATGACCGTCACCGAGGACCGTCTCAAGAACGTAGACTTCTCCGAGAGCTATGCGACCGGCGTTCAGGTAGTAATCGTAAAGGCAGATTCCGATTATCAGAAGCCCGAGGATCTCACCGGAAAGAAAGTCGGCGTTCAGCTTGCAACCACCGGCGATATCTACGCTTCCGCATCCGTTGACGAAGGCGGCTACGGCGAAGAGAACGTCGAGAAGTTCAGCAAGGGCGCAGACGCTATCATCGCTCTCAAGCAGGACAAGATCGACGCCGTCATCATCGACAACGAGCCCGCAAAAGAATTCGTAAAGGCTAACGAAGGACTCCGCATCCTCGACACCGAGTACACCACCGAGGATTACGCTATGGCATTCGCCAAGGGCAACACCGAAATGATCAACAAGGTCAACGGCGCTCTCAAGGAGCTTATCGCCGACGGAACCGTTCAGAAGATCATCGACAAGTACATCAAGGCAGATTGAGTTTGCCGGGATCATCAAATGCACCGCGGGGACGGTCGTCACAGGACGTCCCCGCGTTTTATGCTGAAACAAGATATTTCGAAGTCCGTTAATTTTTTATTTGATTTGAAAGGAGCCGCCCATGCAGGCTTGGTTTGAATCCTTCAAAGAGGAATTCATTCTGAATTTTGTGACGAAGGACAGATACATGTACATCGTGAAGGGGCTCGGTGTCACACTCAAGGTCACGTTCTTCGCCGTAATCCTCGGAATAGTCCTCGGATTTATAATTGCGATAATACGTTCGACGCACGACAAGACGGGAAAGCTCAAAATAGGCAATCTGATATGCCGTGTTTATCTTACCGTTGTGCGCGGAACCCCGGTCCTCATCCAGCTCATGATAATATACTTCGTAATATTCGCCCCTCTGCGGATAGACAAGGTGATGGTGGCGATAATTGCGTTCGGTCTGAACTCCGCAGCATATGTCGCCGAGATCGTGCGCGGCGGCATCATGTCGATCGACCCCGGTCAGATGGAGGCGGGACGTTCTCTCGGCTTCAATTACGCGCAGACTATGATATACATAATTCTTCCGCAGACCTTCAAGTCCGTGCTGCCCGCTCTCGCAAACGAATTTATCGTACTGCTCAAGGAGACCTCCGTTTCCGCGTATATCGGTCTTAACGATCTGACGCGCGGCGGAGACATCATCCGCGGCGTTACATACAGCGATTTCATGCCGCTGATCGCAGTCGCGCTCGTTTATCTTGTAATCGTTGTTGTACTGTCGGCGTGCGTAAATCAGCTTGAAAGGAGGCTCCGCAAAAGTGATAGAGGTTAAGAATCTGAAAAAGGATTTCGGAAAGCACGGGGAGATAAAGGTTCTCCGCGGCATCACCGAAACGATAGAAAAAGGCGAAAAGGTCGTTATAATCGGCCCCTCCGGATCGGGAAAAAGCACGTTTCTGCGCTGCCTCAACCTTCTCGAGGTTCCGACATCAGGCGAAATATGGTTTGAGGGGACTTTGATAAACGACAAGAAGCATGACATAAACAAGCTCCGCCAGAAGCTCGGCATGGTGTTTCAGCATTTCAACCTCTTTCCTCACCTTTCGATTGAAGAAAACATCTGCCTTGCCCCGGTAAAGCTCAAGCTTCAGACGAAGGATGAAGCGCGGGAAAACGCGCAGAAGCTGCTGCGCCGAATCGGACTTCTCGACAAAGCAAATGCTTATCCGAGCCAGCTTTCAGGCGGACAGAAGCAGCGCGTCGCAATTGCGAGAGCGCTTGCTATGAATCCGGAAGTGATGCTCTTCGACGAGCCGACCTCGGCACTTGACCCGGAAATGGTCGGCGAGGTGCTCGATCTCATGAAGGAACTCGCCGAGGACGGAATGACGATGGTCGCGGTAACTCACGAAATGGGATTTGCCCGCGAAGTCGGAACAAGGGTTTTGTTCATGGACGAAGGCGTTGTTCTTGAGCAGAATACTCCGTATGAATTCTTCTCATCTCCCCAAATGGACAGAACGAAAGAATTTCTGTCAAAGGTTCTCTGATGCGAAACGGACCGCTTTCTGCGGTCCGTTTTATATTTTCGGGCGAAAATTTTCTTTTTTTCCTTGAATTCTTCCCGATAATATGGTAACATTCAAATACATCTTTAATCATGCGAGGTTTTAAAATGAGTTATAAAGCACCGATCTCTCCGCTTCCGCCGATGGGCTGGAATTCATACTGCACCGTAAACTGCGATCCCTCCGAGAAGCTTCTTCTCGATGCCGCCGACGCACTCTGCGATCTCGGGCTGCGCGATGCGGGTTACGTTTATGTGAATCTCGACGACGGCTGGCTCGAAAAGGAACGCAACGCAAAGGGCGAGATCGTCTCGCGCGACGCGATCTTTCCGCACGGAATGAAGTACGTCACAGACTATATACATTCGAAGGGGCTCAAAGCCGGAACATATCTCGGATGCGGCTTCACTACATGGAACGGCGATGCGGGTTCGCTCGGTCATGAGTACGAGGACGCACGCAAGATCGCCGAATGGGGATTCGACTATCTCAAATACGACCGTCATCCCGTCGAGAGCGATCCGCCGCGCGACACAATGTCCGAGTATCTGAAAATGGGTATGGCGATCCGCGACTGCGGACGCGATATCGTATACAATCTCTGCGAGCACGGAACGACCAAGCCCTGGCTCTGGGCTTCCGTATGCGGTTCACTCTGGCGCATCGGAAAGGATGTCCGCGACTGCTTCTCCTCCGAGAACACCGGATGCCTCGGAATTCTCGACATCATTGACCGATTCATCGCCGAAGCCGCTCCGTATTCGCACCTCGGCGGCTTCAACGACCCCGATATGCTCGTCGTCGGAATGCATGAACAGAACGATTGGATGGGTCCCGGAATGACCGATATCGAATACCGCACGAATTTTGCGATTTGGTGTGTCGTCGCCGCTCCCCTTCTTATCGGCGCAGATCCGAATCATCTCGATTCCGTTGCGCTTGATATTCTCAAAAATCCCCGGCTGATCGCAATAAATCAGGATCCGCTCGCAATGCCCGCTCACCGCGTTTCCACCGAGGATCACGGACGCGAGCTTTGGGTACGTCAGCTTTCCGATTTCCGCTGGGTATCCGCGATCATCAACCGCGCTCACGAAAAGCGTGAATATTCCTACAAGTGGGAAGAGCTCGATCTTTCTCCCGCAGTACCGATGAAGATCACCGACGCATGGACCGGAGAGATTCTTGCAGAGAAGGTATGCGGAGAATTCGCGGTCTCGCTCGAGGCTCACGACACCGCAGTTCTCATAATGACCCCCGTGCTCTGATATTATTCGGACATTCTTCGACGGAATCGCCCGGCGGTATGAAAGATCACCGCATCCTCGCCGGCAGCGGCGAAAAGCCGGACAACGTACAGAATCCCCGTACTTCGAAAGAGGTACGGGGATTTTTAAGTATACATGTCTTCCGCGGATGACGAACTATTTTCCGAAAAAACGATATGCCGCACCCGATAAGCACACAGTGCACCGAAAGTCATCTCAGCGTTCGGAAAAGGATGTAGACCGCGATGAAAAGAAGCGTTATGTTTTCGTAAACACAAAGCTCGCAATAGACCACCGCGCCCCAGAAGAGCACCGCCGTTACGGTGAGCAGTCTTTCCCCGACGCGGTATGCGCGCACTCCGCCGATCCACTCGCAAAGCGTAAGCAGAAATTCCCCGCCGTCAAGTCCTTTTGCGGGAAATGCGTTCACCGCGCACAGAGCGATATTGATCTCTGCAAGCTCGGGATAACCGCAAAGCTTCGACACCGCCGCAAGAAAAAGTCCCGCCGCGCACCCGGACGAGATCACGCACAGCTCTTTCCCGTATGACAGTGTGCCCGAAAAATATGACAATGCCCCTCCGCCGAAGAAAAGCTTCGGAGAATGCCCTGACTTTTCGGCGAGCATATACCACGCGGCGATATGCGCACCCTCATGAAGCGCGACGGAAAAAAGTATCATATACGGATGCGCGCTGCCCGCGGCGAATATCAGGAAAGCGAGCGCCGCCCATTCTCCGAGGAGAGAAAATCTTCTCAAATTCAGCCGCCGATCAGCCTTGATATGACGTATTCGAGGTATGCCCAGAGTGACCATTCGCCGTTTTCCATCGAACCTGTGATAACGCTCCGTCCGTCCCCGCCGTCCGAAGAGGCGGATGCGAATACAGTATCAAAGGTGTAGTTTTCACCCTCCGCATACCTTTCTTCTCCTGACGAGAGATACGCTGCAAAAAACGCCGCGCAGAAGATCGCACCGCATATACATATCACGCACGCCGTGCGCTTTGCTCCGCCGCACGACCTTGCGCCGCCACGGTGCTGTCTCTCCCTTCCCGATGTCACAGTTATTTTCCCGTTTGCCATATTTCCGTACTCCGTCCGAAGACTGCCCCTTCCTTTGACGCGGAGGATGCGCCTTCGTTTTCGCTTCCGACTGCGCGCCGCCTCTCATATAAAGTTTATTTTTCAAGCTGTCCGATTATTCCGGGCGCGGCGCTTTCGGTAAATCGGATCTGCCTTACGTATTTCGGAAATAACGGTTACATCTCGCTGCGCAAGACAGTCCGGCACATCCGTGATGAGAAAGCCGCGCCGACGGCGCGTATCCGGCAGGAATACCTGCGACTCCATTCGGCGCCCCCGCGTCACGTCGGAGGAGTTGTTCGCTTGACATGCTGCGTCGCCCGGGGTATACTTATGATCGAAACGCCGCGCCCGCGAGGGCGACTTTATATAAAGAAAGGATCATGTCCGAAATGATCGCAAAAAACGAAATCCCGATTCTCGAGTTTTCCGACTGCCGCAGCGCAGTCATAAATCCCGCGCCCCTTTTCAAAGCCCCCGAAAAATGTCTGATGACGTTTTTCGGCGAGGTTCTCGACGAATTTACCGAAAAGTCGGGTGCGCGCATGATCGGTGAATATGTCTCGGAAATGCGGAGCTTCCCCGTTTACACCGCCGTGATCGGCGGCGAAGAGATCGCGCTCACGCAGGCAAGCGTCGGCGGCCCTTCCGCCGCAATGCAGGCAGATTTTCTCTACGGACTCGGAGTGCGCACTCTGTTCTGCTGCGGAAGCTGCGGCGCTCTCGACAACATCCCCGCGGGAGATGTGATCGTTCCCTACCGCGCGCTGCGTGCAGACGGTGCGTCGTATTTTTATCTTCCGCCGTCACGCTTTGTCGATCTCGACGCCGATATGGTGGCAGCCGCCGAAAGCGTTTTAAGAAAGCACTCCGTACCTTTTGTCAGAACCGTCGCATGGACCACGGCGGGCTTTTACCGCGAGACCGCGGAGATGGTCGAATACCGCAAAAGCGAGGGCTGCGGCGCAGTCGAGATGGAATGCGCTTCGCTCGCCGCGCTGTGCCGCTTCCGCGGTATGCGTTTCGGTCAGCTTCTGTACAGCGGTGACATACTGTGCGACACCGACAATTACGACGACCGTGATTGGTACGGAAACAGAAGCGCGCGTGAGCTGCTGTTCGATCTCAGCCTCGAGACGCTTATCGGAATATAACGCGCGGTGGCATCCCATAGATCAGAAAACAATCCGGATACCGCATCAGGGCGGTACATCTGAAAAATAAATAATCACTGTTTGAAAACGGAGGATTCGCCGTGAAAATACCGGTTTACGATGCGGGAGTGCCCGTCTGCAATCCCGCAAAAAATCTGTTTTGCGCGGGAAAGGATGTAACGCTGCTCGCGTGGGAGCAGTGGCGGAGAAAATCAAAACAAACGGTCTTCGAATAAAGGACAAGGTTTCGCCTCGCATATCGGTCAGCCGCATCCCGACAGCGACCGTGCTGAAGCCGGACGATGAATACGATGTGATTTTTATCGTAATGCGTTACACGCAGATCGACTCGGTGCCGGGCGCTCCGCGGGCGTGCAGGACGAAAAAACTCGTCTTTGCAGGAAACAACGTGCGCTCAGCGGAGCTTGCAGCTTTGCTGCCCGAAAAAACGTGATGTTTGCATTCACAAATGCGGCGGGTCATCGAGAAAGTGACCGTATATCATCCGCCGATCTCAAAAAAATCACGATAGGGCAGCTTTCGGGCGCGCTCTCGAACGAGAAGCTTATAGGGCAGATCTTCGACGGGCCAAAATACAAAGTAACATACAAGCCGAACATGGAGGACTCTCTTCTCTGACATGCGGCGTTTGTGATCCCGGCAGTATTTGCGTGCTGCAAGACAGACGGCGATCCGAAAAAGCTCAGGGGAAACACTGCTTACCTGAACAAGCTGATTGATGCCGACATTGAGGAATACCGCGCCATAAAGAATGCCGAGCATGAGATTCTGCCGAAGCGGTGGGTGTATTTTGAGAGTGACAGGTATCGCAAGACCTGCCTTCGCGTCTTCAAGCTGATGTGCGCGACCGTCCTCGGAAAGATCTGCGTTTCCGACCAACCATAAACGAGATCGACGAGATGAGTGTGCTTAACTGCGATCGAAAAAAATCTTCGACGATAACGGAACGGAATATCCTATATGGTGTAAGCTTGAAAAGGAATGCGTGAAGTACATGAAACAATGATGCTCATCCGCTGAGCAGAAGTAATCCGATTTTATTCGAAAAAACGAACAGCGGCAAAAACCGCAGGTGTTTTTGCGCTTGTCTGCAAGTTTTTGCCGATATAAAACACATGCCGCCGAACGTGGAGGATTTGCCGAGACCTCCCCGTTCGTTTTTTTGTTCTGGCGGAGCGGCGGATGACACCGTTTACCCTGACCGTTTACCACTCGAATGTTTTTGCCTGTCCTCCGATTATCCGACCTGTTTTGTTTCAGTTATTTAATCAATCCGTACGTTCGCTTTAACCGCAGTATGCGGTAAACGCTTTCATTAATGCGTTCTTCACTTATCGTTCCGTTTTCAACGGATTCCGTTACCGCTTCAAATGATTCCCTGAGATCATCAGGGCAAAGAAGAATATCGCATCCTGCCCCTATGGCATTTACCGCAGCTTCAGCCGAAGTATATTCATTTGTTATCGCACCCATTCCCAAGGCATCGGTAAGCACGACTCCTTCAAAGTTCAGCTGTTGTCTTAAAATACCGGTTACAATTTCATATGACATGGACGCAGGTGTCAAATCGCCCGTTATTTCAGGTGCTGCTATGTGACCGACCATGACACAGTTCTCAATGCTTAGAGATTCGTAAGGGCGCCATTCACATATTTCCATTTCCTCTTTCGATTTATGGCTCACCGCAATTCCGTTATGGCTGTCCTCTGCGGTATCACCGTGCCCGGGGAAATGCTTAAAAGTCGGAATAACCTGCTGTTTTTTCAGACCTTCCGCCATAGCTTTTGCCATCTTTGCAGCAGCATCGGAATCCGATGAAAACGCACGGTTCCCGATTATAGGGTTGTTCGGATTCGAGTTCACGTCGGCAACCGGGGCAAAATCCAAATTGAATCCGTATTGATGCAGATATGTGCCGATCGTTTGCCCCATTTCCGCCGCGGCTGCTGTGTCGCCGCTTTCACCCACCGCAGCCGCACTTTTATACCGTCGGACATTAAATGCGGCATTGTCGGCAATCCGTGCGACAAGACCTCCTTCTTCATCTATCGCCATGAAAAGAGGAATATTACCAGAATTTTGAAGATTATTGATGAACGCGGTTATCTGATCGGGTGTTGAAATATTCTTCCCGAACATGGCAATACCGCCTACGGGATAATTATCAAGCACAGCCGCCATAGCGCTTGATAATTCTTTCACTCCGTCGGCGGAGGAATCCTTAATTTGTTCTGCTGTTTGCGATAAATCAAGTGCGTCCGGACGAATAATGAACAACTGACCGACTTTTTCTTTGAGTGTCATTTCCCGTAATTTAAGGTCAATCTCATCATCTGTCTGCGAGGGTGACGTAGATGAAGATTCCGTTTCCGTCCGCGGCGGTTCGGACGCGGGAGCCGATGTGTCTTCCTGCCTGATTTCCGGATTCACTGTTCCCGGCACTTTCAGATAACAACCTGTAAACATCGACAGCAGAACTAAGACAGCGATAATGATTTCAATACATCTATTCATGCGCGTTTTCTCCTCAAATAACAGTTCGGAAACACAATGCCGTTCAAATACAAGTTTTTTATTACAGTATAACCTGAGAATATGAATTTTCTTTTATACACACAAAAACATCCTAATAATTTTGAAATGAATTTGACGCGCTCGTCGGCGGCGAACGACAGCGCATTGCCATTGCCCGCGCGATGCTGAAAAACGCGCCGATCGTCATATTGGGCGAGGCGACGGCAAACGTCGATCCCGAAAATGAGGATCGGCTGCAAAAGGCGATCGAGGCGCTGACGCGCGATAAGACGATCATCATGATCGCGCACCGACTCAAGACCGTGCGCCATGCCGATCTGCTTCTCGTGATCGATCACGGACGCATCGTGCAAAAAGGCAGACATGAGCACCTGATTGCAGAGCCGGGAATTTACGCGGACTTCGGCGGCGGAAAGAAGCAGACCGTAGATTGGAAGCTGTAAACGAAAAGGCGGGAGCAATCGTGAGAGATCACGAAGGCTCCTGCCTTTGTTCGCTGCCGATGGCGATCACAGGAATTGCAAAGCGATTCTTCTGCATTTTTATTTTGAACTTTATTGCAAAATTGCAAAAGCGGCATTCGGTCCGGTCCGATAAGCTTCGGGAGAAAAAACAACCGATCGGAACGTCAAAGCAAACATTCCGACCGGAAGTTTTTTATTCAATGCAATACACTTTACCGCTGCTTTTGCGTTTGCGGTAATCAAGAACCCGGCATTTCCTGCCGTAATACAGAAGGTTATACCGAAAATTATTGTTTCAGCACGGATTTATAATAATTCCCAAAGGCGGCAAGGGCGTCGATGATCGGAAGCATCCGCCGTCCGAGAGCACAAAATCCCCGTATCTCAAAAAGATACGGGGATTTCAAATTATCGCCGAAAGCTCGGGCGGCTTCGC
>ERZ780157.4398-NODE-4398-length-10739-cov-3.204511_pt1 | contig 10739 bp, 15 predicted proteins | sample MGYA00511169_ERZ780157 | MGnify/ENA primary metagenome ERZ780157 (study PRJEB29588, sample SAMEA1965149) | human gut metagenome | biome: human gut; feature: human-associated habitat; material: faeces | place: Denmark | collected 2008/2010 ...
GGGCGAGAGGCGGAGCTGGACCAGCTGGCTCACGACTTCATGATCGCGGTCGGAGCGCGGGGATGGAGTGATGGATAGGAGACGCGAGAGGAGAAGCTGAAGATCATGAAGAGAGTGGTGAAGCTGCGAAACCAGTACAGAGCGGCGTACCGCTACTACAAGGTGATGAAGATCCTCGTGAGAGAGGGCGAGGAGGCGCTGCGGCGAGAGTTGGCGAGCGTGGAGGAGAGCCTGGAGAAGACGGAGCTGTTCGACAAGGAGTACAAGAAGCTTGTGGCGATGGAGAACGTGATTCGCCAGTTCGAAGCCATTTCGTTCAACCACACGGTGATCGAGCTGACTCCCTACAACTTCGATTACGTCGTGAACTCCGAGCGCGACGTGCTCGTCACCTTCTACGTGGATGGCTGCGGCCCGTGCGAGTCCTTCGCTCCGGTGTTTGTATGGCCTGAGACGGGCGCTGAGGCATAGGACGCGGCTGCGGCGGAGGACGAGAACGGCGTCGTGTTCGGCAGAATGGATGCGACGAAGTACTACCTGTACACGGTAGGGTTAGGGAGAGGGCGTAAGGGGTAGAAGCGATACCACATTGAAGCGTATCCCATGATGAAGTGGTTTGCAAAGGGAGAAAGCAATCGAGTGGGAGTGAGGAAGAGTAGTGATGCGTAGTTCCCCTTTGTGGTCGAGGCCGGGAGAACGAAGGAGGGAATTGCCCATTTTATCCAGGAGCAGTTGAACCCGCAGACAAGCGAAGAACCCGAATTGTACTGCTGTGTGTTGAACAAACACGCTACAACATGCCAAACTCTACTAGATGGGGTATTTCTACAGCTAACCAGGGTGCGAGCTACATATCAGGGGAAGAAGAAACGCAGGACGCCTAAGGCCATTGCGTGGGCAATTCCGAACGTGGGGACGCGCTTCATCCACAGCGGGTTGAAATGGATGTCGCAGCATATCTTCCCGCCGCGATACATCTTGGGCGTTTTCCCATCGAGTTCAGGAAGACGGATCTCCGGAGGTGTGTTCGGATACGTTGCAGGGAGCTACAGATGATGTACTTGTGTCGCGAGCAACTTCGAACTCCACTTTGAACTCGTACTTGACGCGCTTGTAGTAGATCCAGCACGTTCCGCTCCACCTGTCTCATCACATACACACAAGGTGACCTACTTGATTCCACTCTTATCGCAGCTGAGTCGAAACCAGTCCGTGTCGTTCTGTTTGTTCAGCTTTACATACTAAACGTCATGACTACATGTGAAGTCTACAGCAATCAACGCGCGCAGCTCCTCCTTCAGTCGTTCGCGAAAAACCTCTCCATCGCACGGACAAGCAGTCGACGAAAGCAGTGGAATGCCCGCAATAGAGTCGGTCAGCTCGTCGCTCATAGGAGCAGTTCAAGAGGGAAACAGAAATCAACTGCGTGTTCTCTCGTTCTGTTGATATTCTCCCTGTATTGCCGACGTCTGAATGGAGAGCGACTCGAACCCCCCAACTACGGTGCTGGACCTGGATGGGATTCGTGTGGACGAAATCGTTTCCGCGTCTGTAGGAGAGATGGACAATACACGTGAGAAGGTTTGTTTTACGAAATGATCCACTAGAGCCCAATTCGTTAGAGCCAACGACAAACAACATTTCGCGTAGTGCAACAGAGTGGAATGACACCGTTAGGACTCCTATTGCCATACGAACGTCACAGTTCCAACCCCCCTACAAGAAAGCCGAGGAGGCAACGGAAGACTCCACCTACGTACAGAAAGTTGTCTGCAGAATCCAAGCGGTTAATCGCGTTTGGAAAGTCCGTCATGGAGAGTCTTTCGTCGCTCGATTCACGCGAGGAGCTGGAGGAGCTGTCCCACTGTGTGCGTGCTGTTATGAATAGTGAAGAGGACGTGATCGAAGCTACAGACGACTCGGAAACCGAGCAGGATCGGCTCCAGTCGGCGTATACAGTGATTATCCCACTCCTCCTTGATGAATAGCAAACCTATATAAAGAAGCACCCGTCGAAGGGAAAGGAGGAAGAGAATCACGAGAACATGATCAACGTGGACCACAACGTGTGGTGCGTTCCCGAAGAATCGCTCTTCCCCATCCTTGCAGGTGAGCAGCCGCTTCCGGTACCTCGAAACAACTACTGGGGGTTCCGCTCCGTGCAGGGTCAGCTGGACGACTACATCGTGAGAACTCTCCCCAAGGAGTTTTGGGGCTCCTGCTTCTATATGGATTCCGACAAGTACAGAATCCGAGAGTCGCCCATTCCGAATCGCAGCGAGGAGGAGTTGAAGAGAGACTGCGCGCTGATCACAGAATTGACGGACAAGGCGAACGAGGAGGAAGTGGACATGCTAAAGTTCTACAAGAAGCGAATCAGCAAGAAGCGGGCAAAGAGGACGCTGAGGGCGATTGGGAAGAAGGTGAAGGATCTCGTCGACGAGGAGTATTCCCTTCACCGTTTGCTGACGTGTAGTGTGCTGAAGAGAGCGATGGAGCGCATGGACTCCATTCTCAACGACATATCGAAGAAGAAGCCGTATCGCTGTCGTTCCGTTCTGAAATCCTATTCTGTTTGTTGTATCCCTTCCTCCCCATCGACACATCGAATTGGTGGGACCCCAACAGAAGAAAGAAGTCAATAACGATGAACGCGCTGCTCCTCCTCTTCCTGGTGGGAGGTGTACTATCCACGGACTTGGCAATGGGCGATCCCATTCATGTTTCTGTTCAGTTTCTGCATGATGGGGTTCGGATTCTCCATGTGAAGTAATCCTGTAGACGAAGACGCACTGGCTGTCCATCCCGTCAGACGATTTTCCCCTCTTTCTATCTCCCTCCACATCTGTCATCCCCTACGCCTTGTCGGAGATGCAATTCAGTATGGTCAAGCCGATTAAAGTGTACGGAGAGCGTTTTGCGCTGATTCCCTAGGTCCTTCATGTTCACGGAGATCAACAGGCAGACGGCATGGATCACGATATGCGATGGCAGAGGCGTGTACGCCAAGAACATTAATCTCCATATTCGTCTGAAGGAGAGCAACATCCTCTGGCTGGACGTGGACGTGGAATGTGCTGGTGCGTTCGTTCCCTCACGGTTAGATGACGCTCGGATCTACCACTCTGGGGAGAAGACTCCAGATTCGGTGACGGTGACGTACGTGTGGCACAAGGATACTGCGTTCAATTCTCATTTAGGCTACCGTAGTATGATGTGGTTTGCAATGGTGTGCTCCATCGCTCTTGTGATCGGCATCGTTGTTGTTTCCAGCATGCAGGTTCAGGAGGTGATTCGAAACCAGCAGTTCAAGCAGCCAGTCAAATCGCAAAAGACAGATTGTCCTGTTTGTTTCAGAGCGGTATATCCCATGCACAGCAAAAGGAGGAAGGAGAGAGGAGCTCTTTTCCAAAGGGAGAAACGGGAGTCTGCCTCAGTGACCAAGAGAGTGGAACAGTGTTCACGAAGCATCGTCGAATCCAAAAGATAACCGCGGGGCATCTTGATACGCGCAATGACCACGCAAAAGCCACATTAATTCTCACAAAATGTCTGTGGATCCTGCGAACTTCAACAGTAGGAAGCAACTGTCGTGACGGCTAATGTGCGTAGAGACTCAGAAAGGATTGAGAGCGATTCAGCCCTTCCTTCTCGGTGGTATCTCTGCGTGCACGGCATCCGCTTGCGTGGGTGGAGGCGCTGAAGCGTGATACGTAGGTGCAGCCCATCGATCTGATCAAGACTCGCATTCAAGTCGTGGGGAAAACCCAGAATATTGGCGCTATAACGATTATGAAGAACTTGGTGAGGGAAGAGGGCGTTGCCAAGCTCTACGCGGGTCTGTCCGCCTCTCTCATGAGACAAGCCATCTACGGTACAGCGCGTCTGGGTCTTCACCGCATGTTCACCCAGCAATTCCAGAAGCGGAATAACGGACACATCACCTTCCTCGCCTCGACTGTTTCTTCCCTCACATCGGGCGCGCTGGCTGGTATGATCGGCAATCCCTTCGACATTTCCATGGTGCGTATGCAGGCCGACGGTCTTCGTCCCGTGGCTGAAAGGAGAGGCTACAGGAACTGTTTCCATGCAGTGTACCGCATTGCGAAGGACGAAGGTGTGCTGACGTTGTGGAGAGGTTGTCTGCCCATGATTTTCCGCGCCATGGCGATGAACTTCGGCATGTTAGTTTCATATGATTTAGTGCAGCAGTACTTCAATGAGAAGATTGGAAAGGGTCTGAAATCGAACCTGTTGTCCTCTGCTGTTTCTGGATTCTGTTGCGCTTTTACTTCTCTGCCCTTTGATTTTATGAAGACTCGCCTTATGAACATGAGTCCCGATCCCGTAACGAAGAAGATGCCGTACAAGAATCTCTTCGATTGCTGTGTGAAGATCTTCAAGAACGAGGGCATTTTCGCCTTCTGGAAGGGATTCTGGACTTACTATTTACGTTGCGCTCCCCATGCTATGATTATTCTTCTTGTCAATGAAGCAATCATTCCCGCCTACGAGAAGGCTTGCTTCGGTGGAAGGGTAAAGAAGTAATTCACTGTTTGTTCAACAAGCGCTGTTAACAAATGAAACGCGACACTACTGATACACCGAGGGACAGCATCTTCCTGGCACTTGCGATCATGACTACAGGTCACTCCTATCTTCCGGAAAGCACGCGACGTGATACGCGAACCCGCGGGGAAGGACTCCAGCACGAAGAGAGCGAGCATGCCCATCTGGAAGAGCGAACTCACCACCGTGCCCACGTAGCTCTTCCACACGACCGCACAGAAGATGGACAGCACTACATGTTATCAGGGAAGGGAACTGTTACGAAGCGACACGAAGTAGAGGACCGTCTTGACGAGGCGCTCGGGTTGGAAGATGGACTGGAAAAAACTGGACGCACCCTGCAGTCTTGCGAGCGCGCCCAGAACCACGACACTCCCCATGGTGAAACTGATGGTGAACTTGGCTGGACGAAGGATCAGCTACGAATGACGGCAAAACGGCTCTCAGACGGTGGGCAGTCCGATGAAATAGGCAATGGCAAAGAAAATGATCGCCAATCCGAACAAGCCCAGCACTTCCTTCATCGTGTCGCTCCTACGCATAAGGCTTCGGCATACGCTCACTACGCCGCAGATATACGCGAGCCCACGTTGCGAACGCCCGATAGAAGACCCAGTGATTCCACATCCCCGGAACCACGTCCGTTTCCGCGAAACATGGATCGGGTCCATGAGCTACTCTGCGACGAAGCCGTTTGTGATGACTAATCCTCACAGAACGAGAAGGGGGCCACATCTTCTTTCTTCTGCTCCTCGTACCATTCTCCAAAGCTACTCGGCGCCATCCAAGCACAGCACGGTTGTATAGACGAGTTGGAAGAAGGGGAAAGAAATGAGTGTCCGTATCATTGCTCCCCTGTTGGTGAATGTGCTGTGCTACGGTTGCTCGTGAACCCTATTTCTCTTTGTGGGTGAATACCCGTCCTTCAGGGAACTCGGTTTGTTGTGTTCTCCCCAATTTGTTGAGACAGAAATAGAGCGAAGATGCGAGAAACGGCAACGGATAGTGGAGTTCTCGTCTGAGCGCACCACAAACCGGTGCGCCAATAGAATCGTCCGGGAACCGATGGTGAAAGCGACTCAGATTTCTAAAGGTTGAGTATTAGCCGTAGCAATTTGATCGTATTCGTGTGATGCCATAGGTAGATATGCAAATTTTCGTCGAAACTTTGAACGGTAGGCTTCTTAGGCGTGTGTGTGATTCTGTTAGGAAAGACTGCTTTTACTGTCGAGGCCACCTCTACTGTGGAGGAGGTCAAGGCCATGATTGAGAAGAAGGAGGGAGTTGCCGTTGATGCTCAGCGCCTCGTCTTCTGCGGAAAGCACATGGAGGACTGCAACACGCTTGCTGCCTACAACGTCCAGGAGGAGTCCACTCTCGATATGACTCTCCGTCTGATTGGTGGTGGCAAGGTCCACGGTTCTCTGACCCGTGCCGGTAAGGTGAAGAACCAGACCCCCAAGGTCGAGAAGCAGGAGAAGGGAAAGTCCCACGTGGGTCGCGCTAAGGTAGTCCTCTCCCTTGTGTTTCTCATGGGTAGAAGCGAGAGATCTACAACAGAAGATACGTGAACGTGGTCCTCGCTCCGGGTGCCAAGAGACAGAGCCCTAACAGCTTCGCTTCTCGCCAGGCTCGTGCTGAGGCTGCTGCCGCGAAGAAGGAGTAGATGAACGCATTCCATATACGTAGTGGGGGTTAATACTCAAGTCTTTCTGTTTGTTCAAATTCTTCTTCCATGTCGTCATTAGCGGCTGTCCAGGCTGACGGCTACTACTACCCTCCCAACTGGGACCCTTCGAAGGGAAACAAGGATCAGTTTCACCACGTACGCGCTGATCTCCTTTCGTCTCATGTTCGTAGCACCATCCGCTCGGTCGTCGTGCGAGGAAGCTGGGACAGGGCATCGTGATCGTCCGTTTTGAGATGCCGGTGAATGTGTGGTGCGACGGGTGTGGAGAGCACATAGCGCGTGGAGTGCGATACAACGCGGAGAAGAAGCAGTGCGGCATGTACTTCTCGTCGGAAGTGTTTGAGTTCCAAATGAACTGCCATATCTGCGGCCAGCGGTTTATCATCAAGACGGACCCCCAGAACCGTGACTACGAGTTCGTGAGCGGTCTTCACCGCAAGGCCGAGTCGTTCGACACGAAGGAAACGGGCACGATGTCCTATGACCCCCAAGAGCAGGCGCTGATGAGGACGGACGCGATCCGCTCTCTCGAAAACAAGGAGGAGGACAATCTGCGTTCGGAGAAGCTCGCTCCCACTCTGGACCAGTTGAAGAGCATCGAGGAGAACATCCGTTCCAACGAGGACGTGCTCAATCGGAGAGTCCGCGACAAGCTGCGCATTGTGCGCAAGGCGGAGAAGCGTCGTGAGGATCTCGCGGCGCAGGAGGGTCTGTCGATCAAGCTGCTGCCGACGAGTCGAAGCGACATCCGCAGCAGCCGTTCTGTCCTGTTTCGGAAGAAGTCGAAGGCGGATGTGAACGCGAAGCTGTTGGAGATCAAAGCGAAGAGCGACGTCTTCGCGAGAAGCGACCCGTTGCGCGACCTCACGCTCAAGCAGTGTATCGCGAACGGAGTGGACTTGAGTCTGTTCAAGAAGAAGGAGAAGAAGGAGGACGCGTCTCTTCCGAGGATTGTGTTGAAGAAGAAGGGTGCGTTTTCTTCGGAGGGCGTTGTGGAGAAGGGTGTGTCTCCGAAGATCGTTCTGGAACCAAAGGAGAGCACACTTCCTTCGCAGATTGCTCTTAAACCAAAGGAGAACTCACCTCCAGAAACAACTGTGGAAAAGAAAACGCAAACCAAGAACACACTCGGTCTAGTCCCATTAAGTTACGGAGCGAGTGACTGATGTACCATACTTCCCTCCTCTATTTGTTCAACAAATACACCAGCCAAAAGCGATTCGCTTCCTTCCTCGCGCTCGCACCTTGTTGAAGGAATCGAGATTCTCCTTCTTGTGGTGGATCTGGGACTCGTATCCCTCCATCACCTTTGTAAACTACATATCACCACCACCTTCTCCCACTCACAAGATCCTTCGCAGCAACATGCGTCGAGATGAAGGCACGCTCCAGCACGTACAAATCAACGCCCATGTCCTCTGCACTCGAGCTCACCACCGTCAGTCCGAAGTCGATGAGGACGAGATCCCCAGTACTGCTCTCGATAAGGAAGTTGGACGTGGTCAAATCGCCGTGAATGAAGTTGTGGTTGTGCAATTGCGCCACCACTTGACCCAGCTTTATGCAGTACGAATTCAACTCCTCCTCTACTCGTCACACGTCAGCGGGTGCACATACCCGATTTGTAGAGCTTCTTGTTTATGTAATCGCGAAAGGTGCATCCTTCTATATAGTCCATTATGATACAGTATCGGTTCACATCCACGTAGCGAATGAGAGGTGTTTTGATGCCCGCCTTCAGACAGCGAGCCATGCTTCTTGCTTCCTACACATCATCTTCCCTATCCGAACTCTGCCTGCACGAGTCGCTTATTACGAATGTTCGCGTCCAGAGTGGGGTGACGGTAGGGTTTTCGTATTCTCTCCTTCACCAGCACCGTCTTCCCCAAAAACACTCCCTTGAACAATCGCTACGGATGATGAAGAATACGGAGAGCCAACTCCTTCAGCACCCTGAGCAACGAGCTCGTATGTTGAAAAGTCAAATTGAAACGTCGCGGGAGTCGACTGAGCCGAGTCTTCTTTCTCTTCCATTCGGAATTGAGGATTTGTGAAGCGGTTTCTGTTTGACCGAAATAGTCCCCGTTTCCGGAACAAACAGGTCATATAGTACACAACTGATAGGAGTCGTTGCCGACGAGGAGGAGCTGCTTTCCACCCGCGTTCCAGCTCAGCGAACGAAGACCGTCGATTCCTAATCATCACCGCTCTGCACGGACTCCTACGGTTAGGAAGCAGGGACCACACGAGCTCTCCCTGTTTCCAGAAGTAGAGGGTCTGGTTCGTCGTGACTACCGCCAACTCCAACTCCACGGGATTCCACTGGAAAGCCACGACAGGCGACACAAACACAAGGTTTGCCAGCAGGTAGTCGCGCTTCACGTCCCATATCCACAGCATGGAGGGTCTCGCATTCTCCTTCAGTGCCTACCGTTCATTCCCGGGATCATCCCAAACAATGAATCTGCTGTCCTTGCTGAAGAGAATCTGATGAACACCGATGTCCTTTGAAGAGGCCCTAATCATCATCCATTCCTGCTCCCCCCACAATCGGTTCATAGCAGCGGCGGCAGGAGCCGCTGTCGGTACGCAGGTTTCCGTAGCGAAGAAGAACTCTCCCGGACAGTTCATCACCTCCAACTCAGCCTCTGAGGGCTTCTCTTCCTCCTTCCGCGGGTGATCACGCTTCAAATGCTCTAGCACCTCCTGCTTCGGCTTCTCGCTGCACACCAACTACATGTCAATCATCACTGTTCCCCCCACCGTATTCCTCCCTCCCATATCCGAGAACACACACAGCTCGCGCAACAGAAGCAGTCTTTCCGTGTCCACGATCTGGATCGCGCCCTCAAATCCGCCGAGAGAGAGAAGAGGCTGCGTGGAGGAGGCGCGCATGGAGCAGAAGCCGAGGGAGGAGCCCTCGTAGTTGAAGCACTCCAGTCCGTCGGGGGAGTAGAAACAGTACTTCTTATGGAGCGGGTGATCTCTGACGACGATGTAGGTGTCTGCGTACGTCCATTGTATCTGCATGTTACAGAGTGCATCTGGAACGCTACCGCAACGGCCTGGGTGGTTGCCGTTTGGAAGGATAGGGCGCATTCCCAGTTGATAGTCAGGACCATGGAAACAACGTCCTGCTGCTGTGTCGCCGAAACATACTTCCTCTGGAGAAGAGCCATCCACTTCCCATCCGAGGAAAAGGAGCAACACTGTCGCAAATCACGCACTCCAGGGAGGACGAAGCTATTCCGTCAATACTTAGATTAAACGCTACACTCTGCTTGAATGAATGGACCACACGGTCGTCTGAAGACCCAGGTCGCTGAGCGAGAGGATATGCTCACTATCCGGTGCCCACCGAGCAGAAGAGAGAGTCCCCTCTTCATTCTGAAACGCGCAGTTCCACGTCAGGTCCGAAATGGAAAAGACCTAGGGTTCACAGGATTCACCGTGTGGTACTTCAATCGTGTTGTTTCTCTTTACAAAACAGAGGACGAGGAGAGAGTTCGGAGACCACTCGGCGTAGTCCACACGATCGGAGCAGTAGAGGTTGAATTCCATCATTTGCGATTCCATAGATAGGATGTGGACCTCTTTTCCGTTGGTGAACAGCACATGCCGTCCATCAGGGGAATAGGAGCAGGACTTCCCCGAAAAGGAGTACACGGGAGAATACACGACGGAGCATGCGTTCCGATTGTTCTCTTCCTTCTGCATTTTCAAAACTCTGAAACGACTGTGGATGAAACTGCTTTCTATGGCTTTGGCACCCTTCATAGAGCGAGACGGCTTCTTTCCAGGGCAGTGAGAAGGAATGAGCGACAAACACATCGCAGGTATGATACATTACACACTATTCGTTCGGAGACGCGAATACCTCGAAAAGAGACCCTTCTTGCGATAGAGAGTGATGACCAAGGAACCGAGGATCGCGCCTCCGTAAAACACTGCCTATGCAGTCACAGTCAAGGAGAGGGAGTTACGATGCAGTTGATCAGAGGAATGCTGTTCTCCGTCCCACCCACTGGCTTTCTACACGCGCTGATCTGCACGGTGAAACTGCAACACAAACCGTACGTGTCTGACAGCGGAGTCCTCCGTCTCTCTATCCATGACTCTGACATGTCCACTGCCATACGTATCACTGCACGAATACTCCATGATATACCCGGTTGTCTGGCACTCCGGAATCGTCTACATCGATAACGAGACGAGAGGCGGCTTTCCTACCGTGTTTGTCTGCGCGCACGGGTGACAGGGAACCGAAATGTCGCACTGCTGGGTGGAAAACCAGGTGCTGCTCAATCCCTTCGTTTCCACTCGCTCGTGCGCACACCCCTCGGCGAGAAGGAGCAGCACGAGACACAGAAAGGAAACACTTTGAAAACGGAACATGGATACGAATCTCTAACAAAGCCCGACACTATACAATACAAAGTTACAAACTTTAGAAGCACTTTCTGTGGACAATGGTGGGACC
>ERZ780157.4399-NODE-4399-length-10738-cov-2.908359_pt1 | contig 10738 bp, 9 predicted proteins | sample MGYA00511169_ERZ780157 | MGnify/ENA primary metagenome ERZ780157 (study PRJEB29588, sample SAMEA1965149) | human gut metagenome | biome: human gut; feature: human-associated habitat; material: faeces | place: Denmark | collected 2008/2010 ...
CCTCGCTTCGAGGACGGAGCAGCCACACGACACCGGCCACAATGACGACCGCCGTCAACGCGATCATGATCCACCCGCTTCGGGTTCGCGGACAAGCCTTTTCGCACCACGAACCGGCTTTACGCACCCATTTGTCAACCTTCGGATTCATACCTGCCCAATCTTATTTTCAAACTTACTTCTGCGGAGATACCCGCTTTCAATGCCGCAAAGATACGATTTCCCGCGAAAAACGGGCAAAAACCGGTGAATTTCATTCTTAATTTTCTCGCCTCGGCAAAGCTCGCGCAAGCGCGGCTCTGCACTCGGCTTAACGAAAACGGTGAATGACAGATGAAACAACTTACGATGAAACGAATCCTCATACTTTTTCTGCTGACGGGAGGCATATTCTCCGCCGCGGGACAGATCTACGTGCCCGGCGAAGAGTTGTTCTACCGTGTCAGCTACCGCGCCAAGCTGGTGCCCAATACGGAGGTGGCCACCGTCGTGGTGCGTACCTCCGAGGTCGAACTCGACGGACAGACCGTCTATAACGTCTTCGGACAGGGCAAGACGCTGGCCTCGTTCCGGTGGTTCTTCTCGCTCGACGACCGGTACAACATCTGGGTCGATACCGCGACGCTGCGCACCGTGCGATTCACGAGCGATATCCACGAAGGGGGCTATACCTTCCGCAGCCGGTTCGACTACGACTGGCCGGCGCGGCGCGTGGCGACCCGCTGGCAGCGGCGCACGCTGCCCGAAAACCGGAAGGAGATGGCGCTCACCGACGTGAGCATGGACGCCGTGTCGCTCTTTTTCAACATGCGCAGCGCCGACGCGGCGTCGTTCCGCGTCGGCGAGCAGCGTGTCTTGCAGATGGTGCTCGAAGATACGATCCGCCATTTGCGCTACCGCTTCGAGGGGCGCGAGGTGAAGAAAATCCGCAACATGGGGAAATTCAACACGTTGAAGTTCGCCTGCCAGATCGGTACCTCCGAGAGTTTCTCGTTCACCGACGGATCGGAGTTCTTCATCTGGCTGTCGGACGACGAGAACAAGATTCCCCTTCACCTCGAATCGCCCATTCGCGTGGGAAGCGTCAATGCCTATATCACGGGGTATAAGGGGCTGAAATATCCGTTGACCAGCAAAATCAGGTGAAGATGAAACTGACGCAGATCGATTTGGCGGAGGGCCGCGGCGGATCGCAGCGGGAGGTGTCGGCATCGGAAGCGGTCGCACGCGCGGAAGAGGCGTGCGGCGGTACGTTGCTGCTTTTCGAACCGGACGGCGTGCCGCGCGCGGCCGTCGCGATCTGTCCGGGCGGCGGATTCGGTAAGGTCAACACGGAACACGAGGGGGTTGCCTTCGCCGAATGGTTCGTTGCACACGGCATCGCCGCCGGTGTGGTGAAGTACCGTCTGCCCGAAGGCGATCCGGCGCTTCCGCAGCAGGATGTCGAACGGGCCGCGGAGTTGCTGCACAATCGTTTCGACGGCGTGAAGACCGGTGTGCTGGGCGCCTCGATCGGCGGTTATCTGGCGGCTTGCGCGGCACTCGCGCAGCCTGCGGCGCGGCGTCCCGATTTCCAATTGCTGTTTTATCCGGTGGTGAGCATGGAGGAGGAGTTCGCGCATCGTCCTTCGATGCTGCGCATGTTCGGCCGCGAGCTGCACGGCCTGGAAGCCAAACGCCGTTCCCCGCTCTACCGGATCGATCGGGCGGCGCCTCCGGCCTTTCTCGCCGCGGCGGCCGACGACGGCGCCGTGACGCAGCTCGGCGCGTGCCGTTATGCCGAATGCCTGCTGGCGGCTGGCGCGGGCGCCGCGTTGCATCTCTATCCCTCCGGCGGCCACGGATTCGGCCTGCGACGGGAGTTCGCGTGGCGCGAAGCGCTTGTCGGGGAGTTGAGGATGTGGCTCGATGCGACGATCGGGACGGTGTGATTTCTCCGTTTCCGAAAAAAATTCTATCTTTGAGACCAAAACCGTATCGTTATGGAAGAGAATAAAGACTATAATCCGTCGCAGTACGAGGACGACGATCGAATGGAGGCTCCGAAGAGCGCCAAATCGATCCGCGGTTACCAGACGATCATCGTCATCCTGGCCGTCATCCTGGCCGCGCTGTCGATCCTCTATTTCAATATCCACCGTCAGCAGCAGGAGGAGTACGATCTGCTGTTGGTCGACCGCGATTCGATCAAGAGCAACCTCTCGCACCTGATGGAGGATTTCGACAACCTTCAAATTTCGAACGACAGCATTTCGCAGAGCCTCGGTCTCGAACGCAGCCGCGCCGATTCGCTCATGGAGCGGCTCACCAAGGAGCGTTCGTGGAGCTACGCCAAGATCAAGAAGTACGAGAAGGAGATCGGAACCATGCGGACGATCATGCGCGGCTATCTGCGTCAGATCGATTCGCTCAATACGCTCAACAAGAACCTGATCAAGGAGAACGTCTCCTACCGCAAGGAGATTTCGTCGGCCAACCTGCGTGCCGAAGTGGCCGAGGAGAAGGCTTCGGAGCTGAGCACCAAGGTACGTCAGGGTGCGGTGATCCGCGCACGGGGCATCCGGCTCGTGCCGCTCAACGCGCGCGACAAGGAGGTGTCGCGCGTGAAGAACGCCTCGCGCCTGCGCGTCGAATTCACGCTGGCGGGCAACGACCTGGCCGAGCCGGGCGAACGGACGGTTTACGTGCGCATCACCTCGCCCGACGGGTACGTGCAGTCCAATGCATCGGCGGCGACCTTCGAGTTCGAGGGCGAGCGGCTGACCTACACCGCTTCGCGCGACGTCGACTACCAGAATGAAGACCTGGCCGTGGGCGTCTACTACAACGACGGCGCCGGCTTCACGGCCGGAACCTACCGCGTCGAGGTCTATGCCGACGGCCGCCTGGCCGGTCAGAGCGACATCGTGCTGCGGTAAGGGCCGGTTTCGTTAAGGCGGGTGCAGAGCTGCGCTTGCGCGGGCTCTGCCGAGGTGAGAAGACGGAGAAAAGATTCGACGAAAAGGTCGGGAACGATCTGTTTGCAGCATGAAAAAAGGAGTCGTAAGGCTCCTTTTTCCTTTATCTGCCCGCCTGCCGGACGGTGAGTTGACTCCACTCCATCCAATAGTTCGGAATGTTCGTGATGAACCGTATCCGGATCTCCTTTTGCTGTCCGGTGTTCGTGTCGGCGCCGAGATGAAGCGTTTGGAGATAACGTGGAATACGGTGCTGTTCGCCTTTGTATTCTACATCGATGTAGTCGTAGATTTCCAACTTCTCCGATGCCGGATCGGGGGTGACCTTTATGGTGAATCCTTCGACCTTGTATTCTCCGAGTCCGGACATCGGGTATCCTCCGATACCGAACTCTTGAACACCTTTCGAAACGATCCGTAACTCGACGGTGTTTTGTTCGGCCGGCAGTTCGAGAATGTATCCGTCGGTTTCCACGAGCTGTTGCCCGTCGAGCATATAGATTCCACCGAAGACAAGACCCCCTTCGGTGTACTCCTCTTCTTTTTCCTTACAGGAGAAGTTCGAGAGTGCCGACAGCGCAATCAGTATGGCGAATATCTTTTTCATAATTAGGTGTTCGTTATTTCGCTCCCGCCTGCCGGATGGTGATGTCGGCGGCACCGACCTGAGGACTTTCCGTCCAAAGGCGGCACCGCATGATTCGCGGGATGATAAATCGGTTTTCCGTAGCGGTTATCCGGATGGTTTGCATGTAGCGCGGCCACTCTTTGTGTTCTACGCCCCAGGAATCGACGATGTAGTCGTATATCTCGGCCTCGTGACGAGGCGTCAGGAGCGTGAGGGAGAATGCATCGGGGAGGTTCTGGCCGAAGTGGTCGGCATCTATCGATGATTGTCCGGATATTCCCTCGGAGACGATTTGCAGATCGATCGAGCACTGTTGTGCGGGGAGTTCGACCGTGTGGTTGTGCGCATAGATCAACTCCTGACCGACGAGAATCATTGCATCTTTGTAGTCCCAATCGCCGCCGACCATTTCCTCTTCGCAACCCCAGCCGGTCAGGGCGGTCAGGGCGATAAGTGGTATTATGTATTTTTTCATCGATTTCATTTTTGTGAGGTTAAAAATCCGTTATCAGCAGATCTTTCCTATTGGAAGAGTAGTTGCATATCTCGTTTTTATTATTTTTAAACGAGATTCTGGTATCCAAGAACCATCCCGTTATACAATCCGTACTGTCCCCAATTCATGTGGAAGAAGACATTTTGCGAGTGATAGACTCTTTCGGAATCGAGTTCGACATACCACGGTCGCGGAAGACCGTTGTTCAGCGCATATAACTTGTATTCCGTATAGGCGGTTATCGAATTGGAGCCGTCGACCACCCAAGCGTGACCCACGTCGCGAGGTTTGTCCTGCCCTTGGGTGTAGACAGGAAGATTGCTGTTCAGCATCGTATAGACGGTCGAGGCGTTATGACTCCTTTTCGAGCAACTGTATCCGTAACTTTCGAGAACCCGTTTCGCATGGTCGATATTGCTCGATCCGCCGTCGGTTACGCGCAGTTCTCCGTGCAATTGCGTCAGAAAAGAAGTGAGGGTCGTATTGCTCGTTTCGTCGGGCATGTCCGACCAGCCGAAATAGGCGGGGTGTTGGTAGTAGCGCATCAGTTGGCCGACGGCAATAGTTACACAGCCCAGCGGTTGATCCTTATTCTCAAATAGGGCATTGTACCCATTCCTTTGTCCCCATTTCGTCGTGAGGAACGGACCTTTCTTTGTTCCCGATTCATGGTACTTGACCGTAATAACTCCCGATTCCATGCAGTTGTAGGGGGTGTCGACCCAAGCGTCGTCGCCGATAGCGGTTTCGCAGAAACGCTGGTAGGCATCTTCGGGCATTTCATCCGGTTTGGAGGCCAAACGGTACGTGTCTGCCCCTTCCGCGAACCATTTTCCATACCATTCGTTCTGGATGTCGTAGAACTCGTCGTCGGTCATTCGCGTTTGTACCCGTTCGGGGCGGGTGCGCTCTTCGTAGGGAAGCCATGCGGAGCGGCAGTCGAAGACGGCGGCGGAGTCGCGTGCGGCCTCGATCGTCTCGGTCATCTCCTGCAAGACGACGTCCAGCCCGCTCGGTTCGCGGTCGAGTGTGAAGGTGCCGCGGTCGATCTGCGCCAGGATAGGATAGCAGCGTTTGGTGGCGGAGATCAGCAGGTAGCCCTCTTGCAGGTTGACCGCATAGATTGCCGGACGCCCTGCTGCGTCGCGGATCGTCACGACGTTGCGGACGACTGCATCGCTGCCGGCACGGGTCGGACGGTTGCCGTTGCGGAAAATGCGGGCGACCGCAGCTGCGTCGCCTGCCGACAGATCGGAATCGTCTGCGACGAATTCCGCCGCCGGTGCGGGGAAAGAGGGCGTCGGGGCGGAGTCGGACAGTTCGGTTTGCTGACAGGCGCCGATTATGAGTGTAACGGAGATGACAAACGCTCCGAAAAGAGTTTTATTTGGTTTCATAGGCGTATATTTTTTTAATTAGATTGGTTCTTAGTGCAAATATAATAAAAAACCAAGTGTAAATGTAGGTATGTTTGTAAAAAAATAGCATCCCTTTTCAGGAATGCTACCTTCGTGCGAAACGGCAGGCGGAAAATTCTATTTCCCGTGCGCCTCTTTGAGAAGTTCTCCGAACTCTTTGAGCGACAGCGCCGTGACGTCGGGCTGCGGGTCGGCTGCCGAGGCGACCTCCTCGGTCGTCTCGCCCGAGAGTACCAGTACGCCCAGTGCGCCGGCGTTGCGGGCCATCGCTACGTCAGTATAGATGCGGTCGCCCACCATGGCGATCTCATCGGCGCGCAGGCCGAAACGCTCCTTGATGCCGGTGAGCATGTTGGGATCGGGTTTGCCCAGCACGATGTCGGGCGTACGTCCCGTGGCGTGTTCGAGGCACTTGCAGATCGAGCCGCAGGCGACCAGCACGACGGGCTGATCGGTAGGACATACGCGGTCGGGGTTCGTGGCGATGTAGGGGATGCCCTGCGATGCCCACCATGCGGCGCGGCACAGGCGCGGGTAGGTGAGCGTCATGTCGAAGGCGGCGACCACCACGTCGGGGACGTCCTCGGCGCTGTCGGCCGTCGATTCGAAGCCGGCGGCCTCGAACTCCGAGATCATGCTCGGCGTACCCAGCAGGAAGAGTCGTTTGGCCGTCGGGTAGTGCGAGCGGATGTAGTCGATCGTGGCCAGCGCCGTGGTATACATCTCCTCGCGCGTGGCTTCGATGCCCAGCGTTTCGAGCTTGTGGAGGTAGTCGGCGATGCTCTTCGAAGGATTGTTCGTCAGGAACGAGTAGCCGATGCCCATCTCCGTCAGGTCGGAGAGGAACCGCTTGGTCCAGGGGAAGAGGGACATGCCCATGTAGATGGTGCCGTCCATATCGAGCGCCACGTGCCGGATGCGGCGGGCGCGTTCGAGAAGCTCCTCGTGCGGAAAGGGCGAGCGGTAGGAGTCGATTGTAGCCATGAATGTAATTTTAGTGCGGTTGCGTAAATTCGTGAAGTCCGGCCGCATGGAGCGGGCCGGACTTCGCAAAGATACGAAAAGTCGGGGGCAGAAGCAAACTTTAGTTTGATTATGCCGAGACGGAGTATCTAAGGCGAAACCAAAAATACGATTAAGCGAGGGCAATGTAAATTTATTTGCTTTTTGCCGGGCGGGAGCATCTAAGGCGCAAGCTGAAATAAAAATAAGCAAATGCAATGTCAGAATAAATTCGACATTGCATTTGCGGGATAAGGCGTCAGCCCAAGATGAAAATTCGCAGAATGACCTGACCGGCTATTCGGCGACCGCAGGATAGTTGTCCACCATCGGATAGTCCGTTTCGGCGGCCGTGGTGAAGACGTTCTGTGTGTAGACCTTGCCGAAACAGTCGGTTGCGCGGATCTCGACGGCCGCTTTGGCATCTTTGAGTTTGTAGTGGTAGAAGTGGTCGTAGGTGGTCTTGCCGTGCGAATCGGGATTCGCGCTCAGGACTCCCACGTGATAGCCCGCACCCCATGCGTCCAGCGATTTCTCGCGGGTCATCTCGCCGGTTTTGTTGCCGTTTTCATACACTTCGACCTTCCAGTTCCTGTCGTCCGAGTTCCAGATATTGGCCACGATCTCGTCGGAGGCCGTGTAGGTGAACTTGTAGCCGCCCGCGAAGGTCGTCTCGCCCCGGTACATGCGGATCTGGAAATCCTTCGACAGCCGCGTGGGTTTGTAGTACCAGTTCTCGATCTTGCTGCCGGAGATGTCGTAGACGCCGTAACCGTTGGGGGTACCGTCGACGTTGATGGTCGATTTCCACCAGGCGCCGCAGACGGCACCGTGGATATGTTCGTAGACGTCGCCGTCGATATAGTTCTGGGCGTAGTGCGTGTGGCCGGCCATGATGTGGACGTTGTCGAACTCTTTGAGCAGGTTGCGCACGGTCTCGCGGTTGAACGACGTGGCGTTGCGCAGCGGAATATGTACGCAGAAGATGACGAGCTTCTCCTTCGGGACGAGGCTCAGATCCTGCCGCAGCCACTCGACCTGCGCATCGGTGAAGCCCCCTTCGTAGTCCGAGGGGTTGTGTTTCTCGTCCGTCAGCAGAACGTCGTCCATGGCGACGATGTGGGCGTTGCCCCGGTCGAAAGAGTAGTCGCACGGGCCGAACTTGTATTCGAAGTTGCGGCGTCCGGCCAGATCGAAGTTGCTGCTCTCGTCGGTGACGGTGGGCGTCATGCAGTTGTCGTGGTTGCCCATCACCTGAAAGAGTTTCAATCCGATCTCGCTCTCGCGCATGGCCAGCGCGATGGGAGGCATCATCTGGTTGGTGACGTCCTTGGCCTTCTCGTTGAAGATGATGTCACCCAGCGTAATGCCGTAGACGGGCCCTTCGAGCGTCGAGACATGCGCGCGGATGTCGGGCACGGACTCCTCCTTGAAACGGGCCAGATCCGTGTCTTTCTGTACCTGCGGATCGGCGATGCAGACCAGTTTGAAGTCGGTTTCGACCGCCTGCTGCGGCATCAGAACGAAGTCGTAGCGTTCCTGCGTCTTCGAAAGACGCTGCCAGAAGCAGGGACGGCCCTCCGACATCGGGATTTCACGGTCGGCGGGGATGCGGTAGAAGACATGGAAGGCGTCGGCATGGCGCGGCATCTGGTAGACGCCGTTGGCATCGGTCGCCACGCACGAGAAGCCGTCGCTCACGACGATTCCTCCGACCGGAGCGCCGTTGGGGTCCGTCACTACGCCGTAGAGATTGTTCCCCTCCTGGATCGGGGTGTTCAGCGGGGCCTGCGTATCGTCGTCGGAGCAGCCCGCGAAGAGCGCACCGGCGGCAAATAACAAAGAATATATGATTCGCTTCATTGTTTGAATGTGTTATGTTTTACGGATCGGATGTCTGCGGCGGCCGGTCGGTTCGGTCCGGCCGTCGCAGCGTCCGGGAGTGCTATTTCCAAGCTACGTTCTGTCCCAGATCGGGGTTCTTGTCGAGTGCCGTCTTCGGAATCGGGTGGACGTAGCGCTGCTCGTTGAAATAACGTTGCAGGTTGTAGACCAGACGGCCGCTGGCGCCATCTTCGAGGGCGCGTTCCGAGTTGCGGACGATGTACTTCACGCCGGGTTCGCTGCCCGCTTTGTCGGTCACGCATACGTCGTTGACGCCGTCGTTGTTGAGGTCGTAGGCCTTGTCCACCTCACCGATGTAGATGCCGTACCACTGTTTGTTGAGCAGTCCGCCCAGATGCCAGCGCATCAGGTCGTCGTAGCGGCGTCCTTCGAGCAGCAGCTCGATGGCGCGTTCGCGGCGGATTTCCAGAATATCGCAGTCGGTGATCTTGGGGTTGCCGTCGTCGGTGCTGTAATAGGCGTTTTGCAGGTATTCGTCGATCTTCGTGGGACGGGTTCCGTCGACGCCGGCACGTTCGCGCAGCGGTTTGATCGTCTTGTCCCAGACCGCGTCGTCGAATTCGCCCAGCTCGGCTTTCGCCTCGGCGTAGTTGAGCAATACCTCGGCGTAGCGCAGGATCGGCAGGCAGTTCCAGCAGATGCCCGACGCCTCGTAGGAGTCGTCGTCGATGTTGAACTTGATGACCTGATAGCCCGTGTAGCTTACCGAGAGGTCGGGGGCGAAGAGCTTCGAGGTGCCTCCGACCAGTTTGCGGTATTCGGGCGAGATGACCGTCTGCTGCAAGCGGTAGTCGCGGTTTTCGAACTGCTCGGCGTAGGTCGTCGACTTATAGTCGGCCCGGTCGGTGAAACGGCTGCCGTCGCGGTTCAGATAGGTGTAGACGAAGTCGGCGTCGAGCGACCAGCCCTGGCCCATCGACCCCGAGGTGAAGTACCACGTCACGTCGTGCCGGACGTTCTTCTCGTCGTTGTATTCGCGCGCCCACATTACCTCCTGTTTGAGCACGGAGGGCGACGTGAAGAGCGAACGGTATTGCGTGGCCACGTCGGCCGGCGAGTTGACGAGCGCCTCCATCAGCTCTTCGCAGGCATCGGCCGCCTCGCGCAGCCATTTGTTGTCCTTGTTGTATTCGGGATCCCACGCCTTGCCCGTCGACGGATCGACGCGGTGGTATTTGCGGTAGGTTCCCTCGAAGAGGCAGATGCGCGACTTGATGGCCAGTGCGATGTAGCGGTTGATCTTCTGGTTGTCGACCCATGCCTCCGAGGTGTAGCAGTGTTCGCAGGCGTAGTTGAGGTCTTCGAGCACGCGCTCCATGACGTATTCGCGGCTGTCGCGGGGCTTGTAGAGGTCTTCCTCGCTGTCGGAACGGACGACGTGGTCGTACCAGGGCACTCCGCCGAAGGTCTTCACCAGTTCGAAATAGTTCCATGCCCGCCAGAAGCGCGCCGTACCCTCGTAGTGGGCGAAGGCCGCTTCGCTCACGCCCTGCGCTTCGTGCATCCGTTCGAGGAAGGTGTTGATGTAGTAGACGAAGTTCCATGTGCTGTTGCTCCAACCGCCTTGCAGCGAGGAGTTCCAGACGGGTTGGTAGAGGTAGCTCGACGTCTGTTTCACCTCGATGATGTCGCAGTTGCCGTCGCCGCGCGTGACGTCGCCCGAACTCGGCGTGTAGGAGTTCAGGAAGCCGTTGGTGTATTTCTCCAGCGAAGCTTCGTCCTTGAAATATTCGTCGGTGCCGATCTGCTCGATCGGCTGCTTGTCGAGGAAATCCTCGCAGGAGGCGAACGTCAGACAAGCCAGAGCCGCATAAATTATTCTTTTCATAGTTTCGTTCAAATTAGAAGGTGATACTCAAACCGATGCTGTACGAACGCATGACGGGATAACCGTCGCCGTCGCCCGAACCGTCGCCGCCGCGCGTGCTCGAAAAGTCGGAGTCGCCGGCGTAGATGTTCTCGGGGTCGTAGTTCTTGGCGTACTTTTTCAGCGGGGTGATCGTGAACAGGTTCTCGCCCGAAAGGTAGATGCGCAGGTTCTGGATGCCGATCTTGGTGAGCATCTGCTTGGGGAAGGTGTAGTCGATCGTCAGGTTTTTCAGACGCACGTAACGGGCCTTCTGCAAGTAACGGGTATTGGGCTGCGAAAGGATCGCATTCGCGCCCTGTGCCGTGTAACCGATCAGACGCGGCCAGTAGGCGTCGGTGTTCTGGTTGGCATCGGTGTAGCGGTCGTTGTGCCACGGCAGCGCGATGCTGTACGGCCGGCCGTACTGTCCCCAGAAGTAGCCCGACTCTTTGGCGGGGTACCAGTCGCGGCGGCCGACGCCCT
>ERZ780157.4400-NODE-4400-length-10731-cov-3.539715_pt1 | contig 10731 bp, 10 predicted proteins | sample MGYA00511169_ERZ780157 | MGnify/ENA primary metagenome ERZ780157 (study PRJEB29588, sample SAMEA1965149) | human gut metagenome | biome: human gut; feature: human-associated habitat; material: faeces | place: Denmark | collected 2008/2010 ...
GTGGGCATCCCCGGCAAGTCCACCGCCTTCGCCATCTCCGCGATACTCGTTACATTCGGGCTGAGTTTCATGATAACCGGCTGCTTTGCAATTGCTTTTACCTTTTTCGTGATATCCTCAGCACATTTTGGATCCTGGCCAAAGGTAATACCGCCTGCCTTTACATTTGGACAGGAAATATTGATCTCCAGCATGTCGACATCCTCTGAGGCAAGCCGTTCCACAACTGCCAGATATTCTTCTTCCGAATGGCCGCACACATTTACAATAATCCTTGCATTCTTCTCGTGTAGAAAAGCGAGATCTCGTTGGATAAATGTTTCAATTCCCGGATTTTGCAATCCAATCGCATTGAGCATTCCGCTTTTTGTCTCAGCGATACGAGGTGTCGGATTTCCTGCCCATGGTACATTGGCAACCCCTTTTGTCGTCACTGCGCCCAGTTTTTCGAGATCCACAAATTCGCTATATTCCATACCGGAGCCAAACGTCCCTGAAGCTGTCGTCACAGGATTTTTGAATGTGATTCCGGCAAAATTTACTTCCAGACTCATTTTTCGTCCTCCATTTCTGCTATGCGCGTAATTCTATAATTCTACTTCCGTAGAAAGAAAAACCGGTCCATCCTTACATACACGCTTATTGTGCACGTTAGAATGGGAATCTACCTCTGTTGACTGGCATACACAGCCAAGGCAGGCGCCGATTCCACAAGCCATTCGCTCTTCCATGGATACATACGTTTCAATTTCGTTTTCCAAACCGTATGCCTTTACTCCGCGGAGCATTGGCATCGGACCACAGGCACAAATAACATCGGCCGTAAGATTTTTTTCCTTCATGGCATCGATAACCGTTCCGTGAGTTCCCACGCTTCCGTCGTCTGTCGCGATAACGACATCGGCCACTTTATCAAATTCTTCTTTCAAAAATAACGTGGCATCGCGGTATCCAAGTACGACAGTCGGACGCTCTTTGCATGCTTTGGCAAGTGCGAGCATTGGTGGGATACCGATTCCTCCACCGATCAGGATTGCTTTCTTTTCCGGAATCGGGAATCCATTTCCCAAAGGGCCAAGCACCTCAATCTTATCACCGGAAGAAAGTTTCGAAAATTCTTCCGTTCCTTCGCCAACCACGCGGTATACAAAACGCATCGTCTTTTCCCCGCGGTTAATTTCACATATACTGATGGGACGTGGAAGCAGTCGCGCTTCACTCTTTGTATAGATTGATACAAATTGTCCCGGCACAGCAGATTCTGCAATCTCAGGGGCATCTATCCACAGACTAAACACCCCGGGAGCCAGCATAACTGACTCCCGGACATTGCAGAGACATTTCACTTTACTCATAAGTCAAACCTCTCTTCTTTTTCTTTTATAAACTATTGCTCTTTTGCATCCAATGCATCTTTTGGAATTTCAAAATCTGCGGCAGAATCTATGTTTTTATAAACACATGTCATATTCATGTCTTTCACTGTGATCTTCGCATCAGCAAGCGCACTGGAAAGATCCACGGAATCATCGCTCTTATCCGAAGCTGCACTTTTCTTCATTTTGGAAATAATGGCATCCATTACTTTGTTCATCATATCCGTCATAGAATATGTGATCTTGTAGATATTCTCATCGTCACTGTCAAACCAGATCGTCATCTTGATATCTCCCATATTTTTAATGATTGTATCAAGAATTTCTTTGACTTCCTTTTCCTGCATCATTGCACCCAGACCGCCGGTCAGGGAAGACATCAGGTTTTCCATCATCTCCTGATTATCTTTGGCACTTACCGTGTACTCATATACATTGTAGGTTTTATCATTTTCTGTCTGATCGTCTTTTTTCGTATATTTTGTATTGTCCTCGGACAACTGCTTGGACATATCACCGGAAGACTGCATGATATCAACGGCATTTTCCATCTTTGTCTTCGTCCATGTGTCATTTGCTTTTGTATATACAACAAGGTCATTTCCATCTTTCTGCATATAAGTCTCTGTCGTTGTAGATACTCCGGCTGAAGTTATCGTCGCCGTCGTTTTTGCCTTCAACGGATCCTGGAAAGAGACTACATTCATCTTCATATCCATATCGGCATCCTGAGAAGTACCTGCTACTGTGATCGTCATCTTGCCGCCCATGGAAGCATCCATCTCAAAATTCTTTGCATTGTTGATCTTTGAAACGGAATTCTTGATCACGTCTTTTTCACTCTTTGCACATCCGGCAAGACTGCCGATTGTTAATGTCAGGCACAGAGCAAGTGCCAGTAATTTGCTGATTTTTTTCATTTTCTTTCTCCTTTTTGGGGTTCCCCATTTGTTAAAATATCGTTGCCAGATCCTCTTTCATCGCAATCGCTGCTGCTCTCGATGCATCTGCATAACCTTCTTCCCCGAAAGATGCATATGCCGGCTGCTTATAAGCTGCAATGATTCCACGAGAGGAATTGACGATCGCGCCAAGTCCGTCTTCGTTAAAATATGGTGCCAGGTCTTTGGCGGTTCCGCCCTGCGCCCCGTAACCAGGTACAAGAATAAAGGATTTTGGCATTACTTTACGAAGCACTTTTCCCATCTCCGGATACGTTGCTCCTACGACAGCACCGATATAACTGTAACTGTCACCCATGCAGTCAGCGCCCCATTTTGCTACATGTTCGCCAACCATTTCATACAATGGCTTGCCATCAATTTTCTGATCCTGAAACTCTCCGCTTGAAGGATTAGAAGTTTTTACCAGTATGAACAATCCTTTTTTCTCTTCTTTACAAACATCCACAAATGGTTTGATTCCATCGGTTCCAAGATATGGATTTACGGTAATAAAATCCTCATCAAATGGTGCGATCTTTGTATTTCCGATCTGCACTTTTCCGATATGACCGGTCGCATAAGCGGCTGAAGTAGAGCCGATATCACCGCGCTTTACATCTCCGATCACGATCAATCCTTTTTGCTTACAATAATCTACCGTTTTCTTAAAAGCCGCAAGTCCCGGGATTCCAAACTGCTCATACATGGCAATCTGCGGTTTTACTGCCGGAACGATATCGCAGATGGCATCGACAATTCCTTTATTGTACTGCCAAACTGCTTCTGCTGCCGCTTCCAATGTCTCGCCCATTTCATCGACCGCTTTTTTCTGAATATGCTGCGGAATATAATTCCACATTGGATCCAGTCCAACTACGATCGGAGCTTCCATTTCTTTGATTTTCTTAACCAGCTGGTTAATCATGTTTTTTCTCCTCCTTCGTTCTACGCAAACGGATAGGCAACTGCCCCATCTACGATGGTATATTCAATCTTTCCATACACTTTTTTTCCATCAAACGGCGTATTTTTTCCTTTGGAAACAAATGTATTTTTATCAATGGCATATTCCTTGTCAATCTCTGCAATCGTAATGTCCGCAGGTTTTCCGACTGCCAAAGAGCCGCCCTCCACGCCAAGGATACGACATGGGTTCACACTCATACGCTCCACCAGGCCTGACATCGTAAGATATCCTTTTTTTACCAGTTCTGTGACTGCAAGTGCAAATGCCGTCTCAGAACCTACGATACCAAATGGTGCCTCAGCGATTGATTTCTTTTTCTCTTCTTCTCCATGTGGCGCATGATCTGTCGAAATGGCCTCCAAAATGCCTTCTTTCAATCCCTCTTTCAAGCGCTCCACATCTGCCGCCGTACGAAGTGGCGGATTCATCTTATAGTTTGCATCATCTTCGAGAATATCATCCTCTGTCATGGAAAAATGATGCGGACACACTTCTCCACTGACGCAGACACCGTCTTCCTTCGCTTTCTGAATCATGCTAACACTGTCTGCCGTCGAGCAATGGCACAAATGCAATTTGGCCCCTGTCTCCTTCGCAAGTAAAATATCTCTTGCTACGATCACATCTTCCACCGCATTGGTAATTCCCGGGATTCCAAGACGCTCTGCCGCTTTTCCTGCATTCATTGCCCCTTTTCCTACCAGGTTTTTATCTTCACAATGTGCCATCACAGGGATACCAAGGCGAGCTGCTTCTTTCATCGCCTTTTCATAAACGGCTGCATTCATCACACTCTTACCGTCTTCACTGATTGCTTTTGCTCCGGCTTTTACCATGCCTTCGATATCGGTTACCGTTTCTCCGGCTTGTCCGACCGTCACAGCTCCTACCGGATATACATGAATGGGACTGTCTTTCTCTGCAATTTCCAAAACTTTCCGGATCCGCTCCGGAGAGTCCGTCGCCGGCTTGGTATTTGGCATCGGACATACTCCGGTAAATCCGCCTTTTGCCGCTGCCATTGTTCCCGTTTTGATCGTCTCTTTGTACTCAAATCCAGGTTCACGCAAATGCACATGAAGATCCACAAATCCCGGCATCACATATTTTCCGGAAGCATCTATTGTTTCATACTCACCGGTCATCGCATCTGCTATTTTTCCATCTACGACATACACGTCTCCGACTTCATCTCTTCCGGTCGCCGGGTCCACAATATGTCCATTTTTAATCCATAGGTTCAATAAACAAGTCCACCTTTCCAAAATCATCGAGCGTAAACTGATTTGTCAGCCCCGCTTTTTCAATGTCCTTTAACACTGCCTGATTGGTGATGACTTCCGAAAGTTCTTCTTTTGTCACCCACTTAAAATCATTCAGATCTTCTGCCAGAATCACTTCCTCTGACTGGGAAGTACATTCAAAGGCAATTCCGACACTGCAGACTTCTCCAACGGTAAATCCCCATGTATAAAGAGGTTTATCTACCAGAACCGACAATCCTGTCTTTTCTTCCACCACGCGCTGTACAGCCTTTTCCGGTGTCTCTGAAAATTCAATGGTTCCATCGATAAATTCCCACTGATAGGGATCAAATATACGATCGTCGTACCATTTTTCTACTACAAGATAGTGATCCTGGCACTGAACGATTCCTTTTACAAGAATACGATACTTATCCATGATAAACCTCCTTTTCGTATGGGTATCTGATTATTTGGCAGTAATATACCCCTTTGCTTTCAAAAGTTCTGCCATAAGAACGGCTCCACCTGCAGCACCACGTACTGTATTGTGGGACAAGCCTACAAATTTCCAATCAAAGTAAGAATCTTCTCTAAGACGTCCGATGCTTACTCCAAATCCATTTTCATAATTTACATCCAAAGCAACCTGTGGGCGGTCATCTTCTTCCAAATACTGGATAAACTGTTTTGGTGCACTTGGAAGATTCAATTCCTGAGGTGCTCCCTTGAACTCTACCAATGCTTGAATCAATTCTTCTTTCGTCGGTTTCTGTTTGAAATTAACGAAAGCGGCTGCGGTATGTCCGTCCAATACAGGTACACGGATACACTGGCTTGTGATCAATGGTGTCTGTGCTTTTTCGATCTTTCCATCTACCACTTTACCCCAGAGACGAAGTGGCTCCTGCTCACTCTTTTCTTCTTCTCCGCCGATGTAAGGGATGATATTGTGTTCCATCTCCGGCCAATCTTTAAATGTCTTTCCTGCTCCGGAAATCGCCTGATATGTTGTTGCTACTACAACTGTAGGCTCAAATTTTCTCCAAGCAGTAAGTGCCGGCGCATAACTCTGGATCGAGCAGTTTGGTTTTACACATACAAAACCTCTTTTTGTACCAAGACGTTTCTTCTGGCTTTCAATGACTTCAAGATGTTCCGGATTGATCTCCGGTACGATCATTGGTACATCTGGTGTCCAGCGGTGTGCGCTGTTATTGGATACAACCGGAGTTTCTGTCTTTGCATACTCTTCCTCGATCTTTTTGATTTCTTCTTTTGTCATATCTACAGCACTAAATACAAAGTCAACATCTTTGCTGACATTCTCTACTTCATTTACATTTTTAACGACAATTTTTTTCACTGCTTCCGGCATCGGAGTCTGCATTTTCCAACGTCCACCAACAGCTTCTTCGTATGTCTTCCCTGCACTTCGTGGGCTTGCTGCAATTACAACAACCTCAAACCATGGATGATTCTCCAAAAGGGAGATAAATCTCTGTCCTACCATTCCTGTACCACCAAGGATACCTACACGTAACTTGTCGCTCATTTTTAACCTCATTTCCTGTCACCGGATGTGACATATCTTCTTTTCTTGTTCCTCTTATGCCTGCCTGACAAATGGCAAATACATAGTTGTTTATATTGTACTACATTTTGGGTGAGATTTCAAATAGAAAATGTACCATGTTTGCAGATTGCTTTTTGACCATACAACCGTGTCAATTCTTTTGACCTTAAATGGCAGTTTCCTCTTTGAGACCATACGACCATAACAATTCTTTTGACCTTAAACAACGATTTCCTCTTTGAGACCATACGACCGTGACAATTCTTTGACCTAATGCAGCGGTTTCCTCTTTGAGACCATACGACCGTGACAATTCTTTTGACCTCAAACAACGATTTCCTCTTTGAGACCATACGACCATAACAATTGTTTTGACCTTAAATGACGATTTTCACTTTGAGACCATACGACCGTGACAATTCTTTTGACCTTAAACGGCAGTTTCCTCTTTGAGACCATACGCCCCGTGTGACTAGCCTTTCCCCTCGCCCTTATTTTTTTGCTGTGGTCTTGTCTTAATCATAATGTGTCCCTTGTTTTCCCAACGAGGGATTTAGGACGCCGCCGGTGCTTAGAGGACGTTTTTTCTCCTCATGCACCGCTGCGAGCGTTCTCTAAGCGCAAGCGGCCCCGAAGTGGAAAAATAAGGGGCATATTTATGATAATAAAACGCAGCAAAATTGCTACAACTTTTCTTTGACTTTTATATCCAGATGTGGTATTGTAAGGGAGTATCAATTATTTATAGTTTTAGGAGGCAAAAAACATGAAAGGTACAGTTAAATGGTTTAATGCTAAAAAAGGATTTGGTTTCATCTCTGATGAAGAAGGAAACGACGTATTTGTTCACTTTTCTGCTTTACAGATGGACGGTTTCAAAGTATTAGACGAAGGCGACGAAGTCGAATTTGAAGTTGTCAACGGAGAAAAAGGTCCACAGGCAGCAAACGTAACAAAGTTATAATCGAATTTAATGACTAATTTTTATAGATGAAAGAGTTTCTTGTGATTTTGAATCACAAAATATGCTCTTGTGTGTAAAAGTTTAGAATTACAATGTGGTTGTAACCAGAAAAAGGGAAGCAGTACCTGAGAATAATTCTCATCGGTGCCACTTCCCTTTTTTCTATCTTTTTACCTGTCTTATGCTTCGTATTTGTCACAACCGTCAAACACTCCTACACTTCGTATGAGATTCTTCGGAAGTCCCGCCGCATAACTCAGATTATCGCAGTTTTTAAATGTATATTCCATCTCTTCAATCGTGTTCGGAAGAACCGGGATCATTTCCAATGCATCGCAGTCATAAAATGTCATTGTAAGTTTCTTGACGCCCTCCGGAATATTTGCCGGAATTTCAAGAAGATTTTTACATCCTTCAAAGGTATTGGTCATTGATGTGACCGTATCCGGAAGTACAGGTGCCGCCGTAATGCTTGCACAGCCACTGAATGTCCAATCCATATTGGTAAGTTTAGACGGAAGTGTCGGTGCTGCAGAAAGACTGCTGCATTTCTTAAAGGTCGCATACAAACTTGTTACATCATCCGGGATTGCCGGTGCCGTCTCCATGCTTTTACACCCCTCAAAGGTATTGGAAAGTTTTTCCACATTTGCCGGGAGTGCGGAAACGGTGCAAAGACTGGTGCAATTCTTAAATGTTCCAAGCATGCTCGTTACCGTCGAAGGAATATTGGATATCACTTCCAAAGATTCACAGCCTGAGAACATATAATCCATGTTGTCGATCTGCACTCCGTTTTCGAATGTAACCGCCTGAATCTGTACTTTCTTATTGGAAGCAAATACTCCGGCTTTGGTGCGGTCCTCATAATGACCGGCAAATACCACCTGATAAGAAGAGGTAACTCCGCTGACCGTGGCATCCATTTTCGCCGGAATTTTTATCGCCGTATTGGTACCGGTGTATTTTTTCAAAAGAATGGTTTTCGCCGTATCGTCTGTCACATAATCCCAATCTTTTGCTGTCGTCTTCACAAACGTAAAACTCTTGCTGCAGGAATTACATTTTCCGTCTGCCGTATAACTGTGTCCGCTATTTACAGTTCTTTCCTGCGCCGTTTTGCAGACCGAGCACGTTCTCTGTTCCAGTCCGGAAATCCCATGGCTTGGTGCAAGAATCTGCTTCCAGCCGCCAAAGATATGACCGGTCGGGGCAATGCTCTTGGCATCGGTTGTACTTGTGCATGCCACCACATTTCCTGCGGCATTTTTATAAGTATTTGTACAATGCTTTGTCTGTACTCCTTTTGTCACACAACCCGGCTTTTTGTCTATGGTATATGTACTGCTGTAATTGTGGCCGGTCGCATCCAGAATTTCAATCTTGTCGGCACCGCATGTCAATGTTTTTCCATCTTTTGTATACGTATTGATGCACTTATAATGTGCCGAACCGTCCTTGGTACACGTCGGATCCACCGTATCCGCATCCACTTTTTTCCAATTGTGGCCGGTTGCCGGAATCATCACTTCGTTTTTGGTTGCCCCACATAACCGGCACTCATCACATCGTTTTCCACTGACGGTACAAGTTGGTTTACGCCGAACTACATTTACAAATTGGTGGTCTAACTTCGGTGTTAGTTTGGTCTGTGTCTTTGTGCATCCGGTTCTCTTACAGTTGCTTATTAAAACACCGTTATTATAACAATCCGGATTCTTTGTCACCACGCCGACATCCCAGTCATGACCCAATGCTTTGATCGTACGAATATCCGTCCGATACGTACAGCCCGTTCGCTTACAATGTTTGGACTGTTTGCCGGATTCTTCACAAGTTGCTTCTTTATCTGTCACGTAGCCGCCCAGATCATGTCCAAGCGGTGCGATATTTTCTTTTTTCGTGCCTCCGCAAACCTGACAAGTATAAACACGTACACCACTGATCGTACAAGTCGGTTCTTTGGACACCACACCGGCATCCCAAGTGTGTCCGAGCGCATCCAGTGTTACCGTGCTGTTTGCACCGCAGGTAAGGCAGGTAGAAAGTCGTTTTCCTCTCGTCGTACATCCCGGTTCTTCGGTGATTTTACCGTAAGTCCATGTATGACCGATTGCCTCGATGGTTTCCTTCTTCGTACCGGCACATCCATCCACCGTACAATGATAGGTTCTCACGCCCGCCGCCGTACAGGTCGGACTTTTTGTAATCTCGCCGAGATCCCATGAATGGCCGTTTGCCGGGATCGGCTCTGTCTTTGTCTTTTTGCAGATGTTACAAACATATTCCATTTCACCGGCTTTTGTACAAGTCGGCTCGGTCTTGATCGTACCATTTGAAGCCCAGTCATGTCCCTTTGCCGGAATCACTTCTCTCTTTTTCTCGCCACAGTTCTGGCAGGTATCTTCGCGCTCACCTACGGCATCGCAGGTCGCATCCGTTACTGTTTTGCTAAGCCAGCTGTGGCCGGTCGCTGCCACAGGCTCTTCCCGCACTTTCGCACATTTTGTACAGATAGAACGACGCAGTCCCTCTTTCGTACATTCCGGATTTTTTACAATCGCCCAGTTTCCCCAGACATGTTCACACGGTCCCTGAACGATAACAATCTGACAAGTTGCGGATACTTTTCCGGAAAAGACTGTCAGGCTGTATCAGGATCCTTCCTTAAGCCTTTCCAGGCTTTACCGGCTGGATTTCTTTCTACAGGAAGCCTTGTCAAGAAAAGTATGGCTGCCCTGCGGTGGTTATCTGGTGATAGAACCGACAGAAGCCATGGTTGTCATCGACGTCAATTCCGGCAAGGCTGTCCATAAAGGCCGCTCCAGTCAGGACTATTACCGGAAAGTCAACCGGGAAGCAGCAGCCGAAATTGCAAGACAGCTGCAGCTTCGGAATTATTCCGGCATGATCATGGTTGACTTTATTAATATGGAAAGTGAAAAAGATCAGAAAGAGCTGCTTTTCCTGCTGGACCAGCTCCTGAAGAAGGATCAGGTACGGACAAGACTGGTTGATATGACAGCACTTGGAATTGTAGAAATTACAAGAAAAAAAATCAATCGTCCGTTATTTGAAGAAATGCAGAAAAACTCTTGACATACATGGGTCTTAATGTTATATTTTATGAGTATGCCGCATAGCGGGGTAGAAGTGTGCCTTACGGCGCCACCGGAGCTAGCGAGTAAAATCAGTTTCGGCTGATTAGAAGGAGGATTATCCATTATGTACGCAATCATAGCAACAGGCGGAAAGCAGTATAAGGTTTCCGAAGGTGATGTGATCAAGGTTGAAAAGCTTGATGCTGAACCCGGAGCTACTGTTACATTTGACCAGGTTGTCGCTGTAAGTGACAAGGAGCTTAAGGTTGCCGGAGACGTAGCTAACGCTAATGTTACTGCAACAGTTATGGAGCAGGGCAGAGGTAAGAAGGTTATCGTTTACAAGTATAAGAGAAAAACCGGTTACCACAAGAAAAACGGTCACAGACAGCAGTACACACAGGTTAAGATTGAGAAAATCAACGCTTAATAGGTGGGTATATGACAAGAGTAACGTTTTATCAGAATTCAAATCATGAATATATTGGTTTTACGGTGGAAGGTCATGCAGGTTACGCGGATGAGGGCGAAGATATTATCTGCGCTGCCATCAGTGCAC
>ERZ780157.4402-NODE-4402-length-10725-cov-2.257170_pt1 | contig 10725 bp, 10 predicted proteins | sample MGYA00511169_ERZ780157 | MGnify/ENA primary metagenome ERZ780157 (study PRJEB29588, sample SAMEA1965149) | human gut metagenome | biome: human gut; feature: human-associated habitat; material: faeces | place: Denmark | collected 2008/2010 ...
CAACTTTAAAAAAGGCCGGAAGGGCCTGGTAGGCATGCTGGTGCCAGATCTGTCTTACAGCCGGTCTTCTTTGATTCTAAAACAGCTGGAAGAGGTGCTGGCTCCTGCCAAAGTACATCTGATTGTCTCCAATACCAAAGCATCTGCGCAACGGGAGGCGGAGCAGTTAAAACTTTTGGCCTCCGGGCTGGTAGATGGGCTGGTGGTCCAATCTTCCTGTGCCGATTACCAACAGATTGCCCCTTGCATTCCACGGGATTTTCCTATGGTTTTTATTGACCATCCGCTAAAGAACTGTCCGTATCCTACTTTGGTCGTATCCAGCTATACAGCACTGTACCAAGGAGTAGAGGATTTAATCCGGCAGGGACACACCCAAATTGGCTACATTGCAGATCAAATTCACATCGCTTATTCCATCGAACGGCTGGACGCCTATCGTGCTGCTGTACGGGACTACCATCTCCCCATTGGGGATTCTCTGATTGCTTATGCTCACCCTCAAACCAAAACCGCTTATTTCTGTGCCCAGGATCTGATGAGAAAAAAATGCACGGCGATTGTGGTCTCCAACAACAGTATTGCGCTGGAAACCTTAAAATATCTGAATATCCATCATTTACAGGTGGGAACTGACGTAGAGCTTCTGGGTTTTTCCGGCAGTGACTGGTATGGCTATCGCACTGAAAAAATTGCGCAGGTCTCCCAACCCACCGAAGAAATGGCGAGAATGGCTGGCCAGCAGCTGCTGGAACAAATACAACGGCCCAAAGCCTGCGCACGCACCACTGTTCTGCACAGCACCTATATCCCCAAAAAACAGATAAAGGAGTTTTCACATGTTTGAATATCATTGCCGCCGGTGAAATTTTGATTGACCTGGTTGATACTGGGAATCTGCAGTTTTCCGGTACCGTAGGAGGCGCCCCCTGCAACGCTTTGGCACAGGCCGCCAAACTCGGCAGCCGGACCGCTTTTATTGGTATGGTCGGTGACGATGCCTTTGGCCGCGTTTGTGCCAGTCAGTTGGATAAGCTGGGGATTGACCGCACCCATCTGGCTGTTACCAGCCGGGCAGACACCACACTGGCTTTTGTCACGCTGGCCGAAAACGGCGACCGGGACTTTACATTTTACCGCCGGCCGGGAGCGGATACCCTGCTCACCGTAAAAAACATGCCCTTTAGCCAAATTGCCCAAAGCCGGGTCTATCTGTTTGGCGGCGTTGCCCTATCACGAGATCCGACCCGCGCGGCCGTTTTTTACTCACTATTCAAGCTGGCCGGCACTCCGGTACTTCGAGCTTTTGATCCGAATCTGCGCCCCTGTTTATGGGAGGATATGGAGGAAGCCAAGGCGCTTGGCCGAAAGGCTATGGGGCTTTGTGATATTCTGAAGCTGTCAGACGAGGAAGCAATCTTTTTCTCCGGCTGCCAAAATCCGCTGGATGGTGCGCGGACACTACAGGAAGAATTTAAAATTCCTCTGGTTTTAATGAGCATGGGTGCCAAAGGGTGTTCCGTTTTGTTGCGCGGCGACTGCTGCCACCTCGATGCTATACCGGTTTCCGCAGTGGACACCACCGCGGCGGGCGACTCTTTCTTCGGCGCGTTCCTTCACCGGTTATTGCAAGATTCGTTTTCCTCGCTGGACGAACTTTCCCCCGGGCAGATTGTCGAGGCTGCTCAATTCGCCACTGCTGCCGCATCCATCACCGTTTCCCGCAAGGGCTCCATTCCTGCGTTGCCCAGCTTGGACGAAGTGACCGCCATTTTAAACTAAAAGTTTTGCTCTTTCTTTATCGGTTCCATATACGATCAAAAGCTTCCGCCTGTGCGTCATGCAGGCGGAAGCTTTTTCAAAATACGTCGGAAGTTGTGACTACCGTTACATCCGGGTGCAACTGCAATACCGAAGCCGGTATCCATGGCGTGACCGGTCCGGTCAGCGCCTGCCGGAGAATTTCCCCTTTTCCCTCTCCGGCCAGCAAGAGGATTTTTTCGCCTGCAAAATCGAAGCAATTCCCATGGTAATCGCCTGTTTAGGTACCTGTCCGACATTGGCAAAAAATCTGGCATTTGCCCGGATCGTTTCCTGAGAAAGCTGCACCAAATGTGTTTGCGGGACAAATTGTTCCGATGGCTCGTTAAAACCAATATGCCCATTATGTCCAATGCCCAACAGCCGCAGGTCGATGGGGCCGTGTTCGGCAATGACAGCCTCATATCGCTCGCACTCGCCCGGCAGGTCTTTTGCACAGCCGTCCGGAAGCCAGGAAGCGCGAAAATTCACAGCGTTGAACAGGTTTTGCTTCATAAAACAATGGTAGCTCTGCTCATGGAAAGCATCCAATCCACAATATTCGTCCAAATTAACGGATCGGGCCTGGGCAAAATCCAAATCGCCGGAAGCATACCACCGAGCCAGATACCGGTAAGCACCAACCGGGGAAGAACCAGTAGCCAACCCTAAAAGGCTGTCCGGCTTATACAAAACCTGCGCACCAATCAGCTGTGCTGCTTTACGACTGAGCGTTTCATAATCCGGCGCATAAATGATTTTCATAGCTATTTCTCCCCTTCTCAAACAAAAGGGTTCCTTCTTTTCAGAAGGAACCCTTTGGAGAACCACACATAAACTGGCAATTTTGTGCAGTTAATTGTTCCAATAATCATCCAGCAGAGCCTGCACCTTCTGATTGGCTTCTGCCAGCGCCGTTTTGTTGTCAACGCCCTCCAGAATCACCTTATCGATCGCATCTACCAAAATCTGGCGGTCGTCGCTCTCGCTGACGTAGAAGTAAGAAGTTGCATAAGGCAGTGCATCAATGAAAGGTTTCATGATGGGATCTTTTGTCAGCTCTTCATCTTCTGTGATAGAAACGCGGGCGCCAACCTCGCCAACCTCTTCGGTCCAGCGCTTCATCACGTCTTCGCCGGTCAAGAACTGAAGGAACTTCACGCTGGCATCCAGCTGGGCACCAGTGGTATTCGCGGTGATACCATTGGTCCAGAAAGTACCGCAGGAACCTTTTACGCCGTCTTTCATCGGCAGCGGAACAACGCCCCATTCAAAGCTGTCAATCTGGTTTTTATAGGTACCCACACGATAGGATCCATCAATGTGGAAATACGCTTTGCCCGCCGCAAACGCATCCGCGTCCGCATTCATAAATTTGTCTACTCCTACTTTATATTTGGTATTCAGATCGATAAAATAGTCGAATGCCGCCTGACATTCGGGGGAATTCCACTGTGCTGTTTTGTAGTCGTCGCTTAAAGGCTTACCACCGAACTGATTCATCAAGACCGGACGCAGCCAAGAATGGTACTGACCGGTAGGTTGCCAGGTACAGCCCTCTACCAGAATTTCTTTGCCATCCCACTGGGCCAAGCTTCCTGCTACTTCTGCGAATTTCTCCAGCTCGGTGGGAATATCCGCTTCGGTCATATTGGCTTCTTTTAGCAGGTCCTTGTTGTAAAACAGAGCGGAGGTACGGACTGCCGTAGGAATCGTATAATATTTACCCTCAATTTTGTTGGTCTGGATCATGGGAGAAAATTCCTTATCCATTTCAGCCGGGCCAAATACATCGGTAGGCAACTCCTGCAATACGCCGGATTTCACATATTTGGGAACCCAACCGTAGAAAATATTGATAATATTGGGGCCTTTACCGGTCGCAATCGCTGCCGCCAGTTTTTGCTCGTAATTGTCATAAGGGAAATTCTGATGGACAACTTTGATGCCGGGATTTTCCGCTTCAAACTCTTTGATCAGTTCGTCGATCAGATTGACTTTGGACTCATAGAAATACTGCCAATACACTAATCCAGGATATCCTTCATAAACCGTGACAGGTTGATCGCCATCGTCATCATAACCGAAGCAAACTGGGTCATATGGTCGCTAGCTGCGATAGAATCGTAAGAGTTTTCACAAAGGGAAGAAAAGCCCAGCAACTCGCAAACCCGTTCACGGGAAATAGGAAAGCCGGTAGTCGTAATTGCAGCCGCCCCAAAGGGGCTCATGTTTACTGTTTTTTCTGCCGCCATCAGTCGCTGGAAATCCCGCTGCATGACATCTGCCATAGACAATAAATAATGCCCCAGAGTGGACGGCTGTGCCGGCTGCGTGTGAGTATACATCGGCATAACTGTCTCCAGATTCTCTCCTGCCAGATACAACAGTGATTCTCGGAAGAGATTGAGTTTTTCCGCCAATCTTACCAGCTGCTCACGCAATACCATCCGAAACTCACCTACGCAAATATCATTGCGGCTGCGGGCCGTATGCACTTTTCCGGCAAGATCGGAGCCGATCCGGTTCTCCAGCTCTTTTTCAAACAGGAAAAACAAATCCTCATATGCCGGATTGTGTTCGGATTCTTCAATCGGCAGTTTTTCCAGATCCAACATGGTGGACAAAATCAGCGCACATTCATCCTCTGTCATCAGATCTTGTTCTCGAAGCATGACCACATGCGCTTTCGTCACCTCAATAAATACACGGTAATAATATACTTTTTGCAGGTCGAAAATCGGTTTCAGCGCGTTTTTTTGAAAGCTGATTCCAGGAAAGGACATTCCGTCCGCCGCCTGCACACTTTCACGGGTAATCATATGAAACACACCTCTTTCTCCTGTTCAATGCCGCGGCAAAAACTGCATCTGATGTTTCTTTTGCCAGATATTTCCCACACACCCGTAACGCAGGGCCCGATCCCCCAATTTAGAAAACTTGACGTCACAGGGAACGGGGGTTAAATTCCGCAAGCGCTCCCGCATGTAATCCGCCAGCAGAGGCTCTGCCGCCGCATAGCTGCCGTGCAGAATAATTGCCTGCGGATTTAAAAGGCTGATGACACTGCCCAAGCCAAGACAAATTTGATCAGCATTTTCAAATATCCGGTTTTTCAGCTCCTGATTGCCAGCCTGCGCCTCAGACACAATCTGATGAAAAGGCATGCTGGTCTGCGTTTTCAAAGTCCGCAAAGAAGCTGTTTTTTCGAAATACCCGAAATCCGTGAGCGTATAAGGTCCGTTTTCCAACGCATCCCGTCCGGTAATCATGTAGCCGATTTCTCCAGCCATACTGCAATGGCCACGATAGATCCGGTTATTGATAATAATGGCAGAACCGATACCGGTGCCGATGATAACAACAACGAAATCAGAATAATCCCATCCGGCCCCCATCCAATTTTCACCCAGCGCATTGAGGTACACATCTTTATCGATATAAACCGGCATTTGCAGTTCTTTTTGCAGAACTGCCGCCAAATCACAGTCTACCAAGCCCAATTCCGGAGAATAAAGGACACGGTTGTTCTCCACTGTTCCCGGTATCGACAGACCCGCCCCGACAAAACGCTCGCGGCCACCGGCCTGCTCGATCAGCTGCGCCGTATCGGCGGACAGCGTTTGAAAAAGCCGCGGCATTCCGTCAAAAGAAAAGTCCGCATAAGAACGGGAAAACAGTTCCTTTCCCATCAGATTACAAACTGATATCCACGCATTTTGCAGACGGAAAGCAGCTGTAAGCACCAATCCTGCTTCCTCACAGATTCGCAGAAAAATGGGACGCCGGCCCCCACGGGCGGAGGCCTCTCCAAAGGCACCTTCTACCACCAGCCAGTAGAAATAGAGGCTGTCCGGGTAGTCGGGGTGGACCACCAGCCCGCTGCTGATGAGTTCGTCAACAATGTTAGTTACTGCCGCAGGAGAAATTTCCAAAAGCTCTGATACCTGCTTTCGGGACACCGGCTGTCTGGCCATGATAACCAACAGAATATCGCTGCGGTTATTTTGTTTTACGGAGCTGTTTTTCAAAATTTTTCATCCTTTTCTTTGGACGCTATTTCATATAGCGGCCCAATACCCTCTCAATACTCCCAGCAAAGATTTTCTGGATATCTTCATCGCTGAAGCCCAGCCCCACACAATCGCGCATCTGTACATCCAGATATTCGCTGACAAAGCCTCTTGGGAACCAGGAACCGTCTGTACCGAATAAAATTCGATCTGGGCCGATGGTTTCATAATATTTTTGGAACAGGTCTTTTGTTGTCAGCGGGTAGGGCATCCAGCGGGTCCACTGATTGCTGCCGGAGGTATCAATATATACGTTGGGGCATACCCAGCATAGAAACAGGGTATCTTCCACCTTACTGCACCCATAATGGGGAACAATAAAAATGACGTCCGGAAACGCTTTCGCCACATTTTGAATGATTTTAGGAGACATATTGACATGATCCATAATGCCTCCGGCTGCGCCCATAATACCAAAATGGAACAAAACCGGAACCTGATGCTTTTCTGCGACCTGCCACAGCGGATAAAGAGATTTGTCATCTAACGGCCGATCCAGCGCAGGGCCCAAAATTTTAATACCGCGCAGCCCTTGTTGGGAAATCGCATATTCTAATTTTTCCGCTGCATTCGGGGCAAAAGGGTTATGATGTGCGTATCCGATAAAACGGTCCGGCGCAAACTGAACAATGCGTGCCATGTTCTCATTACTTTGCGCCAGTCCGCCTGCGGTTACAAATACAGCCTTCTCCACACCTTTGGCATCCAGATCATCCAGCCAGAGCTGCCAGGTTTCTTCTATGGTATCGCATTCGGGAAGTGCATCCGGGAAGCCCCAGGCCTTTTTCCACTGATCCTGCTGGAATTTGTTCATCTGCTGGAGCTTTTTCCACTTTTCTATACCAAACTCATCAATATATTCCTGGCAGTTCTTTCCCAAGTTTTCATTTTTCACCGCAAAATGCAGGTGAGAGTCAATGACACGGAATTTTCTGGCCATAACAATCCTTCCTTTCAACTAGATTACAAAAAAACTCAACCTTTTACGCCAGTCAGCTGCACGCCTTCAATGATCTTTTTCTGGAAGATCAGGAAAATGATGATGATGGGGATAGTTGCCACCGACGCACCGGTCATGATCAGTTCCCATTGACTGGCATTCTCCGCAGAAAATTGTGCCAGACCCAGCGTAATGGTATATTTTTCTTTGCTGTCCAATGCGATAACCGGCCACAAAAAGGAATTCCAGTTCCCCAAAAAGGTAAAAATGCCCAAGGCGCTGAGCGCCGGGGTGACCAATGGCAGGGCAATTCGGGTATATACTCCAAATTCGCTCAATCCGTCAATCCGGCCTGCATCCAAAAGCTCATCGGGAACGCCGGTGAAAAACTGCCGCATCAGGAAAATGCCAAAAGCTGAACTCAGTCCGGGAAATAGCATGGACCAATATGTATTGTTCCATCCTAACTGATTGACCATCATATACCAGGAAATAATCATCATTTCCGTTGGAATCATCATGGTGGAAAGAAGCATGGTGAAAATGGCTTCTTTTCCGCGGAAACGGTATTTGCAGAAAGCATATCCCAGAAGAGGGTCAAAAACCAAAACCGAAAGGGTCGTAATTCCCGCTACCAGAAAGCTGTTTAAAAACCATCTGGGAAAATCCGATCCGGCAAGCACTTCGCGATAATTATCCAATGTGAATTTTTTCGGAAGTAAGCTCAGCGAATAAATATCCGTTCCTGTTTTGAAAGAGGTAGCAATCATCCAGATAAAAGGGAACACCATTGCAACGCCGATGACGACAAACGCCAGATATAAAAGCGTCATTCTCACATTTTTCTTTAACCGCATGGAACCTCCCCTTTAATCTGTTTCCTTATTCAAAACTTTCATTTGGACTAAGGTAATAATCATAATGACAGTGATCGCGCTGGCCAACCCCATTTTGTACTGGCGGAACGCCGTATGGTAAATCTCCGTCACAATGCTGGCCGTGGACTTCAGCGGGCCGCCTTCCGCGCCGGCGATGTTGTAAACCTGTGTGAACACCTGCAGGGTGCGAATCGTACCCATGACGGTAACATAGACTAAAGTGGGATTTAACTGGCGGATCGTGATATAACGAAATTTCTCCCATCCGGATGCCCCGTCTATTTCCGCCGCTTCATAATAGGTGCGGGGAATCTGCATCAGGCCGGCCAGAAGGATAATGGTGTTAAAACCAATACTCGACCAGATGACATTGGACATTACTACAAAAATCGATTGGTCTGCACTGTTTAAAAACGGCTGCGGGGCGATGCCAAAAAACTTTAAGATCCCGTTAATGACGCCACCATTTTTCATAAACATCCATTCCCAAACATAAGAAATTGCTACGGCACTGGTCACATACGGAATAAATACAATCAGCCGGAAGAACGACCGCCCTTTTACAATTTGATTAAGCATCAAAGCCAGAACCAGACTGATTATCACCATCAGCGGAACACAGACAAATACATATGCAAACGTGTTGCCAAATACTTTTTGCAGGGTCGGATCAGAAACAGCCGTTATGTAGTTTTCAAACCCGATGCACTCTCTCTCAGGCGAAAGGAGATCCCACTCCATAAAACTCAAAAAGAAAGAGAAAAAGGTTGGCAGAATTCGGAAAGCCACAAAGTACAGCACGGCAGCGCGATAAACAGATAGGCCGTACGTTCTTTCTTTCGCTCGATAGAGTTCCGATTTTTCTTTTTTTGCACCTTGGCGCCCTTTACCAGCACCGCATTTGCCTGTACCATAACAAATCCCCTTTCCAATCTAAAAATCAAAGGTTAGTTATTTTTTTACATAAACCAACTTGTTCTGAAAAAATACGCCTTGTTGCATTTGTTGTTATATCATAAAATTATTGCACAAGTAAATTGATTTTTATATTAATTTCATTTTCACTCTTTGTTTATTATGCCTATTTTATCCCACACCTCTGTAATTTTTTGCGTTTTCTTTGAATATCGCACAATGGTCATTAAATTTTATATAAAAAAGCAGGGGGAAAATTCCCCCTGCTTTTTTGCCCGAAAACTATTCTGCCATAGATTCCTTCGAGGAGTCCTCATCAGGATGGGACTCTCCGCAGCAATGATCCTCTTCACAACTGCCGCAATAGCAACCGCTGTCATCGAATTCATAGCCCAAATCCGCCAGAAAATCCTCCCGGATCTCTTTTGCGGCCTTTTTGCTCTTCAGGTATGCGCAAACGGCTACGATAGCGCCGCCAATCGCCACCAATGCAAACAGGAACGATAAAAAGTTATTGCCTTTTTTCACGGATCGTTTCCTCCTTCCGGTCAGTCCTGATCGATACCGGGCCAAACCCCCCGGCTTTTCTTTAGTATATACCAATTCCCCTAAAATAACAATCTATTTCGTCAAAAGAGATTTGCCGTCCATTTCTGCCGGCTGGGGCAGGCCCAGCATTTCCAGCATGGTAGGCGCCAAATCTGCCAAACGGCCTCCTTCTTTGAGCGTATGGGTCCCATCTCCTACTAGCAGCAACGGAACAGGATTGGTGGTATGGGCGGTAAACGGAGAACCATCCGGCTCATACATTTGATCCGCATTTCCGTGGTCCGCTGTAATCAGTGCCCGGCCCCCCATAGACAAAATCTTATCCACCACTTTGCCCAGGCAGGTATCCACCGCTTCTACCGCAGAAACCGCCGCTTCAAACACGCCGGTATGGCCGACCATGTCGCAGTTGGCAAAGTTTAAAATAACCACATCATATTTGCCGCTGTCCAGACGGGTCAGCAGCTCATCGGTAACTTCATAGGCGCTCATTTCCGGTTTCAGGTCGTAAGTAGCCACCTTGGGAGAAGCAATCAGCGCCCGATCCTCGTTTTTACAGGGAGCCTCTACTCCGCCGTTGAAGAAAAAGGTTACATGGGCATACTTTTCCGTTTCGGCGATCCGCAGCTGAGTCAGGCCATGATCCGAAATATACTGGCCAAAGGTATTTGCCAGAGACTGGGGTTTGAATGCCACATGGACATTGGGCATCGCCGCATCGTATTGGGTCATGCAGACAAAGTACAGTGGGAAAAAGCCATTTCGGCGCTCAAAACCGGCAAAATCCGGATCAACCAGCGTACGGGTGATCTCCCGGGCACGATCAGGCCGGAAGTTGAAGAAAATAACCGAATCGTTTTCGCGAATGCAACCGTCTTTATCACAGACAACCGGCACTACAAATTCATCAGTCACGTCTGCCGCATAGGATTTTTCCATGGCGCAGACCGGGCACTCGGCAGTTTCGCCTTCGCCGTATACCATCGCGGCATAGGCTTTCTCCACCCGCTCCCAGCGGTTGTCGCGGTCCATGGCGTAATAGCGGCCCATGACCGACGCGATTTTGCCAACGCCGATCTCTTTCATTTTTGCCATCAGTTCTTCTACGTATTCCTTGCCGGAAGAAGGAGGCACATCACGGCCATCCATAAAGCAGTGGACATACACCTTTTCCAGTCCGGCCCGTTTGGCCAGTTCCAGCAGGCCGTACAGGTGCTTATTGTGGGAATGGACGCCGCCATCAGATAGAAGGCCCATCAAATGCAGGGCACTGCCGTTCTTTTTGCAGTTTTCAACGGCACCGCACAGTGCTTCATTCTGGAAAAAGTCTCCATCTGAAATAGACTTGGTAATGCGGGTCAATTCCTGATACACCACCCGGCCGGCGCCGATATTGGTATGCCCCACCTCTGAGTTGCCCATCTGTCCATCCGGCAGGCCGACATCCATGCCGGAGGCGCCGATGGCGGTGCAGATGCCGGCAATTTCGTCCTCGGCCTGTACGGTCTTGACGTTGAGCTCTTTCAGTTTGGCCAATTCGTGCAGGATGTCCGTAGCCGGGGTGATGGGG
>ERZ780157.4403-NODE-4403-length-10725-cov-2.209747_pt1 | contig 10725 bp, 4 predicted proteins | sample MGYA00511169_ERZ780157 | MGnify/ENA primary metagenome ERZ780157 (study PRJEB29588, sample SAMEA1965149) | human gut metagenome | biome: human gut; feature: human-associated habitat; material: faeces | place: Denmark | collected 2008/2010 ...
AAGCCGTCCTCCATCGCCCAATACAGGCCGGCCCACAACCGCGCCAAGTAATCTTCGTTGTTGACTACCTTATCCTCGTCCATCTGCTCCCTCAAGTCGACCTCGAAAAACTTGTCGCAGGAATAAAGCAGTCCGCAAACGGAGAGGACGAACAGAATTTTTGATATCTTGATTTTCATAATATCCTGTTTTCAATTGGTTAAAACGTCAGACTGAGTCCAATACTGTACGAACGAGTGGCAGGATAACCAGTGAAGGTTTCCGGATCGATGAAATCCATCTCGCGACTGATCGTAAACAGATTCTGTCCCCTGAAATACACCTTGGCTCCACGGAAACCGATCTCTTTCATCCATTTCTGCGGGAATTCGTAACCGATCTCCAGGTTGCGAAGCTTGAAATAGTCGTTCGACCGCAGCCATACCGTGCTGGCTTGCGAGTTGTTCGGGTTATTCAGCGTAGACAACCGCGGCAGTACGGCCGTAGCGGCCGTCTCGGGCGTCCAGCTTTGCTTGGCATACTGGAACGCATTGTTATTGTTCCAGAACGGCAAGAAAGTATCGGCAGCATTGGTCAGCATGATCGAGCTGTTGATCGTTCCTTGTCCCATAGCGTACAGATAGACGTTCTTATACTTCAGGTTCAGGCTGAAAGTATAGGTATACTGGGGAAGGTCCTGATACCCCATAGGAACGACATCGAAACTGTCGATCACACCGTCATTATTCACATCGACATAGCGCGCGTCGCCTTCCTGTACGGAACCGTAGGAAGGACTGGCCGTCATGTTGTCGAGATCCTCGGCCGTATAGAAGCCGTCGCACAAAAGGCCCCACTTCTGTCCTACGGCCTTGCCGATCCAAGAGAGATACTTCTGCGTATTGAGGTCGTAAAGATTCGCATCCGGCCGCTTGTTGATGATGTTGTGATTGTACCAGATGCCGCCCTGAACCGAGTACTCGAAATCGCCGGCATGGCCGAACACCTCGAGCGTAGCCTCGTAACCGCGATTGGTCACTTCGCCGCCGTTACCCCAGCTGGCATTTTCTACGCCCATCGTGAAAGGCAGCGAACCCGTATTCTGGGTAAGAATGTCCTTACGCACATCGTGGAAATAATCGAACATCAGGTTGACGTGGTTGAAGAAGGTACCTTCGATCGAGATATCGGTCTTATACGACTTGTCCCAAGTAATGAAAGGGTTAGCCAGTATATCCTCGTACGTACCTCCGATTGAGGTCGTCGTGCCCGGCACACCGAAAGTGTAAGTGCCCGAATTGTAATAGAACTGCTGATAGTAGATACGGCTGCTGGCCGAGTTTCCGGTGAAAGCCGAACCGCCCACCTTGCCGTACGAAGCGCGCAGTTTCAGGTAGTTGACCACCTTGCTGTCCTTCAGGAAGTTCTCCTTGGAAATCACCCAAGCCAACGCTCCGGCGGGGAAGAAGCCGAAACGGCGACCCGGCATATACTGTTCCTCGCCATAGTAGCTGGCTGCGAACTCGGCGAAGTAACGATCCTTGAATCCGTAGTGCGCACGGAGTCCGAAACCGGCCGTATTGAACTTATAGTAGCTTCCGCTCTGCTGATAACGGTCCATGTGATACATCAGCATGGCGTCGACCGAGTGGTCGCCGAAAGTCCGGTTGTACGCAGCGAAAGCCTCGAAGTTGAGACGCTGGTACTGGTAGCTCACGGAGCTCTGCCAAGCGAGGTCCGTATCGTCGTTGTACTGGCGGTACGCATACTCGCCCGCGCCGGTCACGGGATCCGGAGCCCCCGTAATATCGAATACCGCAAAGCTGCGCAATTTGTCGTCGGCCAAAAGCATCGCATTCATCGCCGAACCGCCGATGCCGACCGAAAGTCCCTTGACCGTTTCGCCGAAATCGTACTTCAGTTTCAGCGTCATATCCAAGTTGCGGTAGAGCCTGGTTTGGTAACCCTTGTGCGCGACCAGACCCAGCGGGTTGTTCGTATAGCGGGACGTGCCGCCCAGCGAGCCGTCCGGGTTCACCAACGGATACTCTTGAGGCGGAGTACGCATGGTAGCGTCGAGAATGCTCGCGGTGGTGCTACCGGGGAAACGACGGCTGTCGACACGGCCTCCCATATCGATCTGCGCAGAGAGGTTCTTGGTGATGTTGACGTCCAAGTTACTCCGCAGATTGAAACGGTTCATCCGCACCTGAGTGGTATAGTCGTTCAGGTCGGTATGATTGAACATACCGCCGTTGTGCATGTAGCCGGCCGTCACCATGTACCGCACGGCTTTCGTACCGCCGCCGATATTGATGCCGACGTTCGAGATCAGAGTCGACTTCTTGAATATCTCGTCGAAGTAGTTGTTGTCGGGATGCGTGTACTGGTACACTCCGCCCTTGCCGTAGTTCGGGAGGTCGGTGATCGGGTCGTACAAGACAGGCAGACCGTCGTTGGTACGCGCCTGATTGTGCAGCACGGCGTACTCGTACGCATTCAGCATATCGGGCTTGTTGGCGAATTCCTGCCACCCGACGTTGACGTTCACGTCGATCGTCGTCTTTCCGACAAAACCGCGCTTGGTCGTTACTAACAGGACTCCGTTGGCAGCCTGCTGTCCGTACAGAGCGCCCGCAGCCGCGTCCTTCAGAACCGAGATGCTTTCGATCTCATACAGGGAAAGCTGGTTGTAATCCGTCCTGAAACCATCGACGATCACCAGCGGCGTATTCGCGCCACCGTAGGTATTGAGTCCCCGGATGTAGATGCTCGGTTCGTCTCCTCCCGGCTCGTACGAGCCTTTTTTAACGATCAGACCGGGCAGACGGCCGATCAGGGCCTCGCCTATCGACGTAGCCGTCGACTTTCTCAGCTCGTCGGCATGGACCGTGCTCATCGACGAAGTCACTGCGTCGTATTTTTGCTTGCCGTAAGCCACGTCCACCATCCTTTCGGATGCGCGAAGCGTGTCTCCCAAAGTCGGTATCTCTGCGAAAGCTCCCGTTTTAGGTCCTTCGGCCTTGACGGTCGTCGCGGACACAAACAAGATCAGGAACGATGCAAAGCAACTTTTCACCTTGTCATTTATATGTTTTTTCATATCGTAGTCTCGATTTAGAAATTAATTACTACCATCCCGGGTTCTGTGCCAATACACCGTTCGTTGTCAGAACGTCCGTCTGATAGAGCGGGAACAGATACCACTTCGACGACCATACGCGCGTCTCGTAAAGGAATTTCGAGAAAGTCGGATTTTCCATGTCGCCGGTAATCTTCATACCGTACATATTGCCTCCGATGTACTTGTCGCCCACTTTCCAACGCTTGTAGTCAAAATAAATCTGATCCTCATAGCAAAGCTCGACGATACGCTCTTTGCGGATGCATTCGCGAACGTAAGCCTGATTGGCTTGGAAGCCGGGCTTATTCTCCAGCTTGGGCTGGCCGGCACGATCGCGGACCATGTTCACGTACCGAAGAATTTCCGTCGAGTTGCTGGCATAATCCACCTCGTTGAGCGCCTCGGCGTACATCAGGTAAAGATCGGACAAACGCATGTAAGGCCAGAAAGCCTGCGGATAGTTGCCCAAACCTGCGATGTAATCGTCATCGAAGAACTTGGCGAGATAGTAGCCGGTGAAAGCCTGCTTACCTTCAGGATACTGGTCTCCGGCAGGATCCATTCTCATGTCGAGGATGAAAGGACCTATGTTCTTGCCCAAACTGTAGCCATGATGATAGATAGTCGCGTTGAACCGGCGGTCCAGGTTATTGTAAGGATCGCTGACATTCTGCCAATAGTCGGAAGGCTGGTCGCTACCGTCGCGCAGCTCGTATTTGTCGACCATATTCTGCAACGGAATCAGATAGGTGCCGACCGTTCCTCTCAACTTCTTAAGCGTAGACCAGATGGTCACGCGCGATCCGGACTGGTAAGCCTCGCTGGCGTAAGAGTCGGCCGGGCGGGTACCCCAGATGATTTCGGGATTGCCTTTCGCCTTTCCGCTGGCGTCGATGTCGGGGAATTCGGTCACGGCAGCCTTGTAGTCTTTCACCGGATCGCCATATTTAGTATAGAGCGCATATCCGGCTCCGTGAGCCGCATTGATCGCCTCGAGGCAAGCATCAGCCGCTTCCTGCCAACGATTCTTGTCGTAGGTCTCGTGCTTGATCAGCTCCTGCTTGCTAAAGCTCGGATAGTACGACTGGTTGTTCTCGGGATTGAACAGCGGGCTGGCCGACCACAGCAGGACGCGGGCCTTCAGCATACGCAGAGCCACCTTGTTCACACGGCCGAACTCATTCACTGCGTTACGCTCGGGAAGATCGGGCATAGCGATCGCCCGGTCGAGCAGGCTGCATATCGAATCGACCGTCCGCGAAATCGACATACGGGACATATCGACCGATTCGCCCATCGTAACGTAATGGTCGATCCAAGGCAGACCGCCGTAGCGCTTGAACATTTCGTAATAGCGCTGAGCGACCAGTCCCAGAGCCTCGGCCTTACGCTGATTGATATAACTCTGAGGCGTACCGTCGTTCACCATATCCACCTTGTCGTAGAAGTACCATGCGTTACGAATGGCAAACCAGTCGTAATCCCATTTGTCTTCACGATAGGGATTGATCGTACCGGCAGTCAGCAGACCTTCGTGGTACTGAGGATGTACGAAGTTATAACCGCCCTCCAAAGCCGTATCGGCCTCGTCGGAAGCGCACGAAATCGGAGCGAAGTAGATCAGGATACCCTGACTCCAAGGACCGTTACCGTTCAAGCAGGGCCAGCCCCACGGAAGCGACGAGTAAGGCGCGGCCAGCACTTTTTCGGCATTCTCGATGGTAGAGAACACCACCGCTTCCGTCTGTCCGGACACGTCGCTCGGTTCCTCCAAGAAGTCCTGACAAGACCACATCAACGAAGATGCCGACAATAATAATAATGCTATTTTTGTTTTCATCGTTGTATTATCTTTTTAATTAAAAGGTAATGGAAACACCTACGTTATAGATCTGCATAAGCGGATAGAACAAAGTACGGTGCTGAATACTTTCAGGATCGAAGTTCTTCATCTGGTGGGTAGGAGTCCATGTCCATACGTTCTGAGCCGTCAGGAACACCCGAAGGTTGTCGATGCCGATCGACTTCATCCACTTCTGAGGCAGGTTATAGCCCAGCTCGACATTCTTCAACCGGAGGTAAGTCGCGTCGTAAGCCCAGAAGCTCGAGTTCACGAAGTTACCGCTCTGCTGGTTGTTCGTCGTGTGCAGGATCGGATACCACTTGCTGCGTCCCGTCGGAGTCCAGCGCTCTTCCACACCGCCGAAAGCGGCACCGCCCTCGAAGAAGTGTACCCGGTTCTCCTGCTGAGGCATATAGTAGAAGCCGGCGCCTCCCTGAAACAGCATCGAAAAGTCCAAACCCTTGTAGTTGAATCCCAGCGAAGCCGTAAACGTCGAACGGGGCATATTCGAGTTACCGAAATAAACGCCGTCCTTGTCGTCGATCTTCATGTCGCCGTTCACGTCCTTGAACTTCAGGTCGCCCGGCACGGGATTCGGATTATAGGTGTTGTACGGATTGTTCGGATCGTTGATCTCTTCGTAGCTGTCGAAAATACCCTCGCAGATCAGACCGGATATTTCATCCAGCATATGGCCCGTCGCATACTGATAGGGATAATCCTTCGAGCTTTCGGAAAGTTGCAAAGTCTTATTGATCGTGTAAGCATAGGACCCCTTTACGAAATAGGAGAAATTCTTGCCGATCGTACCGTCCCATCCGAGTTCGACCTCGAATCCCTGGTTCCGTACCTTAGCGTAGTTTTCCTTGTTCGTCAGATAAAGAGTATGGTAGCCGTTGGCCTGAGCATTCGTCTGGAAATCGGGGAATACGAAAGACGGATAGGTCACCATATCGGTCAGAATGTCCGAACGCATCTCCTTGTAAATATCGAACACGAAGCTGAGACGGTCGTCGAAGAACTTGGCGTCGATACCGAGATTGTACTTCTTAGCCGTTTCCCACGTCACATTGTAGTTCGGAGCCTTACCCTCCTGAATAGGTCTCAGCGTAGTGTGCTGCGGGTTACTCTGGTCTCCGACATAGTACACGGTACCTCCGGGAAGACCGCCGAACGTCGTAGGCAGATAGAGGAAGCGCGAGTTCGTCCGGTCGTTACCTACCTCACCGTAGGAACCGCGGATCTTCAGGAAGCTGACCGTCTTGCGGATGCTTTCCATGAAAGGCTCTTCCGAAATAGCCCAGCCCACAGCCACTGCGGGGAACGTACCGAAGCGCTGCCCTTTCGGGAAGTTCTCGGAACCGTTGATACCGATGCTGAAGTCGAGGAAGTAGCGGCTCTTATAATTATAGGTAGCACGTCCTACGAAGCCCAGATAGGCATGCGGGACATCGGCGAAGGATGTTTCGTAGTAGCGGCTTTTCTCCATGTTGTACATCGCCAGAGCGCTCACGTTATGATCGCCGAACGAGCGAGCGTAATTCAACGATACCTCGGCGTACTCCTTGCGACGCTTCTGAGAAGCAAGACCGCTCGAAGTCAGCGGACCGTCGTTGCCGCTCTTCTGCATATAGATCGTTCCGTCCTCCAGCTCGATCGGACGATAGGTGGCATACTGACGCTGGCGGTTATAACCTGCATCGCTGAAACTGTCGAACGAATACTTACCCTGAGCGGAAAGTCCCTTGGTAATGAAATCGAGGTCGTACTTCAGCGAGACCGTATTGGCGGTCACCTGATTGCGGGTGTAGTTACCTCCGGCGAACAGCATCGTGATGATCGTCGGATTGGGGTCCGTTCCGGTAACGATGTAACGGTTGTCCGCGTCGAAACCGGCCGTCGACCAAGGCTTGGCCTGATAGAGCTTCCAGAAGAACTGGTTGTCGCCCGGCGAGTTGTTACCCTGACGGCGCTCGAAACGTCCGTCGATATTGATGCTGGCGGACAGCCTCTTGGTGAACTGGAAGTCGAGGTTGGTTCTCAGAGACAAACGGCGGTATTCGTTATTCGGGTTGAAACCATAACCCGCTTTTTTCTTCACCAGACCGTCCTCGCTGTAATAACCTACCGAAGCGTAATACTTAACGAAGTCGTTACCGCCCCGGACGCTCACGTTGTGCTCGGTCTTGGGCGAATACTTCTTCAGTACATAGTCCGCATAGTCCATGCTCGGATAGAGGTAGTCGTTGAAATGGTAGCGGTATTTCATCAGGTCCTCGAAACTGGTCGTAGCGCCCGTACCGTCGTTATAACCCATTTCGTTCTGATAATAGAGATATGCATAAGAGCCGATATTGTGACGCAGACGAGTCGGCACCGACAGACCGAAGCTACCCGAATAGGTAACGGTCGCCTTGCCGCTCAAACCTTTCTTCGTCGTGATGATCAGTACGCCGTTGGCGCCCTTCACACCGTACACGGCGGTCGCGGAAGCGTCCTTCAGAATCGTCACGGACTCGATATCGTTCGGGTTGATCGTTTCCCAGCCCGACATATATCCTTTCATCAGGTCGGCATTCGCGCTTTCCTGAATACGTCCGCCCGACGAACGTTCGACACCGTCGACGATAACCAACGGGTCCGCATTGTTCAGCGTAGCCTTTCCTCGGATTCGGATCGTCGGAGCCTCCGCACCCGGCTGACCCGAGTTCTGCATCGTGGTCAGACCGGTCAAACGTCCGGTCAAAGCCGATCCGACGTTGCCGACGGGCGCCTTCATGATGTCCTTGGCTGTCGCCGAAGAAAGAGAAGCGACCACGGACGCCTTTTTCTGCGTACCGTAAGCGATCACGACCGTCTCGTCGAGCGCCTGCTGTTCGGTCTCCAGCTCAATCCTCAGATCCTTGACAGGACCTTTGACAGTTTGGTTTTGAGGAACATAACCGAGAAAACTGATCGCCAGCTCGGCCGGAAACTTATCGACGTCAATCGAGAAAAGTCCCCCCGGGCCCGTCATAACACCCTTCGTTGTGCCTTTCAGGAGAACGGTCGCGCCGATAACCCCATTCCCGGATTCATCGACCACCGTTCCCGATACCATATTTTGCCCCATACCGTAAAGGGTGCAAAAGCAAAATAAACACAAGATTAGTAATTTTTTCATCATAAGTTAGTTCATTAAAATGGTAGTTTTCAAGTTTAAAATCCGATCTCTCATTCTCATCTGCATTTTGTCATACACTCTATTTTGAAGTTTAAGTTAATAATGTTTGAAACAGTAGGTCATACGGACATTTTCATCCCGCATTTTTGCTTATACAATATTACATAATAGCTAATAATCGTTCTTGTCAATCCATACCAAAATATATCGCAAACGTTCAATATTCGCCAATAATTATTACATTTGTTTCAAAAGTATTCCCTTTGTCTCTTTTCCGACCCGCAAACGGACTTTTTAAGAAAAAGGTGCCGCCCACGTCGAGAACGGAGTGAAGAATACACGGTCAACAAAGAAGTCGTTTGAATCAAAACAACATAAAACAATAAAAATCAACATGTTAAAACACAACAAAACATCCGACAAACAGCATTGCCCCGCTCTTATCCGGCACGAATTCAAAAAACAAGCATCCGTTCCGCCGCATTCGCCATCTCAAAAATAGCAAGAATGTTCAATATAAACGAACGATTGGAGTAAATTGATATCCTATCCCGGCAAAATAAGCGCTACACGCCGGCAAGCGTCATCAGAACCAAAAGAACCTCTTCATGGAAACCGACATGTGGATACTGGCCACCTCTTCTTCCTTAGCGGACGCCGACCTGCCATGGATCAACCCGATAGCAATCGCGGTTGCCGTCTTACTTATCATCACGGCCGCTTATTTCGTCGTCAAGGCCCATATAGATAAAAAACTGGCGAAAGAAAGGGAGGCCATGATCCGATCGCAGCAGGAACAGGAACTGAAAACGGCCCAAAACAAAATCCGATTCCTGACCAACGTGTCTCAGCAACTGTTCACTCCGCTGACGCTCATATACGCCCCCGTCAACGAACTGCTGCGACGGACCAGAGACAGCAGGGATCCCGTCCCGACTCACGATGCCTACTGCCTCTCCGAAATCGAGCGCAACAGCCTCCGCCTCATCCGATTGATCGAGCAGCAGCTCGACTATGAGAAACTGGACCAGGGACAACTGACACTTCAGATCGGTCCGTCCGACATCATACCGCGTATCCGGAACGTGATAAACGGGTTCAATCGTATATCGGGAGAGAAAAACATCGATATACATTTGGACTGCCCGTACGACTCGCTGGTCCTGCCGGTCGATTCCGACAAACTGGAGAAGATAGCAGCCAACCTGATCGGACATACGCTGAAAAACATCCGCCCCAACGCAACGGTCTGGATCGAACTCCGGGTAACCGTCGAACCCGACTCTATTTTCGGGCTCAAAGGAATCCACGACAAATACCTTCAAATCAATATAATAGACAACGGAAGCCTGTTGTCCGAAGAAAATTTGAGCCATTTGTTCGAGCGTTATCGCCGGGCCGGCAAAGAGGAGATACAAAACGAGTTCGGAATCGACTTACATTATGTTAAAAAATTGACCGAGCTGCACGGCGGCAGAGTCATCGCGCGACGGCGCCAGACGGAAGGCACGGTATACAGCGTCATTCTCCCGGCAGACCGATACGACAAGTCTTCACACCCGAATTCGGCTCCGGATTCGTCCCTGCCCGCATTGAATCCTCCGCAACCGCCGGCCGAGGACGACAGAGAGGGGAAGACCCCGGATCGAACGATTCTGGTCGCCGTCGACGATCCGGAGCTCGGTCTGTTCCTCCGAACGATCCTGATGCAGAGTTGCCGGATCGTTACGGCGACCGACGGCCAACAGGCATACGAAAAGACCGAAGAGATCCGCCCGAATCTGATCGTATGCGACCTGAGTCCGGCTTCGAGGATGTTCGACTTGTGCAGAAAGATGAAAGGCAACGACCATACGGCCCGCATCCCCGTCATTCTGCTGCTATCTCAGACCGAAACGGATGGTCAGATCGCGGGCTATGACAGCGGAGCGGATATCTGCCTGCCGAAGCCTTTCAAGGCCGAGCTACTGGCAAGCATCGTCGAGAACAGACTGGAAAAAGAGCCGCAAAAAGAAAAAATATCGCAGACCGTAGCGGAAGAGAAACCGGAATCGCCGGATCGAAACGATCTGCACCCGCTGGATCAGAAATTCATGGAAAAACTGTACAAGTTCATCGAGGAGAATCTTTCCGATCAGGATCTGAGCGTTAACACCTTAGGAAAAAACCTCGGTTTCAGCCGCACCAGCTTCTATCGGAAGATCAAGGAACTGACGGGACAGACCCCGAACGATTTCCTGCGCATATACCGACTGAACCGCTCGGCCGAGCTGATCCGCGAAGGACAGTTTCCGCTGAACGAAATCGCCGAGATGACAGGGTTCGGAACGCACTCCCATTTCTCGACCTGCTTCAAAAAACACTTCGGAATCAGTCCGAGAAATTTCAAATAGAGCGAAGCGCGCACGAAAACGGGACCGGGAGCGCCCGATCCTCGAAAGTTTGCGTACTTTTGGGGAAAATATCCGGAGTGCGAAAAATGATAATGCATATTCTGAAGTCAAACGCTATGAAGAGATGCCTGCCGGCCATTCTGTCAGGCATGCTGCTGGCCGCCTGCTCCGTCGCCGAACCGCCGCGCGAACAGTTGTCGGTCAGCATCGAGCCGCTGACTTT
>ERZ780157.4404-NODE-4404-length-10719-cov-3.500656_pt1 | contig 10719 bp, 15 predicted proteins | sample MGYA00511169_ERZ780157 | MGnify/ENA primary metagenome ERZ780157 (study PRJEB29588, sample SAMEA1965149) | human gut metagenome | biome: human gut; feature: human-associated habitat; material: faeces | place: Denmark | collected 2008/2010 ...
ACAGGTCGCCCTGCCAGCGTCGCTGGAGGTGGGTGATGAAGAAGATGCGTGAGTAGCTATGGGTGATGACATCCCACGACGCCCACGTGCCGACGGCCACAAGCGAGAAGGACGGCGGGGCGTCGGGCGCCGGGTAGGTGTTGCGGTTCGGGTCGTAGGGCACCTCGCTGTTGCCAACGAAGCGACGAACAATGATATTGGTGTTCGCGCTCCAGTCGGAGGTGGGGTATACGGGAGTCGCGGAAATGACCGTCGCGTTGTCCATTCCGCTGAAGTTGGCATCCTCGATAATGGGCACCATGGGAGTGGGCTTCGGCGGAACGGGCTTGGGAATCGTGATGCCCTGCTTCTTCTTCTTCTCGTACATGTACATTCGGGAGTTGTAGATGCGCCAGTCCTTCGTCAAAAGAAGCGACTTTCTGCGGACGGCGAAGTACTTGTGGCGATAGCCCTGGACCAGCTCGTTCTCCTTCGCGGACAACGACTGCGACGCCCTCCGCAGCAGTCCGTCTCTGCCGGCATTCCATATGGAAGCAGCCGTTTTCGCCAATGCGTTCGGAATGAGCTCCGAGATGGTAGTAAACTGCAAGGGATTGTTCTGTATCTTCTTGCCCGCATTCTGCACCTCAGGTCTTGGCGTACTGTCCACATCCTCCTTGTCCGTTTTGCTGAAACCATCGCTTGTCGGCAATTCGGAAGTGGGAACGGGTGCGGACTCCGTAGTACTGCTGTTTCCAACTACAACCGGCAGGAACAAGGAGGTGGAGGGCAAGAGAGTGACCACATGAGATTCCTTCTCCGGCACTATCTCCCTTCGGTAGCTCTGAGTGCTGTACGTTGGAGGAGAAGTCGCGTTCGTACGGTCTGCACTCTAGTGCGATGAGAGTCTTCCAACGCAAGTACGGAGGGGTACACGATGAGGAAAAACTTGTTCTGCGTCTGGATGCAACGATTTGCCTGCAAATGGACGGAATCGAACCTGGGCATCACAAGCGCTCCATTCCCCTACGCGAACCAGAAGAGAGCAGAGAGCACGATGCAGACAATATTGAGTTCCCCGCTTTTCATTTTGTCTACACGCTGATTCACGTGAGTGCTGTGGTTGAAATGCAGTAGTGGAGTGGAAGAAACAGAAATGGGTGTGTAGCTCAAATGGTAGAGTGATCCCTTCGCAAGGGATAGGTAACGGGATCGATGCCCGTCTCATCCAACTTTTCTTTCTTTTTCCAACCGGGGTGAAGTGCTGTGGGAAGAGCGGAAACCCATGGATAGACTTTGTGTTTCTCTTTTGAGTTGTTTGATGTGCCGTCCTCTCGCAGTTCATTGAATTCTTGTTTTCAAATGTCCGGCGTGTTTGAAGATCAGGGCGTGGAGGGACTGAGCGAGAAGATCATGGAGATCGTGAAGGAGTTTAAGGGCGACAATTCGGAGGTGGAGGTGCTCAAGCACATCATTATTCAGACGAACTTGCTTCTGGCCACATCCAATGTCAGGTTATTTTGCCTTGTTATCGTGATGGCGTAGACATCTCTTCACGTCGAATATTGATGGTGCTTCGGAGCCGATTGTGAACGAGGAGACGAACGAAGTGAAGCCGGACATGAAGAGACTGGCGGAGGCGACTTCTGTCGTGCGTTTTGCCAACTTCTCGGATATGAACAGCTCCCACTTCTCTGCTCTGCTGAACATCGATCTCAGCAAGGAGAAGGTGCGTTTTCGCGTTGGTTGGTTATCTCTAGCACTATCAGATGTTGACGGTGTACGAGCGTTTCCTCGAGAGCGAGTGGGTGAATGGGTGCGTCGTGACCCATAGTGAGGAAGAGGAAGAGGAAGACGAAGAGGAGGAGGAGGAGGAGGAAGAAGAGGAAGACGACGATGAGGGCGTGCGCACTCACGTTCACTATGTGTTGAAGGCTGGCGAGGCGGGAAAGGCTCTTCGTTGTTCTTCGACTTGATCGTGATGCGTAGAGAATATCGTGGAGTTCGAGTTCACTCGCGCAAGCCCGTATCCTCCGGGTGCCGGTGATTGCTGCTGTGACAGCGAGTGTATGAGTTGTGAGGAGGATGGTGAGTGTTGTTGCAAGGAGGGTGGTTGCTGCAAGAAGGAAGGTGGTTGCTGCAAGAAGGAGGAGGGGTGCTGTTGCAAGGAGGGTGGTTGCTGTAAGGAAGGCAAGTGTTGCAAGGAAGAGGGCTGTTGCAAGGAAGAAGAAGGCTGCTGCTGCTCTGATGGTGAGTGCGAGTGCTGCTCTGAGGACGACGTTGAGGAAGAGATCCTGAAGCTGGACTTTGATATGGACGTCATGGACCAATTCACCAAGGATTGCGAAGTCAGCATCTCTTCTGAAGACTTCCTCGCCTATCTGGTGAACATGGAATTCATATCCTTTTTCAACTTCGATGGATCTTCCTTAACGACAGTGGGAAGAAGAATGGGAGATTGGCGATAGACTCGGCGAATTCATCGAGGAAATGCGCAACCCCAATGCCAATATGATCACCATCAATGTTTAAGTGTACCCTTGTTTGTTGCTTCCTCTTTCGGGAACACGACAACGCATGACACGACAATGCTGCTGGATCACTAGAAAAGGAATGGATAGCGCGATTATCAAGGATTTGTACCACTTCGCGCTCTACGCCAATGCCGCCTATGGAAACTTCTTGTATTCCTTATTGGTTCGTGAGAGGTAGAGCTGGTCTCTTCAAGAGAAGGTACCGTTCTTCTCTTCTCCCACTCATTCTCTGAAGGGACGGATTCAGTCCATCGGGGGCTATTTGCTGTACTCAAATACGAAAAACAAATACGATACTCTGCTCATCCTTATGCTAAGGTGTATCAAACCCCATGGTTTATCGCATACGACATTTATCACGACCTCATCGTCCTCTCCATACGGGGATCCAAAACCTCAAAGGACATCTCAACTGATCTGAAGACGGGTTGCTCTGGCGAGTCACTACCATGCATAGGAAGCATCACTCTGTACTACACGGATGGAAATGAGGAGAAGAGCGTTCTCACCCATCGAGTCGGTTCGCCATTTGGTATTCACAATAGGGCATTGCTACGTCTGCACTCCAGATCTTTCGGGAGATCCATGATTTGGAACTGTTCGAGACGCTGTTCCATCGTTCACTGCCGCGGACTCCGTCTTTGGACTCGATTCCAGAGTATATCTACTCCTCCGTAAAGCGCTACCGAATGCTCTCATCTAGATTACCCGAAACACTCGTCTCGTGATCACCGGTCATTCATTGGGCGCCGGGACTGCCATCGTGCTGTCCTACTTGCTGCACTCCTCTATTGCAAATACTTGCATCGCATTCTCCCCTCCAGGTTATTCTGTGGACGCGCTGTGTTTGTAGGTCAGAGCATCCTTGACGCTTGTCCCAATATGCACCAGCGGAACATTGTGTGTGTTGTTGTCGGAAATGACGTGATCCCTCACTTGTCTCTCTACACGACGGAGAACTGGATTCGAGTGTGCCACTCTATGTAGTTTCACGCGTAGAGGAAGCGATGGTACCATTTCTGTGCTTCTCTCCCCATCACGTGAATCATAGTGCATTCCATCTCAAACAAGTGCAAACGAATCAGAACGGGACACAACGACATCTTCAACTCGCTCTTTGTAAGCGATGTATCATCAACCCAGTTTCACCTGCCGGGAACGATCCTGCATCTCTACCAAAACGAGTATAGACAGTGGGAACTGTCCCCGATGGATGAATCCGAGCTGCAGGTACTCTCGTTTTCGGGAAGATGGTTCCATGACCACTGGATCTTCAAGGTACGCGTGATCTGTCACTGTGATGTGTAGTACGCTCACTGGCTTTACGAATCAACAAACAATGGGCATGAATCATGAAACGGGTTGGTATGGTAACAATCGTTGTAATATGGCAATCACTCTCTTTCTTTCGCTTAAGAAACTACTGTCATCTATTCCTGAAGCAAAGACAATTGCCAGTACTTTGAGAGCAAGGGATCGTCGAAATGATCATAATCAGCTTCTGTCTGTTTCTATACAGGAAGGAGTGGATGGACTCGTTCATGTGCGGACAACTAATGAACAGCTTCAGGACGTTGTAGGCTTGCTTCTGCACTTGCACATTCATGGACAAGATGAATGGAAGGACGGTGACAAGAGACGGCAGACTGTCCACGTACAAGTGAACTGGGGTGGACGGAAGAGTCAAAAACTGATAGAGAAGCTACGATCAACAATCACCCACAACCACTACTTCCAGTCCTCCAACTTGAACGTTGACATACTTCGTGTCCAAGAGTGCGTCAAACCCAGCTAAGATCCTGTCCACGTATGGAGGCTCTCCGCATTCCCTGTGGTTGAGCAGCAGCTCTTGCAACGTGTAGAGCACATCCGTCTGCATTGTTTCGTTATCGTGATGCGCATACTTGATGAGAAGAGTGAGCAGCTTGTTCAGGTGAATGAGATAGTAAGCTAGGAGAACGTCATAGTGAAAACATTCCCTCAGAATCGATCCATAGATGGTGCACATCCCTTTGCTCGCATAACTAGAGGTAAACAGCAACAGCTGGGGAGACTTGGTAAGCAGCAGATTCAGAATTCCTATCCCTTCTTCCTCGAGCATGTACGTGTCGATGCAATTGCCGATATTGTTGTGCAAGTAGTACTTGAAGAAGAAGGCGAATTCCAACTGCTCCTATGCGTCACACCGCACAGTTTAAACCACGTCAGGATACAGCTTCCCCAGGTTCTTCACAAACAGGTACAAGAAGTGACTGTCGTGGATCACCCTGATGAGCAGCTCTCTCTGCTTGTTCTGTTCCATAATGAATCCAACACTAACTTTACGTCATTTTCCAAATAGAACCGCATGTCTCGGAAGCAGAGAGAGAGCTACACATCACCCGCCATCCACGTTCCAACATTCGTTCTCTCTTCATCGCCGTCGTTCAGTATGCTATTCAGTTCCTTCATGCACTTCTCCATGGCCAGAAAAGGACTCTCCTTCAATCGGAAGGGTCTCTTCTTGGTGCTCTGCGTCAGAACTGCCGCACGACGCATGAGGAGCAAGAGACAAGCACTATTTTGTGTCAAGAGGAGTGCGCGTGCAGTGGTTCCTTGATAGGCGACTCACAGTCAGCTACAGAAAGGAGGGACATACCCATCCAGTTCTATTCAGTACAGTGTAAACAGCAAGGTAGCAATATTGGTTTCGTGGAGAGGCATCACAGACAACAAACAGCGCTATATCTCCCGTTTGCTATATTGCTCCAACTCATACTCGTTTTTATAACAACCAACGGATTCTGTGCCTCGATCATGAGGAAGGGGTTTCCGAAAGATCAGAACACTCCTCGACGGTCTATGAAATGACGCTCTATTCCAATTTGCAACATATGTGTTGATATGTGCTCCCACTCCTCTCCAAGCGAAATGTCTAGTGCTTTCCATTCGTTGTAATGCAGCTTTCTACCGTCCGCCACTTTCTTCGCCTTCTCTCCCTTTACAGTGACATATCTAGTTCTCAAGGAGTCGTCGTTCTTTCCACTTGTATTCAAAGGTTTCGTCGATCCGCATGGAGCTATACATGATATCACTCTCGGCACTCATGCTGAAACAAACACTACACAGTCAATTGTAGGTGTCCCACAGAGACATCACGGTCAGCGTTTCCTTGAACTTCGCCATGTCTATCTTTCTGTACCCGTGGAAACGGAGCGTCAGGGGCTGGTCAGGCAGGATCATCACCGCATTATCCGACCAGTAGCCACTCTCGTCCGTCTCGATCATCGCATGAACAGCAACGGCTTTCGACGTCAGCACGACGTCGCATTCTACACATCACCCACCCACACCTGATTCACCTCGCTCACTCACCTCCTCAATGGATTCGATTTCGATCTTCGGATTCACCAAATGAATGGACTTGAACGCACCGTAGTCCTGGTTCGGAAGCAGATATCGCTTCTGCGAAGGGTACGACGCGGGCAACTCCACCGCGTACTGCACGAACACCTCCTCCTTCGTGAAGGGGCCTGTGGATCATCGCCACGCCTCTCCACCCACTCAAGAAGTCCTCGATCGAAATCGGGTCGAAGAGGTTGACAGCGGACTGCGGCGCAAACGTGATCGTCCGCTTGTCCTCGCGCTCCTTGTTGCCGAACCAGTCGTACACCGCGATCGTCATCGTCACGTTCTCGATCGCCTTCAGCGCGTCCGAAATCGAGTAGAAGTACACATTGCCGCTCATCGTGAACCCGGATATCTGAACCGGCTCATACGCATGCATCACTACACATCACTGCACGCGCACAAACCAACTCATGTAGTGCAGCATACGCCATCTCCAGCTGCCGTACTCGATCGACGCCCACGTGGGCGCCGACCAGATGTCGTTCAGCTGCCAGTACAGCGAGCCCATCGTGTTGTGCTCCGTGCGCATGCGGCGGTAGTGCTCCGCCTGCGTCGCGATGCAGTAACCCTGCATGATCTGCGACAGGTAAATCCAGCTCTTGAACTCCGCGTCCTCCTCCGGCTTCGCCACCGGCTTGTTGAAGAAGTTGTCCACCTGGTCGATGATGCCCTGGTTGTTGTCCATGTGGTGGTTACGCTTGTTCATCCACTCCGACTGGATGGCGCGGTCCTCCGGCGCCGTCACGCGCTTCATCGAGAAGTACGACGGCAGCGCGTGGTAGCCGAATTCCGACGCCATTTTGGGCGCGGGGTACTGACTGATGTCGGTGCACACGCTGTAGTAGTCGTAGCGGTGGATGTCGCCGTAGCGCAGATCGCTCTCCTTGCCCCAGCGCTGGACGAACACGCCCAGATCCACGTCGTCGATCAGCACGCCGTTCGACGGCGACGCGGGCCAGTAGGGACGGGAGCGGTCGTTGCGACGCAGCTCCTCCTGCACCGTGGTGTCGTATAGAAGCACGTAGTCCAGCTGGCGCTGCACGCTCGACGTGCCCTCGCCCTGGTTCTCGTTGTTCCCCGACCACAGCACGATCGACGGGTGTGGCGCCAATCGTCTCACCACATCGCGAACCTCGCTCTGCACCGTCGCCAAGAAGGCGTGGTCGCGCGGGTACAGCGAGCACGCGAACATGAACTCCTGCCACACCTATCCCTCACGCCACGAAGTCAGCGTCACCAGAAGGCCAAGACGGTCGGCGATGTCGTAGAAGGAGTCGCGCTGGTACAGACCGCCGCCCCACACGCGGATCACGTTCTGGTTCCCCTTCACAGCAGCGTCGAGTAGCACCGCGATGTCCTCGTCGCTGATGCGCGACTCGAACACGTCCATCGGAATGAAGTTGCTGCCACGAGCAAACACGTCGATGTCGTTCACGCGGAAGAACATGCTCTCCTCCTCTTCGCCGATCTTCTCGCGAATCAGATCGGCCGTGCGGAAGCCCACACTCACCGACTTCTCGCTTCCCTCAAACGCAACGGTCAGCTTGTAGACCGGGTGCTCTCCGTAGCCCACTGGGAACCAGCGCTTCACGCTGTCTCCGGGGACGGTGAATCGCAAGTCCACACGCTCTTCTCCATCGCGATGGCAATGAAGGAGACCGCTCGCTGCGACTCCCGTTTCGAGAGTGGCAGTCACCTCTCCCTCTGCTCCTTCCTTGCACTGAAGATAGGCAGCAATCTGCACATCCCAGTTCTGATCCTTGGTCAAGAAGATTTGGGGAACGACGAAGGAGATGACGGCAGACGGAGTGGAGACGAGCTCAATGTTTCTGTAGATGCCCACCGTTCCCTGCGATTGACAGAAGACGGAATACCTACAAATGCTGGACCCCAGTCCCATCCGAAGCCGTTTTGCGCCTTGCGGATAAACGCGCGGTGTGTGTCTTTGAACGGCGCCCAACAGGTCTGATCATTCACTTCGTAGGGGTATGCATCGCGCTGTGCATTTGCCCATCTATGATGTGATTATATTGGATTAGGGTAACGCTGCCTGGTTCGCAAAAGCAACGACGATGGTGTTCTGGCCTCTACGAATGGCACTGCTGACGTCGATCCAGTAAATGCGGTGCTGGTTGTCCACGTGAGCGACAGAGACGGAATTGACACTACTCCTTAGACGAATGTCGCAGGATTACAAGATTTCGGCAACTGTGTCTATTCCATCGCAGTGGATCCACGTTACCTTGCCGGTGAGGTCGTAATCAACAGTAAAAGTGCGAGAATAGGTCCATGTGTCGCGTCCAACCCATTCGAATCTGGAAATGAAGACACATCCAAATGCAAACACGAAGTCATTGTAGCGATAATGAGGGTCGCCGAGCATGCCTGCTCGCATGAGATCCGTGTGGACCTCTCCGGGAACGTTTCCTTGTATGGCAATGCTGCCATTCGCATTCGTCACTTCCCATGCACCGTTCAGGCTCAATCTTGGGGATAATGGTTTGTGAAGAAGTGACGTACATCTGAGCGGAGGCACAGGCCAGAATCAAGAAGATTGCACGAGTATTCATCTGTGTTTTGGATGGGATTGGGGGCATTTGTTTTGGGTGGGTCATTTGTGTGCCGAAGGAGGAGCGTGGGTTTTCTTGTTAACGGTGTGCTAGGATTGCTTAGAGAGGGGAAAGAAGGTGATGAGAAGAAAGAGGGGGAAAGGGAAGGGATTAGACAGCAACGGAAGTAAGAATAGTGTCTCCTCTATAACCAATAAGACGGTAGCATACTGGACAGTAATGGCTTCTATTCGTCAGCACTTTCGTTTGAGAGTACATTGGAAACCCGCAACAAAAAGCCACGAAGGAAACCAAGAATATGATCGACATAAAAAGGGTGATCAGTAGAGGTATGAGAAAGTCACAATCATTATGTGTAATGAGATGAATGATTATGTACACATCAATGCTTAGAGTGACAATAACACTACAAATGAGTTAACAATAGCAACTCCGACAGTACAGGAAATATAGATAACCTTTGGGCAGTTCTGATTTCTCTCTTACAATGATCGCAATATACTATTGCGCTCCTATTCGTCAACTATTCCTCATTCAAGTACTCTTCTCCGAGTGTAACACTCCTGCTCTGAAATCTTCTCTTCACATCACGCATTATGGCGCTTATCACCTTCTCCTTTATTCGTTCCTCCTCCATCGCATCCCTCAGTACCTTCACCTCGATCTCACTTCCATCTACTCTTCACCACAATCACTCTATCCCCACTCTCAAGCGTCTCCGCGTCCTCTTCAAGACTAGCAAAGTCCTCATTCTCTGGTACACTCATTGCTCTTGACACATAGACCGGCGTCATCTCCACTTCCACTCTGCCCACACTTGAGTCATTCCCAAGCTCCCTCGTCGTGGGCACAATCACACGATTCATTTCATTCGGAGGATGGAGCAACCCCAGTAAGCACTCCAACCTCCCATCTCTCCATATTCCATTCACAGCGTCCCTCACGAACGGATGCTATCAATCAGCGCACATTCTATCCCTCACATTCAATAGCACATTGACAGAAGGTCTACTCTCCACGTCCTTCGTCAAACACTTCTTCACGAAGTCAACGAAATCACTCGACCACTTCGACGAACTCAGAGAAGGCGGCTCCTGGAAGCAGATCTTTTGAATCAACTAGGATTCATTCAGTTCTCTCAACAATACAGAATACTGACTACATTCCTCGAACGGCTGCTTGCCCTCCGCCAGCTCAATCGCGCTGATGCCCAACGACCAAACGTCAGAAGCCATTCTCATTCTATTCTCGAATACTTCAGGAGCCATGTATTGCACACAACCATGCAAATCCAACTGCGCAGACAATCCATAGTCTCCCACTTGTATCACTCCTCGCTCTGACAAGAACAGATTTGTCGGTTTGATATGACCATGAGTGATGTTCTTCGAGTACAAATAGGATAAGCCCAGCAGACTGCAAGCCAAGACAGCGCGAATCACACTCTCATTCATGCCATTTCCTTTCCCAATGAATTGTTCTAACGAGCCTTGACAACAGTACTCCATCACTATCTATTCCTAATGAATGGTTCTGTTCTGTACCCATATCTCATTCCCGTTCACAAACACGTCATCGTATCTAACAAGGAACATGGATTTGAAGGATTTCAATACATCCACTTCTTTACTCAACGAAGAAGTGCTCTCAGTCATAGGAATGATCTTGATCGCAACAGAGGATCCATCCACATTTCTCTTCGCAAAAACAACGCGACCAGATGGACTAGTGTTTACGAGAGGCGATTCTCACTCACCCCCTTCCGATCTCTTCTATAATGGTGATTTCTCGTTCTGGATCGGATGTCATGAATGTGGTAGAGAGAATGGAATGATCATGGTTGTTGAAACGTATTCCTGACGAGATTGATGAATAACCGCGGGAGTGTGTTGAGAATGGGGGATGGGAATAGAAATGGGAGGGAGGGAGTGATTGGTAAGAAAGAGGGAGAAATGAAAACAGAAAAGGGGAAAAGAGAAGAGGGTTAAGCCATGTCGGCGAGATGGTCGGGGGTGCGAACGCTGTTAATAGCACAGCACTCACAAGGACTCTCGCGACCAATACATTTCTTACAAAGTGGACAAATATGGTATCTAATTATTAGAAGACAAGGATGGGATTACACTGCTCCCTCAATCAAAGTAGCTGGAAAAAAGCCGATAAGAGAATAACCACAGAAGATCATTGCAATAAAGATAATTCCATCAACAGTACAACCAAGAATGATGACAATCGCAGTCAGAACT